>JACCEE010341825.1_pt1 | contig 27400 bp, 27 predicted proteins | sample 7449931 | NCBI WGS metagenome assembly JACCEE01 (sample SAMN15323457, study PRJNA562643) | freshwater metagenome | isolation source: river surface water | place: USA:Blue River Watershed | collected 2017-08-19 | reverse complement strand
GCTTTTTCTTGGCCTTCATGATGTTGGGCAGCGTCACATAACGCGGCTCGTTCAGGCGCAGGTCGGTGGTCACCACTGCAGGCATGGACACGGCCAGGGTTTCCAGGCCGCCGTCAATTTCACGGGTCACCTGGGCCTTGCCGTCCACGATCTCGACCTTGGAAGCAAAAGTGGCTTGAGGCAGATCGGCCAAAGCGGCCAGCATCTGGCCGGTCTGGTTGCAGTCGTCGTCAATCGCCTGCTTGCCCAGGATCACCAGGCCCGGCTGTTCTTTGTCCACCAGGGCCTTGAGCAGCTTGGCCACGGCCAGGGGCTGCAGTTCTTCAGCGGTTTCCACCAGGATGCCGCGGTCAGCGCCAATGGCCATGGCGGTGCGCAGGGTTTCCTGGCACTGGGTCACGCCGCAGGAGACAGCGATCACTTCGGTGGCCACGCCCTTTTCCTTCAGGCGCACGGCCTCTTCGACAGCGATCTCGTCAAAGGGGTTCATGCTCATCTTGACGTTGGCGATGTCCACACCGCTGTTGTCGCTCTTGACGCGGACCTTGACGTTGTAGTCCACCACCCGCTTGACGGGAACCAGAATCTTCATGAAGTCATCTCCTGAGAGTTTTGAAATGGGGTCGCTGGATTCAGCTTGACGTTAACGTAAACGTCAATTTTGCAACAAGGCGCCAGAAAATGGAATTGGCTCAACCCAAAAAAGCACGATCGTTCGAATTCTAGACGAGTTTGTTGCAATGCACCCACACATGGTACCCCCGGGAATTCACCGACCAGGCGGTCGGCAAATCAGGGTTAGCATGGGTACCGGTTTGATGCCACGCAGATTATTATTTTGCATAACCATTTTCTGGAGACCCTGAATGAAAAAAACCCTGTTTTCCCTTGCCGCACTCACACTGGCTGGTATGGCTCAAGCGCAAACCGTACTGACCACGTCGAGCTGGGTTCCGCCAACCCATGGCTTGACGGTATCTCAAAAAGAATGGTGCGATGCGCTGGCCAGCAAAACATCCAACAGAGTCCGCTGCAACATACTTCCGCGCGCAGTGACGCCCGCACCCGGCACTTTTGACGCTGTCAAAAACGGCTTGGTCGACCTGTCGTTCACTGTGCACGGCTACACGCCTGGCCGTTTTGTACTGACACAAATGGCCGAATTCCCCTTCCTGGGCGACAGCGCTGAGCCGATCTCGGTGGCCTTCAACCGCGTCGCCAGCAAACACCCCGAATTCTTGGCCGAACACCAGGGCGTGAAAGTGCTGTCGTTCTTTACCCACGGCCCGGGTATCGTGTTCAACACCAAAAAGCCCATCACGCGCGTGGAAGATCTTTCGGGTCTGAAGTTCCGAGTCGGTGGCGGCATGGTCAACGAAATCTCCAAAGCGCTGGACATGAACGTCACGCTCAAGCCCGCGCCAGACTCCTATGAACTGCTCTCCAGCGGTGTAATGGACGGCACCTTGTTCCCTGCCGAGTCGACCGACTCCTTCAAAATTGACAAAATCATCAAACATGCCACCCAATTCCCGGGCGGCCTGTACAACACCAGCTTCGTCTTCATGATGAATCCGGCCAAATACAACGCCTTGTCGGCTGAAGACAAGAAGATCGTGGACGAACTTTCCGGGGAATACGCCGCACGCCTGTTTGGCAAGGCCTGGGACCGCGTAGACGCGACAGCGCTGGCCAACATGCAGAAAAACGGCGTGAAAGTCATCAAGGCCGATCCCAGTTTTGTGAGTGGTGTGACGGTTCGCGTCAACAAACTCGAGCGTGACTGGGCTCAAGCTGCTGCGGCCAAGGGCCTCAAAAACCCCTCGTCTGTGCTCTCCGATTTCCGTGCAGAAATCAGCAAGTTGCAAAAGAAATAAGACTCGGACTCTGTTGTCTTAAAGTCACTTGCGGCGGTTCCTGCCCCAAAGGCAGGAACCGCTTTTGAATTTGAGGACTCCCACTTGAAGAAATTACTCGAAACCCTTTCAGGCTTTTTGGCTGGCATCGCCCTGTTTGCGATCATGGTGCTGACATTCCTGGATGTCGGAGGCAGAAAATTGCTGGACAACTCGATCACCGGCTCCCTCGAGTTGACCGAGTTACTGATGGTGGTGGTCATTTTTGGCGCGTTACCGCTGGTGTCCGAGCGTGGAGAGCATGTGGTTTTCGACTCCCTGGATCCCTTGCTGCCTAAGTTCATCAAGATCGTCCAACGTGCCCTGGTGCATCTGCTGTGCGCCACCGCCCTGCTGGCATTGGGTTGGCTGATGTGGAAAACCGGCAACGATTTCATGGGCACCCGCGAAACCACAGCCCAGCTCAAGATCATCAAGGCCCCCTTTATTTATGGCATGGGACTGCTGTGTGCGTTCACGGGCATCATTCATTTGAGCCTGATGTTCAAGGACCAGGAAGACAAAGAAGGAGGCGTGCTGTGATTGAAGCGCTGATTGGATTTGCGGCCATTTTTGGACTGGCCTTGTTGCGCGTCCCACTCGCGTTTTCCATGGGCCTGGTCGGGCTCTTCGGTATCGGCACGACGATTGGATGGCCTGCAGCATTCGCCAGCACCGCCCAGGTGGTCTACGAAACTGGCTTTGCCTATACCCTTTCGGTCATTCCTTTGTTCATCCTGATGGGCAATTTTGTGGCCCGCGCAGGCCTGGCACATGAGCTGTTTCACGCGGCCTACACCTTCATTGGCCACCGCCGTGGTGGCCTGGCACATGCCACCATTGCCGCCTGCGCCGGTTTTGGTGCCATCTGCGGTTCGTCGATCGCCACTGCTGCCACCATGAGCAAGGTGGCCTACCCCTCGATGAAAAAGCTGGGCTACAGCGATGCCATGTCCACCGGCGTGATTGCTGCTGGGGGCACCTTGGGCATCATGATCCCGCCCTCCACCATCATGGTGATCTACGGCATCATCACCGAAACCCACATCGGCAAGCTGTTTGCCGCTGGCGTCATTCCAGGCATCCTGACCGCCATTTTGATGATGGTGGCCGTGGTCATCATGACCTCCAGTGATCCGGAACATGCGCCTGCTGGTGAAAAATTCACATGGGCCGAACGCATGCGTGCGCTCAGCGGCATTTGGGGAGTCTTGCTACTGGTGTTCATCGTCCTGGGCGGCATCTACGGCGGCATTTTCACCGCCACAGAAGGCGCGGGCATGGGGGCCATGGGCGCATTTCTCTTTGCACTGGCACGCCGCACCCTGACGGTCAAAGCGGTCTATGAAGTACTGGTGGAATCGGCACGCACCACCGCCATGCTGTTCACGTTGTTGATCTCGGCCACCATCTTCGCCAACTTTATCAACTACACCACCATGCCCACGGACCTCAAGGACTGGATCACCCACCTGGGTCTGTCCCCGATCATGATCGTGGGTGCCATGATGCTGATCTACGTGATCCTGGGCACGGTGATGGAAGAGCTGACCATGGTGCTGCTGACCATCCCACTGTTTTTCCCGATCGTGGTCCAGCTGGGTTTTGATCCAGTGTGGTTTGGCGTACTGATCGTGATGGTGATTCAGATTGGCCTGATCTCCCCACCCGTGGGCATGAACCTGTTCGTGCTCAACACCCTGCTGCCCAATGTCAGCCTGGGTACCATTTTCCGGGGCGTCTGGCCGATGGTGCTGGTACTGGTCATCACGCTGGGCATCTTGTTGGCCTTCCCTGGCCTGAGCCTGTGGCTGCCTTCAATGATGGATTGACCAAGTCCGTGCTTCAGAAAAAACGGCACGCTCACGGCGTGCCGTTTTGACTTGGACACCTGCCAATCAGCGCGTTGGCACGGTGTGCATCACCCGCTGCGGGTAAGGAATTTCCAGGCCACGCGCCTGCAAGGCACTCAGGATCGCGCGGTTGATGTCGGACTTGAGCCTGAGTGGGCCATTTTCCGGGTCGGCAATCCAGTACGTCACCGTGAATTCCAGGCCATCTGCCCCGAAATTGGCCAGGCAGGCTGCCGGGGCCGGGTCGGTCAGTACGCGCGATTGCGCCCTGCAAGCCGCCTCAATCAAGACCACCACCTCGTCCACAGGACTGCTGTAGGCCACGGTCACCTGGGTCGTCTGCGCCACCTTGGGGTCGGCCAAAGACAGGTTCTCTACCCGCTGCGTGATCAGCATTTCATTGGGCACGATCGACTCGCGCCCGGACAAGGCACGGATCACGGTGTAGCGCGCCTTGATGTCGGTGATGCGGCCTTCGAAATTGTCCACCCGCACCATGTCACCAATGCGCATGCTGCGCTCGGCCAGGATGACGAACCCACTGACGTAATTGGCCGCCAATTTTTGCAAACCAAAGCCAATGCCCACGCCCACAGCGCCGCCCAGAACCGACAGCGCAGTCAAGTCGATGCCCACTGACGACAGCGCCAGCAACAAACCCACAAACATCAAAAGCACACGCACCGTGTTGCTGATCACTTTACGCAACGACAACTCGCTGCCCGTGGCAGCCTTCAGCAGGCGCGACTCGATGGCCGCAGACAACCACAGCGTCACGATCAGCACAGCTCCGGCAGTCAAGGCCCCCTCGATCAGGGTACGCACCGACAGGACTGCATTGCCAACTTTCCAGTGGATCTGGTCCAGCTCATCGAGCAGCAAAGGCAAGATGCCCGTGACCCACAAGACCACCGCCATCCAGGCCAACCAGGAAATCGTCCGCTCGAGCATCCGCACAAAGGGCGCCGTACCAAACGCCACCTGCAGCACCTTCACGCCCAGGCGGATCAACGCCAGCGACGTGCAGACTGGCAAAAGGATATCGAACAGCGCCACCGGGTGCTCTTGCGTGAGCAACGTGCGCGCCCCCCACACCAGCACCCACAGCAAGGCTGGGAAAAGCACGCCGTCAATCAGCCTGCGCCCCAGCAACACCGACAAATCGGCCTCGCGAAAGGACCGGCGTACCAACAACACTGCGCACCAGGCCAGCACCACGCAGCCAACAAAGACCGCCAGGGCCAGCAGCGTGTCCGATTGCGCCAGGGCATCCAGCCAAGCCAGTGGATCGGCAATGCGGGCAGACTTCAGATTCGCCATGAGGGCTCCCGTTTGTCGATGAAGGCCTGCACACCCTCTTGCGCCACCTCATCGATCATGTTGCAGGCCATGGTCTGACCAGCCAGCTGGTAGGCGGCTTCAATGCCCATCTCGGCCTGTTGGTAAAACAATTGCTTGCCCATAGCCAGTGCCTTGCGTGGCTTGGACAGGATGGCCTGGAGCAAGGCATGCACCTCGGCATCCAGTTGTTCTGCTCCCAACACCCGGTTGACCAGACCACGCCGCTGGGCTTCGGCGGCGTCAATGAAGCCGCCCGTGACCAGCATTTCCATGGCCTGTTTGGGTTGCATATTGCGCGACAGCGGCACGCTGGGTGTGGCGCAGAACAAGCCCACATCGATGCCGTTCACACCAAAGCGCACGCCATCTGCCGCCACCGCCAGGTCGCACTGCGCCACCAGCTGGCAACCTGCCGCCGTGGCAATGCCCTGCACTTGCGCAATGACCGGCACCGGCAGTTTGCGCAGCGCCATCATCATGCGGGTGCACTGCGCAAACAGTTTCTGGTAGTAGTCCAGCGCAGGGTGTGCTTTCATTTCCTTGAGGTTGTGGCCAGCACAAAACGCCTTGCCTCTGGCGCCCAGCACCACGGCACGGGCCGTGTCGTCTGCAGCCACCCGCTCGATGGACTGCTGCAGGGCCTGCAGCATGGACTCGCTCAAGGCATTGAAAGTACCGGGACTGTTGAGGGTGAGCCAATGCACGCCACGCCCATCACGGCGGTGTTGCAACTCGCCGTCTTGCAATAATTCGGTAGAGGTGTTCATGCAGGCCATTGTGGCCCAAACCAGTTCGTCCTAGACGTCGGCCAACACGCGCAAATGCGCCTCCACACTGCGCGCCAAAGCGTTGGGGTTATAGCCCCCCTCCAGGCAGCTGACGATGCGCCCTTTGGAGAACCGCTTGGCCATGTCCTTCATGCGCATGGTGATCCAGGCGTAGTCCTGTTCCACCAGACCCAACTGACCCATATCGTCTTCGCGGTGGGCATCGAACCCGGCACTGATGAAAATCATTTCAGGCTTGAAGTCTTCAAGCCGGGGAATCCACATCATTTCGATCAACTCGCGGATGTCCATGCCCTTGGTGTAGGCGGGGACCGGCACATTGACGAGGTTGGCCGCATGCGACTGCGAGCCACCATCAGGGTAGAACGGGTGCTGGTAGAAGCTCACCATCAGAATCCGATCATCCCCCGCCACAATGTCTTCGGTGCCATTGCCATGGTGCACATCAAAGTCCACGATGGCCACGCGCTTGAGCCCATGCCGCTCCACCGCATGCTTGGCAGCAATCGCCACGTTGTTGAAGAAGCAAAAGCCCATGGCCTTGTCACGGCAGGCGTGGTGGCCAGGTGGACGCACTGCGCAAAAAGCGTTCTCCATTTCCCCGGCCATCACGGCGTCGGTGGCTTCAATGGCGGCACCTGCAGAGCGCAAAGCTGCATCCCAGGTGAAGGCATTGATCAGTGTGTCCGGGTCCAGCGGCGTATGCTCGGGGCCGCCTGCGGCCATGTCCTCGCGCAACACATCGGTCAGGCCACGCAGGGCAGCCACATGCATGCGCCCATGCGCCAACTCGATGTCTGCCAGCGCAGCAGGCGCAGGTTCGCGGCGGGTCAGGGCCATGTCCAGGCCGGTGATCAACAGACGGTCTTCGATGGCACTCAGGCGCTCAGGACATTCAGGATGACCCGCCCCCATTTCGTGCTTGAGGCAGTCGGGGTGGGTGAAGTAGCCGGTGGCGCCCATGTTCTTGGTGTTTTCCTCAAATTGATGTGTTTCAGCTTAGCACGCTCGCCAAACCGACCCCTGAATCCAGATCAAAGGTGGCACGGTGCGCGTTTACACTGAGCCCATGCCTGCAGTTTTCCGTTTGATTCCCTCTGTTGCCACCCTGTTGACCCTGTTTTTGAGCCTGCATGGCCCCCAGGCCTTGGCCACGCCCCAGCACCCCAAACACCACACGGCCAAGCACGCCGCCGACAAAAGCAACAAATCCGGCAAATCGACTTCTGCCAGAAAAAGCAGCAAGAAAAAAGGCACAGCAGCCCGCCCCAGCAGACCCGCCGACAGCTACAGCCTTCGCCCCGAAGCCCTGCAGTGGGCCGACGACGCCGCAATGCGTCTGGACCTGCCTGTCGACTGGGTGCGCCGTCAAATCGGACAGGCCCGGCGCATCCCGCTGATCGAGCAACTGGTCTTGCCCGCCCCCAGCCCCGCAGCCAAAAACTGGATGGCCTACCGCAACCGCTTCATCGAACCCCGGCGCATTGATGCCGGTGTGGCCTTCTGGCAACGCCACCAAGCCACGCTGGCCAGGGCCGAACAAACGTATGGCGTCCCTGCGCAAATCGTGGTGGGAATTCTGGGCGTGGAAACCCTGTACGGCCAGCACATGGGCAATTTCCGCATCCTGGATGCACTGGCCACACTGGCCTTTGACTTTCCTCAGACACACCCGCGTGCCAGTGCGCGGCAAACCTTCTTTCAGAGTGAGCTGGAGCACTTTTTGCGCATGGCCCAGCGCAGTGGCAACGACGCATCCAGCTACAAAGGCAGTTATGCGGGCGCCATGGGTCTGCCGCAATTCATGCCGTCCAGCTGGAGCCACTACGCCGTCGACTTTGACGGCGATGGCCGCATTGACCTGTTCAGCAGCCCAGCCGATGCCATCGGCTCGGTGGCCAATTACTTCAAGTCTTTCCAATGGAAGCCGGGCATGCCCACCCACTACCCGGTTCAGCTGACGGCCAGCCCGTCAGACCTGGACGCGCTGCTGGCCCCCGACATCTTGCCCACTTTCAGCATGGAAGTCTTCACGGCAAAGGGCGCGCAACTCGAAGGCGCGGCTTTGCAACACAGCGGCCCACTGGCCTTGATCGAATTGCGCAATGGCGAGGGCGTGCCCAGCTACGTGGCGGGCACCGAGAACTTTTATGCGGTGACCCGATACAACTGGAGTTCTTACTACGCGATGGCGGTGATTGAGCTGGGGCAGGCGGTGGCGGAGCGCATGGGGCGTTGAGCCACCACTATTCTTGCCCATGGTTTATTCATCTTCACAAGCCCAAGCCTTTGCCGCTTCGGCTGCGCAATCCGATGCCTTAGGCGAACTGCAAGCCGATCAGCTGCGCTTGCTGCATGACAGTCAATGGCTAAAAATGCTGGCCCCCCAAGCCTTGGGCGGCCACGAACTGCCACTGCCCGATGTGGTGCGGCTGGAAGAAGCCGTTGCCCAGGCCGATGGCAGTTGCGGCTGGGTGGTCACGCTGTGTGCCGGGGCGGCCTGGTTCACCGGTTTCTTGCCTCCCGAATTGGGCCAGACCATCCTGGCCACGCCCAGCGTTTGTCTGGCCGGCAGCGGTGCGCCCACAGGCTTTGCCGAGCGCGATGGCGAGGGTTGGCGACTGAAGGGTCAATGGCGCCACGCCAGCGGCTCGCAGTTGGCCACGCACTTCACCTTCAATGCCCAGTTGCGCCAAGCGGGCCAGGCTTTGCTGGATGCACAGGGGCGGGCGCGTCATTGCGCTTTTGTGGTGCCGGCGTCGCAAGTGGTGGTGGATGCGGACAGTTGGCACAGCGTGGGTCTGCGCGCCAGCACATCGCGCTCGTTCAGCGTGCACAACGTGTGGGTGCCGACTGCACAGGCGTTTGTGATTGATGCCGCGCACGCCACAGCCACCGGGCCACTGTACCGATTCCCCTTTGAGGCTTTGGCTTTCGTCACCCTGGCGGCCAATGTTTTGGGCATGGCCCGGCACTTCATGGCGCTGGCACAGCCGCTCAGCGCCCGGCCACTGCCGCACCTTGGGGGGCCTTCGCCGGTGGTGCAGGGCTTGTGGCAGTCGTGCGATCAGTCTTTGCACCGCTTGCGCGCCGACTTTTATGCCCAGCTGGACAGCGTCTGGTCGGCCACCGTACAGGGCGGCGCCAACGGCACACACAACCAGCAGCTGGTGGACACCGCACGGGCCCTGGCACACCACGCCCGCGAATGCGTGGACGCCCTCTATCCCTGCTGTGGTCTGCATGCGGCAGACCCGCGCACCGAGATCAACCGCGTCTGGCGCGACCTGCACACGGCCACGCAGCACGCGATCTGGATGCGCTGAGCGCCACTCAATGCCCGTGGGCCTTCATGGCCTTGCCCACTTCGAGTGCGCCTTGCTCGGAACCGGCCATCGGCACCGACTCGCCCGTGCGCTCGCGCACCTGTGTGAGTGCCTGCAACAGACGCTCGGGCACATCGTCGCCCGTGCCCAGGTGCACGCCCTGCGTGAGCGTGATGTGCGCCACCTCAAAGCTGCCCGCCCCTGCGCACAGGATGGTGCGGTTGGGGGCATCTTCGCTGGCCATGACCAGCATGGCCGGTGATACGGCCTGAGGCTGCAGCGCATCCAGCACCGCTTGCGGCATCAGGCCTTCGGTCATGCGGGTGGCTGCGGTGGGTGCCAGGCAATTGACGCGGATGTCGTGCTTCATGCCCTCGATCGACAAGGTCTGCATCAGCCCTGCCAGCGCCATCTTGGCGGCGCCGTAGTTGGCCTGGCCAAAGTTGCCGTACAGACCACTGGACGAGGTGGTCATGATGATGCGACCGTAGTTCTGCGACTGCATGATGGGCCAGACCGCCTTGGTGCAATGAACTGCGCCCATGACGTGCACGTCCATCACCAGCTTGAAGTCGTCCAAGGCCATCTTGGCGAAACTCTTGTCACGCAAAATGCCCGCGTTGTTGACCAAGATGTCCACGCGGCCCCAGGTGTCCACAGCCTGCTGCACCATTTTTTGCACGGCCTCGAAGTCGGTGACGGAGGCGCCATTGACGATGGCTTCGCCTCCCGCCGCGCGGATCTCATCCACCACCGCCTGCGCCGCCGACACCGAGCCTCCGTCGCCATGCACATCGGCGCCCAGGTCATTGACCACCACCTTGGCGCCACGCGATGCCAGCAGCAGCGCGTGCTGCTTGCCCAGACCGCCGCCCGCGCCGGTCACGATGGCCACACGGCCCTTGAAATCCAAACCCATCTTGAAACTCCTGAAAGAGAAAACTGCATTCATTCCAAACGTCCGCCTGTCCAGTGCATGACAGCCGCAGGCGTTTGGCCCATGGGCCACTGTAAACACGAGCCATACTTGGGGCTGTTGCACGCTTGACAGCCCACAGACACACCCCATGCAAGAAAACCACGAAATCATCCTCACCCCGCCGGTGGACGCGGCTTCTGTTTTGCTGTTGCGCGACAGCGACGAAGGCCTGCAGGTGCTGCTCATGCGCCGCGCCCAAGCCTCGCAGGTGCTGGGGGGTGCTTATGTGTTTCCGGGTGGCAAGTTGGACGCGGCCGACCATGATCCGGCTGCACTGCAGAGCCTGAGCGAAGCGCCCGAGCAGCTGCGCCAGCGCCTGAATGAATCCGAACTGCCGCCAGCACGCGCCGCAGGCCTGTTCATGGCGGCGCTGCGCGAGGCCTTTGAAGAGTGCGGCGTCCTGGCCGGGCAAGACGCGGGAGGCTCCTTGCTTGCCGCGCAACTGCGTGCCCAGATGGGTCAAAGTGGCTGGCACCAAAGCCTGCGCCAACAAGGCCAGACTTTGCGTACCGAAGCATTGCTGCCCTGGTCGCGCTGGATCACACCGCGCCAACCGGCGGTGACCAACAAACGCTTTGACACCCGCTTCTTCCTGGCCCGCATCGATGCCGATCAGCACGCCAGCCACGACAACTTCGAGACCACCGACAGCGTCTGGCTCACGCCGCGGCAGGCCCTGGTCCGCTACGCCGCCGGCGACATGGATTTGGTGGCCCCGCAGATCATGAGTTTGTACCAACTCAAGGCACACAGCACGGTAGATGCAGCCTTGAACGAAGCCCGCCAGCGCCCGCCCGCCTTGGTCGAGCCGCACCCGGTGATGGAGGACGGCAAACGCCTCCTGACCTACCCCGGCGACCACCGCCACCCCGTGCCCCAGCGCGCCATGCGCGGCCCAAGCTGCTTGCAATTGCTTCAAGGACGCTTTGTGCCCTTGGACGGCATGTCCGCGTTGCTTGACTAAAATGAACTACTTTTCATCCACGCCCTAGCCGCCATGACCGACCCCGCCCATTCCTGTCTGAGCATCGACAACGCCATGGAATATGTGGGTGACATGCAAGGCGTGCTGGCATTGCTGGGCACCCTGGAAAATTCCTTGCAAAGCGACCTGCCGCGAATCCAGGTTCTGCTGGACGCCAACGACCTGCCTGGGGCCAACCGCATCCTGCACCAGTTCAAGGGCTTTGCACCGGTGTTTTGCGCAGACGAATTGGGGGCCGAAGTGGTGCATGTTGAAAACCTGAGCAAAGGCGACGATGCTGCGGGTACGCGTGCAGCCTACGCCCTGCTGGCGCCCAAACTGCAACAGTTGCTGGCCGAAGTAAAGGCCACGCTGGCCAAGGCCAGCTGACCCCCCTGCCAGTTCAAACGGCTTGATCCAACCAGGCCCGGATGCGCGCGCTGTCGTGCACCAGGCGCAACTCGTCAAACGCGGCCTGGGCCTCGGGATAGGTGCGGCGCAAATAATTGAGCCATTGCTTGAGGCGCCCGGCCCGGTGTCGCGCAGCCACCCGACTGCACACGTTCTGCCAGAAGCCCGGCATCAGCCCCTGAATCACGGACCACGGCACCACCACACCTGAATCCGCATGGGCAATGGCCAACGCCAGCCCCGGGTCACTGACCAGCCCGCGCCCGATCATCAAACGCTCGCAGCCCGTCACTTCGCGGCACCGGCGCGCGTCTTCCACGCTCCAGATCTCGCCATTGGCCACCATCGGCAGCTTCACACACTGGCGAATGTCGGCAATGCGGTCCCAGTAGGCAGGGGGTTTGTAGCCATGCACTTTGGTGCGGGCATGCACCACCAGGTCGCTGGCACCGCCTGCTTCGATCGCGCGTGCACAGTCTTCCGCCAGCGCATCGTCTTCGTAGCCCAACCGCATCTTGGCCGACACAGGGATGTGCGCGGGCACCGCACGGCGCACGGCGGTGACGATCTGCCCCACCAGCTCGGGCTCCTGCAGCAGCACAGCGCCACCCCGGTGGCGATTGACGGTCTTGGCCGGACAGCCAAAGTTCAAGTCGATGCCGGCGGGGTCCAGTTCGGCCAAGGCCTGCGCGTTCTCGGCCAGACACACCGGATCCGAGCCCAGCAACTGCACCCGCACCGGCACCCCGGCGGGCGTGCGGCTGTGGTGCTCAAGTTCGGGCACCACCCGCTTGAAAGCACGTGCAGGCAACACGGTGTCGGTGACGCGGATGAACTCGGAGACGCACAGGTCAATGCCCCCCACGCGCGTGAGGGTGTCACGCAGGCCGTGGTCAAGCAGGCCTTCCATGGGGGCAAGCCAGATATGGCCCCCACGCTCGCCCACTGCGTGTGGCTCTCTGCCCCCTGAGGGGGCCTTCGCAACTTGGGGCGGCCCGGCGTTGAAGACATGGCCCCCACGCTCGCCCACTGCGTGTGGCTCTCTGCCCCCTGAGGGGGCCTTCGCAACTTGGGGCGGCCCGGCGTTGCTCATGCTTTGCCCAAACAGACTTGCAGACGGTTTATGTCAGAGCGCGCTTGAAGCGGATTTCTTCCACCCGCACGCCCCCCATGGGCACGGTGCGGGCGGTGTTCATTTCGCGCTTGAAACCGGCGGTGTCAAAGAAGGTCAAGGCCTTGCTGCTGGCCAGGGGCACCCAGACCGTGACATCGGTGCAGTCTTCGTCCTGCAAGCCTTCGCGGGCGGCATCCCACAGCGCCAGACCCACACCTTGGCCCAGATGGTCCGGGTCCACATAGATCGCCCACAACTCGCCCATGGTGTTTTTGGACTTGGGGTCACGAGAGCGGTCAAAACCGACAAAACCCACAATCTCCCCGCCTTGTTCGGCCACCATGACTTGTGGCTCACCGAATTCGATGGCTTCTTTCCAGAACAACACACGCTTGGCAGGCGGCGTGGCTTGCCAGTGGGCGTCGGGCACCACACCTTCGTGCAGGGTACGACTGGCGATCAGGTGCAGGTTGGCCACAGCGGGCGCATCGGCCAAGACGGCATAACGGACTTCGACGGAACTCATGACAGCAATATTTCTGAATGCAAAACCAGGTATTGTCGCCGCAAGACCCCGTCACTGGGCAGGGGCATGGGGTATCTTCAGGGGATGACACGTTTTTTAAGAACCGCTGGGCTGGCCAGCGTCTTGTGGGTGCTGGCCCTGCCGGTGGCCGCCCAGCCTGCCCCCAACACTCGCCCCATTGAAAACAACATGGCCGAGCGCACCCGGGCCTGCACGGCCTGCCACGGCGACCAGGGCCGCGCCGGGCCAGACGGGTACTACCCCCGGCTGGCCGGCAAACCCGCTGGCTACCTGCACCACCAGCTGCGCAACTTTGCCGAAGGCCGCCGCCACTACGGCTTGATGACGCGCCTGGTGGACCCATTGAGCGATGCCTACATGGCCGAGATCGCGGCCCACTTTGCCAGCCTGCACCTGCCTTACCCGCCCCCCACTCCGTCCAGTCTGCCGCCCGAACGGCTGGCACGCGGTCAAGCCCTGGTCAAGCAAGGAGACGCCGCGACTGGCTTGCCCGCCTGCGCGCAGTGCCACGGTGAACGCTTGACCGGCGTGCAGCCCCATGTGCCCGGCCTGCTGGGGCTGCCGTTGGACTACTTGAACGCACAATTGGGTGCTTGGCAAACCGGCCAACGCAAAGCCCACGCCCCGGACTGCATGGCCGAAGTCATCCGGCGCATCCCGCAAGACGACATCATTGCCGTCTCCAGCTGGCTGGCCAGCCAGCCCCTGCCCGCTGACACCCGCCCCGCCAGCCGCCCCGTGCGCGCCGTGAGCGACCCGACATGGCGCTGCGGCAGCGCACCTGAGCTGGCCGGAGGTCAGCCATGAAGCGCGTGCGATTGGACACACGGCTTTTGCGCGTGTCGGGCCTGTTGCTGCTGACCGCTGGCGCATTGCTGGCTCTGGCGGTGCTCTGGCACAACTGGGGGGACCTGCTCGGGGCGACGCCAACTGCACGCCCTCCTGTCACGGACGCCAACACCCTGCAGCGCGGTCAATACCTGGTCCGTGCAGGCAACTGCATCGCTTGCCACACCGCACGCGGCGGCAAGCCGCTGGCGGGCGGCCGCGCCATCGAGACGCCGTTTGGCGATGTGTTCAGCAGCAACCTCACGCCCGATACAGAGACGGGCCTGGGCCACTGGAGCGCGCAGGACTTCTGGCACGCGCTGCACCATGGCCGCTCGCGGGGCGGGCGTTTGCTGGCCCCGGCGTTTCCTTACGAACACACCAGCGTGATCACCCGCGAAGACAGCGACGCCATGTTCGCCTGGTTGCAGGCACAGCCCCCCGTGCGCCAGACCACACCCGGGCACACGCTGCGCTGGCCGCTGGGCACACAGCCTGCCCTGGCGGTCTGGCGCACCCTGTTTTTTGCCCCCCAAGTGTTCACACCCGACCCTGCACAAAGCCACCCATACAACCGGGGCGCCTACTTGGTGCAAGGTCTGGGTCACTGCGCCGCCTGCCACAGCCCACGCAACGCCCTGGGCGCCAGCACCGGCGTGGCCGACCTGTCGGGCAGCCTGATGCCGGTCGTCAACTGGTATGCCCCCAATCTGCACAGCGACCGCGAAACCGGCCTGGCCTCGGCCTCGCTGACCGACACCGTCCGCCTGCTGCAAACCGGCCAGAACACGCAAGCCAGCGTGAGCGGCCCCATGGCCGAGGTGGTGCAGCACAGCCTGCAATACCTCACGACCGAAGACCTGCAAGCCATGGCGATGTACCTGCAGACCAACGCCCTGGCCACAACCGCCAACACAAGCGCCTCTCCCAAAGCTGCTGGTGCCAGCGTGGCCGAACGCGGCCGCAAGGTGTACGAGCGCCATTGCGCCACCTGCCACGGCGAGCGCGGCGAAGGTGCCCCTGGCATTTACCCACCGCTTTCCGGCAACCGGGCCGTGCTGCTTGGCGATCCCACCAATCTGGTACAAACCGTGCTGTTTGGGGGCTATGGTCCCGCCACACAGGGGCATCCGCGCCCCTTTGGGATGCCGCCTTTCGTGCTCGAGCTTGAAGACCGCGACATCGCCGCTGTGCTGACCCATCTGCGCATGGCCCTGCAACCCGAAGGCCGCAAAGCCGGTGAAGTCACACCGCTGCAGGTCAATCGCATCCGCGCCGAAAACGACCGATGAACACCGACCCGCTCCAGCCCCAATTGCTGCACGCCGACGAACACCTGCTCGTCTTCAACAAGCCCTCGGGCCTGCTGAGCGTGCCTGGCATCGGCCCCGACAAACAAGACTGCCTGCGCGTGCGCGCCCAGCAGGACTGGCCCGACGCCCTCACGGTGCACCGACTGGACATGTCCACCTCGGGCTTGATCCTCATGGCGCGCGGCGCGGCCATGCACAAAACCATGAGCATGGCTTTTGAAAAACGCCAGGTACACAAGCGTTATGTGGCGGTGGTCATGGGCGAGCCTCGCCCTGAACCGGACGAAAAAGGTTGGAGCCGCATCGATCTGCCCATGCGTGTGGACTACCAAAACCGTCCCTACAGCATCATTGATCACGACAAGGGCAAGCCCAGCCTCACCCTCTGGCAAATCATCGGCCCCGGCCCCATCGCAGGCACCACGCGGCTCTTGCTGGAGCCCTTCACCGGGCGCACCCACCAATTGCGCGTGCACCTGGCGGCCATCGGCCACCCCATCGTGGGTGACCATCTGTATGCCCCGCCCGAGGGCCATGCGATGGCGCCCCGGCTGCTGTTGCACGCCCGCGACCTGGCCTTTGTCCATCCGGTAACGGGCCAGTCCTTGGCACTGTCACATCCGGAACCGTTTTAAGGGCACGCGAGCGACCGTCTGCCCTCAATTGCACCAAAATGGCGCTGCTGAAGGAGCTTCGCCATGACTGCACACCTCTACATCCTCACCGGCGCTTCGCGCGGCATGGGCCTGGCCATGGCCGAACAGCTGCTGCAAAGCGACAACACCCTGCTGTGCATCTCACGTCGCCGCAATGACGCTTTGGCCGAACACGCACAAACCCGCGGCGTCAAACTCTTGCAGTGGCAAGCCGATCTGGCAGACGGGGCGAGCGTCGCGCAACGTTTGCGCGACTGGCTGGCCCAGCAAAATCCCGCCGAGTTGGCCAGTGTCACCCTCATCAACAACGCCGGCGTGATTGCCCGCATCAGCCCGCTTGGTCATGCCGACCCCGCCGATCTGGCCAACGCCTTGCGCGTCGGTCTGGAAGCCCCCATGCAACTGTGCGCGGCCTTCATTGGTGCCACCGACCATTGGGGCTTGGCCCGCAAGGTGCTCAACATCTCGTCAGGCCTGGGTCGCCGCGCCATGGCCTCGCAGTCGGCGTACTGCGCAGCCAAAGCCGGCATGGACCATTTCAGCCGCTGCCTGGCGCTGGACGAAGCCCTCAAACCCCAGGGCGCACGCGTGTGCTCGCTGGCCCCGGGCGTGATCGACACCGACATGCAAGTACAGCTGCGCGGCGCCCCTGGCCAGGATTTTCCGGACCGGGGCAATTTCCAGCAGCTCAAAGACCAGGGCATGCTCAGCAGCCCGCAAGATGCCGCAGCCAAGGTGCTGGCCTACTTGAACCGCCCTGACTTTGGCAGCAACCCGGTGGCCGATGTGCGTGACCCGGCCTGATCAGGGCCAACCCGGATCAGGCTGTCAGCCGGCTGTAGCCTTGGCCGCCGACACTGGTCCGGTTTGCCCCCTTATTTCATTTTTTAACCATCCAGGAGATATCCCATGAGCCGTGAAGTTGTTGTTGTCAGCGGAGTCCGTACTGCCATTGGTACCTACGGCGGCAGCCTCAAAGACACCCCCCCCACCGAGCTGGCCGCTCTGGTCGTGCGCGAGGCCCTGGCCCGTGCCAGCACCGAAGGCAAGGACGTGGGTCATGTGGTGTTTGGCCATGTGGTCAACACCGAACCCAAGGACATGTACCTCTCGCGTGTGGCGGCCATCAACGGCGGCTGCGCCGAAACCACCCCGGCCTTCAACGTCAACCGCCTGTGCGGTTCAGGCCTGCAGGCCATCATCAGCGCCAGCCAGGCGATTGCCCTGGGCGACTGCGATGTGGCCATTGGCGGCGGTGCCGAGAACATGAGCCGCGGGCCGTATGCCAACCTGACCCAGCGCTGGGGCAGCCGCATGGGCGACGCCAAGCTCATCGACATGATGGTCGGCGCCCTGCACGACCCCTTCCACAACATCCACATGGGCGTCACGGCCGAGAACGTGGCTGCCAAATACGGCATCACCCGCGAGATGCAGGACGCAGCCGCCGTCGAAAGCCACAACCGGGCTGAAAAAGCCACCGCTGCCGGCCTGTTCAAGGACCAGATCGTGCCCGTCATGCTCAAGAGCCGCAAAGGTGATGTGGCCTACGCCACCGACGAGCACTTCCGCGCCAATGCCACCATGGCCGACTTCGCCAAGCTCAAGCCCGTGTTCATCAAGGAAAACGGCACCGTGACTGCTGGCAACGCCTCGGGCATCAACGACGCCGCTGCCGCCGTGGTGCTGATGGAAGCCAAGACCGCCCAGGCCCGCGGTGCCAAGCCCCTGGCCCGCCTGGTGGGTTACGCCCACACCGGTCTGGACCCCAAGATCATGGGCGTCGGCCCGATCAGCGCCACGCAAGCCGTGCTCAAGCGCACCGGCCTGACGGTCAATGACCTGGACGTGATCGAAGCCAACGAAGCCTTTGCCGCGCAGGCCTGCGCCGTGACCCAAGAGCTGGGCCTGGACCCGGCCAAGGTCAACCCCAACGGTTCGGGCATTTCGCTGGGCCACCCCATTGGTGCCACGGGCGCACTGATCACCGTGAAAGCCCTGTACGAGCTGCAACGCATTCAGGGCCGCTACGCGCTGGTGACCATGTGCATCGGCGGCGGTCAGGGCATTGCCGCGATTTTTGAGCGCATCTGATACCGCAACTGCTGGCGGCTGCATTGCTGCCGAAGGCGACTCAACACAAGGGCGCGCAACAACTTAGCCCATCGAATGGCCGGGACTTCCCGGCCATTTTTTTTGAGGAGTGTCTTGGCTGCACCGTCACATGCTTCGGATTTTTCGATGATGAAAATGATCTCTTGAAAGTTTTTTTAAAAATTTATAGCCAAGTTTTTACCCCGTGCACCTGTTCCTCCCCCTTTGGCTCAATTGACACACCTCAGCGCCAATGCACTAATGCCGATCGGTCATCTCCACCAGCGAACAAGGCAACACGATGAGCAGCACTTCCCCCGTCACCGAAGACGGGCTCAAAGACTTTCATCTCCGACGGGAAAAGTGCGCGCACATCCTCAAATCAGCGCGTTCGGCAACGGTTGCCAACATCCTTGCACCACTGCTGTGCATTCCCATGTTCCAGAACGAAGTCCGGCCCTCGCGTTTCTGGACATGGCTGGCATACATGGGCGTTGCACTCACCGTCCGCGGCGTCATGCTCCAGCACTTGCCGCGCCGGATCGAGGACATCACAGAGCCAGACCGTGACCTGAAAAGCGTCACGTTCATGCTGAGCATGATGGGGCTCGGCTGGGGTCTGGGCTGGCCTCTGATGACCCCGGATCTGTCCATGGTCAATCGGATGATTTATGTCTACATGGCCACAGCGGCCATGATCTCCAGCATGTTTGCCTACAGCGTGAACTGGCCCACGTTTTATGCATTCACCCTGACCATCATCGTGCCAGCCATGGTCACTTTGCTGTGGCCTGCCAACCATTTTCCCTGGGCATTCCCAGTGGCATTGGTGGCACTGTGTTTTGTTTTTCTAGGCATTGCCAGAAACTTCTCCAAAGTGTTTGAAGAGTCGGTGCGTCTGCGGTTTCGCAATGAACGCCTCTACCAAGAGCTGGCCAGCGAGCGGGACCAATCGGTGGCAGCCAACATTGCCAAGTCCAAATTCATTGCGGTGGCCAGCCACGACCTGCGCCAGCCCCTGCAAGCCACCAACATCAACCTGGAACTTTTCAATCCGCCCGCACTGACTGCCAAGAATCAGGCCTTGCTGCAGAAAATCAGAAACAGCGTCACCGCGCTGAACACGATGTTCGACGCCCTCTTGAACATGAGCAAACTCGACGCGTACAACACCCAACCCAAAACAAGGAATTTCTCTCTGAAAGAGCTCCTGGAGTCGGTTCTGGGAATCGTACAGGCGCGCGCCAAGCTCAAGGGGCTGCACCTGAATGTCCACAGCAAAGACTTCACCGTGGTGTGCGACCCTCTTCTTATGCAACAAATTCTGGTGAACCTGGTTCTGAATGCCATCCAATACACCGAAGAGGGCACCGTTGAAATCAACTGTACAAGTGAATCGGGCTGCCTGCGATTACAAGTGTCAGACACGGGTGTGGGCATATCGGCGATCGACCAAGCCAACATCTTCAAAGAGTTCTACCGTGCTGACAGCATTCGAGCCTTGCATGAGGGTCTCGGCCTGGGCCTGACCATTGTCAAGCGCTTGTGCCACCTGATCGGGGCGACCATCGAGGTCGAATCCACGCTCGGCAAAGGCTCGACGTTCACGGTCATCACCCGCTGCCCGGTATCGACCGAGGTGCATTCCAACCTCCAGACCTTGCCCTCCAAAGACAAGCGCGGTGCGATCACCTCGGTGCATTTGCAGGGCAAAAAGATCGCCATCATTGAAGACGACGGCATCATTCTGGATGCCTACCGCCAGTTGATCTCCAGCCACGGTGCCGAGATCATTGCCTTATCTGAAAACGATGAAGAGCTGCAGTCACAACTGGAAACGGTAGACCGCATTGATTGCATTTTGTGCGACTACCGCCTCAAGAAGACAACTGGCGATGTGATGATCGAAAAACTGCGTGAGATGTACAACCTCGATATCCCGGCAGTCATCGTGACGGCAGACACATCACCCGCGCGCCTGCACACGTTTGCCAAGTTGAATGTTCCGATCTTGTACAAGCCCGCCACGTACCAAGACATCGTCTCAGCGCTGGCCGAGACACTGAATCGACAGCCCGCCTGAAGCCAATTTCGGTGGCCTCAACGCTTGAATTGTGTGGCCTCGCGGGCCAGCTCTTCTATGCACACCCAGTCGCCCTGCGCCAGCGCGTCCGCTGGTACCAACCACGAGCCACCCACGCAGGCCACATTGGGCAGGGCCAGCAGCTCGGGCGCATTGGCATGCGTGACGCCGCCCGTGGGGCAGAACTTCACATCAAAAAACGGGCCGCTCCAAGCCTTGAGCATGGCCGGGCCACCGGCCTGCATGGCCGGGAAAAACTTGAGCTCGGTGTAACCGTCTTCCTGTGCCATCATGATTTCACTGCCTGTGGCCACACCGGGCAACAAGGACAACCCGTTGTCTTTGCAGGCTTGGCCTACCGCACGGGTGTAGCCAGGGCTGACGGCAAACTGGGCACCGGCCTTGGCTGCAGCAGCCGCGTCTTGTGGGCTGCGCACAGTACCTGCACCGACCACGGCACCGGGCACTTCCTGGGCAATCGCTTGCATGCAGGCCAGGGCCTGCGGCGTGCGCAAGGTGACTTCGAGCATGCGGATGCCGCCCGCCACCAGGGCACGCGCCATGGGCACGGCATGCGCCACATTGTTCAAGACGATCACCGGGATCACGGGGGCGTCCTGCATGACCTGCAGAGCAGAGAGTTTTACAGCCATGTGCAGGCTCCTTCTTCGGCTTTGAGCGCGTTGCGGCGCATGTTGGCAAACAGTTCACGGCCCATGCCCACGCCGTTGGCAGCGCGTTGCTCGGCGGGCATCTGGGCGGGCACCCGGGCGCTCCATTCGGTCTCGGGCACCAACACCTGCAAGGTACCCGCCACGCCATCGAGGCGGATGATGTCGCCGTCTTGCACCTTGGCCAGCGGACCACCGGCCGCCGCCTCGGGCGAGACATGGATGGCCGCAGGCACTTTGCCAGACGCGCCGCTCATGCGGCCATCGGTGACCAGCGCCACCTTGAAGCCCTTGCCTTGCAGCACGGCCAACGGCGGCGTGAGTTTGTGCAGCTCGGGCATGCCATTGGCCTGTGGACCTTGCCAGCGCACCACACAGACCACATCGCGCTCCAGTTCACCGGCCTTGAAGGCATCTTGCAGCGCTTCCTGCGAATCGAACACGCGGGCAGGGGCTTCGATGACGTGCAGTTCTTGGGGAACAGCAGAAACCTTGATCACGCTGCGGCCCAGATTGCCTTGCAAGAGCTTGAGGCCACCTGTGGTGCTGAACGGCGCGGACGCCGGGCGCACCACCGATTCGTCCGTGCTCGCGCCTGCGTCCTGCCAGACCAGCTGGCCATTTTGCAGGGCTGGAATGCGCGTGAATTCACGGATGCCGCCTTCGCGCACCGTCAGCACATCCTCGTGCATCAGGCCCGCATCCAGCAGCTCGCGGATGACGTAACCCGGACCGCCTGCGGCCTGGAATTGGTTCACGTCGGCGCTGCCGTTGGGGTAGACACGGGTGAGCAAAGGCACCACGTCCGACAGGGCCGAGAAGTCGTCCCAGTCAATCACGATGCCCGCGGCACGGGCGACTGCCACCCAGTGGATCAAATGGTTGGTCGAGCCGCCCGTGGCCAGCAGGGCCACCATGGCGTTGACGATGCAGCGCTCGTCCACCACTTCGCCGATGGGGGCAGGTTTTTTGAGCACCGTACGCACCGCATCGCGCGTGAGTTCAGCCCGCGCGCCCTCGCCGGGGTTGATGAAGGCGGTGCCGGGCACATGCAGGCCCATGGCTTCCAGCAGCATCTGGTTGCTGTTGGCGGTGCCATAAAAAGTGCAGGTGCCTTCACCGTGGTATGCGGCAGATTCGGCGGCCAGCAGTTCCTCGCGGCCCACCAGCCCCTGTGCGGCCTTTTCGCGCACCTTGGATTTCTCGCTGTTGGACAGGCCACTGCTCATGGGGCCGGCCGGTACGAACACCGTGGGCAAATGCCCGAACTGCAGGGCGCCGATCAGCAAGCCGGGCACGATCTTGTCGCACACCCCCAGCATCAGCGCTACGTCAAACACGTCGTGGCTGAGCGACACAGCCGTGGCCATGGCAATCACATCACGGCTGAAAAGACTCAGCTCCATGCCCTGCGCGCCTTGCGTCACGCCGTCACACATGGCAGGCACACCACCGGCCACCTGGGCGGTGGCGCCGAGCTTGCGGGCCTCATCCTTGATGAGGTCGGGGTAATGCTGCAGCGGCGCGTGGGCCGAGAGCATGTCGTTGTAGGCGTTGACGATGCCGATGTGGGACGGGCGCTGGGCCACCACCGCAATGCCACCCAAGCCACTGGCCTGCTTTTTATCGCCCTCGGGCATGGCGGCAAAAGCATGGGCCACGTTGGCACAGCCAAGGCGCCGTGCACCAGGGCTGCGACGGGCATAGGCATCCACCTGCGCCAGGTAGGCGCGGCGGGTGGGGCGGCTGCGCTCAGCAATGCGGGCTGTGACAGCAGCAACTGCGGGATGGAGGTTCATGGCTGGCAATCAGTATGTAACTAAATTACAAACCGAATGGTAACCGGATCTGGCCTTCCAGAGGGAGGCTTGCAGTTACAGACAGGGTACGAATTCAAAATGCAGGCGCAAAAAAACCCGCCGAGGCGGGTTGGCGAAACACTCAGTGTGAATCACTTGGCGGCCGAAGCCTCGGAAGCGGCCGGAGTGGCGTCCGAGGCAGCCGCAACAGCTTCAGAAGCCGCAGGCGCAGCAGCCGCAGCCACCGGCGCAGCCGCAGGCTTTTTGCTCTTGGCAATGCCAAAACCCAAGGCCAGGCCCACGGCCAAAATGATGATGGCGACCAGAACGGCCCACACCACGGGTTGGTTGTCGTTTTGATTGGACATGTTGTCTCTCCAGAATTGAACCCAGGTATTCTAAAGGTCCGATGTTGCAAAGCCCTGAAAGCCACGCCCGCACACTCGATGCCTTGCGGGCCCAGCACCCCCGTGGGCAAGACCTGTGGGTGTTTGGCTATGCTTCGCTCATTTGGCGACCGGAATTTGACGCCTGCGAAGCCCACCTGAGCCGTGTGCATGGCTGGCACCGTGCCCTGAAGATGTGGAGTCGCGTCAACCGGGGCAGCCCCGAGTGTCCGGGCTTGGTCTTTGCACTGCTGCGTGGCGGCAGCTGTACGGGCATGGTCTACCGGGTTGCGGCCACTGCGGCGCAAGACGTGCTGGCCCGCCTGTGGGAACGAGAGATGCCCATGTCGGTCTACGAGCCGCGCTGGCTGCCCTGCAACACACCGCACGGCAGGGTGCGCGCCCTCGCCTTCACCCTGCCGCACCATCACCCAAGCCACACGGGCACCTTGGGCGAAGCGCGCTTGCGCGAGATCTTCCGCCATGCCGTGGGCCGCTTTGGCAGCACGCGCGACTATGCCGAGCAAACCTTGCATGCATTGCGTGCGCTCGGCATCGAGGACCGGGCGCTGGCAAAGCTGATCCAGACCGCTACCCGCTGATTCTGCGCAAGGTGTACGACTGGCCAGCCGAATACACTGGCAACATGAACATCGCCGATCTCCGCAAAAGCTACGAAAAAGCCGAGCTCAACGAGCACGCCTCGCACGCTGACCCACTGCTGCAGTTTGACCAGTGGTTCAACGAAGCCCTCAAGGCCGAGGTGCCCGAGCCCAACGCCATGACCGTGGCCACCGTGGGCAGCGATCTGCGCCCCAGCACCCGCATCGTGTTGATCAAGGACTTTGATGCACGCGGCATTGTCTGGTACACCAACTACCAAAGTCGCAAAGGGCAAGAGCTGGCAGGCAACCCTTTTGCGGCACTGCAGTTTCACTGGGTGGAGCTGGAGCGCGTGGTGCGCATTGAGGGCCGGGTGGAAAAAGTCAGCGACGCCGAGAGCGATGCCTATTTCAACAGCCGCCCACTGGATTCGCGCATTGGCGCCTGGGCCTCACCGCAGAGCCAGGTGATCGACAGCCGCACGGTACTGGTGACCAATGCGGCCAAGTACGGTGCACAGTTTTTGCTGCAACCGCCACGCCCGCCGCATTGGGGTGGCTACCGCCTGGTGCCCGAGCGCTGGGAATTCTGGCAAGGGCGCAAGAGCCGCTTGCATGACCGTCTGCGCTACCGGCAAGACGGTGAGCAGTGGGTGCGTGAACGCTTGGCGCCTTGATCGCCAGCAGGCTGGCTCCTACAACAGCAACGGCAGCAAGGCCAGCACCACACTGATGCTGATCAGCGCCACCGCCGTTGACACGGCCACCGCGGCGGTGACCATGTCTTCTTCCTTGCGGTAACGCTGCGAAAACAGGAACACATTGGCGCCAATGGGCAAGGCCGCTGCCAGCACCATCACGCCCAGTGCCATGCCGCGCAGGCCCAGCAGCCATCCCACTGCGGCCATCAGGGTGGGATGCACCACGGTCTTGACCAGCGACAGGCGCAGCGCGTTTTTCCATTGCTGGCCCACCGGCGTTTGCGACAGCGTGATGCCCACCAGCACCAACGCCAGCGGGCCAAAGGCATTGCCCAGCAGCACCAGGGGTTTATCGATGACCGGGTGCAGGCCCCAGCCGGTGAACGAATAAGCAATGCCCACCAGGATCGGCAGCGGTACCGGGTGCACTATGGAACTCTTGATGGCCGAGCCCAGGGTGCGCCAAAGGGGCTGTACATCGCCGGACTGCGCGGCCTGTTCGTGCGCAACCTGCAACTCCAGCACCAGCGTGGCGATGCTCAGCAAGATGAGTGCGTGCAGCGAGATCAGCGTGAACAGCAGCACCTGCCCAGCCTGCCCATAGGCCAGCCCGACCAAGGGCACACCGATCATCAGCGTGTTGCTGAAAATGCCCGCCAGCGACATGACCGAAGCCCGGCTATTGCCTCCATAGACCCACAGCATGGTGAAAAACAAGGCGGCAGCCACAGCGAAATACTGCATGACCGGCGCAAAGTCGAGCTGCTCGATGTGCGATGTGGCCATGGTCCGAAACAGCAGCGCCTGCGTGAGCACCAGAAACACCAGATTGGAGAGGTCGCGCACCGACTCCCCACGCACCAGGCCGACGCGCCCGGACACAAAGCCAATGAAGATGAGAAAAACCACCGGCAACAAAGCCGAAACGACAGGGTGTTCGAGCGTCATGCGGGCGTATCAGCGGGCCAGACGCGAGAAGGTCTGGCGAAATTTGGTGACTTTGGGCGCGGCAACGGCCAGGCAGTAGCCCTGTTGTGGGTTGTGCGCAAAGAAGTCCTGGTGGTAGTCCTCGGCGGGGCTGTAGTTGGTCAGCGGCAAGACTTCGGTCACGATGGGATGGCCAAAGCCGGTTGCTCCAGTCAGTTCCTTGATCAGGGCGCAGGCTTCGCTTTCCTGCTCGGGGGTGGTGAAATAAATGCCGCTGCGGTACTGCGTGCCCACATCGTTGCCCTGGCGGTTGAGCGTGGTCGGGTCGTGGATCAGGAAGAAGATTTCCAACAACTCGCGGGTGCTGACCTGCGCCGGGTCGTAGACCAGCTTCACCACCTCGTTGTGGCCGGTGTTGCCGGTGCAGACCTGCTCGTAGGTGGGTGCGGACGCGTGGCCGTTGCTGTAGCCGGACTCGACATCGAGCACGCCTTTGACTTGCACATAGACGGCCTCCGTGCACCAGAAGCAGCCACCGCCCAGAACCAAGGTTTGCAGGGTTTGCGTAGAGGTCGTGTTCATGGGTCCCGATTATCCGGCGGGGACCATGTCCGTGCGCACCGCCGTCACAAAGTCCTGCAGTGCGGTCTGGTCGCGCCCGCTGCGCCACAGGCAACGGGTGTCGTAGCGCAGGGCGCTGCCTTGCAGGGGCACAAACACCGCCCCCGCCAGCGCCGACTGCGCCAGCGCCTCGGGCACCAGCGCCACGCCCTGCCCTTGCGCCACCAGCGCGATTACGCTCAGCCAGTGGCGCAATTCATGCACCACCGGCGGCACCCAGCCCGCCAGCTCGCATTCGGCCAGGATGCGCTCGTGGTAGTCGGGCGAAACCGTGCGCGAGACCACCACCAGCGCCTGCCCCTGCAAATCCGGCAAAGCCAGGGACGCCGTGCCTGCCAGCGCATGCCCTCTGGGCAGGCAGGCCACCATGGGCTGGCTGGCCACCAGGATCTGATCAAAGCCAGGCGGCACGCGCGGCGTGTGCACAAAACCCACATCGAGCCGGTCACGCACCAACTCGGACAGTTGTTCGCTGGAGCTGAGTTCACGCATCACCAGCCGCAGCCGGGGATGGCTTTCCTGAAAGCGCTGCAGCACCTGGGGCAGACCGCAATACAGCAAGGTGCCCGCAAATCCGATCTGCAACTCGCCCGCCTGGCCTTGCGCCACCTCGCGGGCCTCGCGCATGGCCGCGCCCGCCTGCGCCAGCAGGGCGCGCGCCGCTGGCACAAAGGCCTGCCCCGCTGCCGTGAGCTGCACACCCCGGCTGTTGCGGGTGAACAGCTGGGCACCGACCGAGGCTTCGAGCTGCTGAATGTTGAGCGAAAGCGGTGGCTGCGAAATCGACAGCCGCTGGGCCGCGCGGCCAAAGTGCAGTTCTTCGGCCAGGGCCAGGAAATAGCGCAGGTGGCGGAATTCCATGAATTTGAAATTTATATTGATGAATCCATAATCAATATTAGACAACTATTCATGGCCGCATGACAATCGGTCCAACATTCTTTCTCCGGAGACCCGAACCATGGCCACAAGCAAGAACACCTTCAGCTGGGAAGACCCCTTCAACCTCAGCGCCCAGCTGAGCGAAGACGAGCGCCAGGTGCAGGAGGCCGCCCGCGCCTACTGCCAGGAAAAACTGCTGCCCCGCGTGAAGGACGCCTTCCTGAACGAGACCACCGACGTGGCCATCTTCCGCGAGATGGGCGAGCTGGGCCTGCTGGGCCCTACCATTCCCGAGCAGTACGGCGGCGCCGGCCTGAACTACGTCTGCTACGGCCTGGTGGCGCGCGAAGTCGAGCGCGTGGACAGCGGCTACCGCTCCATGATGAGCGTGCAGTCGTCCCTGGTGATGGTGCCGATCAACGAGTTCGGCACCGAAGCGCAAAAGCAGAAATACCTGCCCAAGCTGGCCCGTGGCGAGTGGATCGGCTGCTTTGGCTTGACCGAACCCAACCACGGCTCCGACCCCGGCAGCATGATCACCCGCGCCAAAAAGGTGGACGGCGGCTACAGCCTGACGGGCGCCAAGATGTGGATCACCAACAGCCCGATTGCCGACGTG
>JACCEE010905670.1_pt1 | contig 27405 bp, 30 predicted proteins | sample 7449931 | NCBI WGS metagenome assembly JACCEE01 (sample SAMN15323457, study PRJNA562643) | freshwater metagenome | isolation source: river surface water | place: USA:Blue River Watershed | collected 2017-08-19 | reverse complement strand
ATTGATGGACCTTTTGCCATGCTATTTGCCCGATTACTTAGCCAAGTTTCTGCTTGAGTAGTTCTGTCAGTTGCGCCGGATTAGCTTTGCCTTTACTGGCTTTCATCGCCTGACCAATCAGCGCATTAAATGCTTTTTCTTTGCCGGCTCTAAATTCTTCAACGGATTTAGCATTCGCAGCGAGCACTTCATCAATAATTTTTTCTAACGCGCCGCTATCCGAAATTTGTTTTAAGCCTTTGGATTCGATTAAATCATCCGCCAAGGTCGCTGAATCAGAACGCGCTTCCCACATACCAGCGAAAACTTCTTTAGCGATTTTATTAGAGATAGTTCCATCAGCGATGCGCTTCAAAAGTAAGGCTAGTTGCGCTGCGCTGACGGGTGAGTGGGCGATATCAATCCCTTCGCGATTGAGCGTGGAGGACACGTCACCCATCAACCAGTTAGCGGCAGGTTTGGCTTGCTCACGACCGGCGGCGGATACCACGGACTCAAAGTAAATGGCCATCGCTTTCGATTGCGTTAGCACCATGGCGTCGTATTCTGATAATTGATAGTCGCGCACAAAACGCTCGCGCATCGCACCCGGTAATTCGGGAAGTGACGCTTTGACGCGCGCGATCCAGTCAGCCGCAATGACGAGTGGCGGCAAATCCGGATCAGGAAAATAGCGATAGTCCATCGCATCTTCTTTGCTGCGCATGGAGCGTGTTTCTTTTTTATCGGGATCGTAGAGACGCGTCTCTTGAGTGATTTTGCCGCCATCTTCAATGACTTCGATTTGACGGCGCACTTCGTAGTTAATCGCTTCTTCCAAAAAGCGGAACGAGTTCAGATTTTTAATTTCGCAGCGTGTGCCATAGTCTTTTTGGCCGACGGGTCTGACCGATACATTAGCGTCGCAGCGGAACGATCCTTCTTGCATGTTGCCATCGCAAACGCCGAGCCAAACGACGAGTGAGTGCAACGCTTTTGCATAAGCCACGGCCTCAGCAGCGCTACGCATATCCGGCTCTGTCACGATTTCAAGTAAGGGCGTGCCGGCGCGATTCAGATCAATGCCGGTCATGCCGTGATAATCCTCGTGCAAAGATTTTCCTGCATCTTCTTCCAGATGCGCGCGTGTTAACTGCACTGTTTTAAGTTCTGCTTTACCGTCGATTTCAACAACGAAGGATAGCGTGCCGCCTTGAACTACGGGAATTTCAAATTGACTGATCTGATAGCCCTTTGGTAGATCAGGATAAAAATAATTTTTGCGCGCAAAAATAGATTCAGACGCGATCGTCGCACCAATCGCTAAGCCAAACTGAATCGCACGTTCAACGGCGCCTTTGTTTAAGACGGGCAGCACACCCGGTAATGCCAGATCAACGGGGCAGGCTTGCGTATTCGGCGCTGCGCCGAAAGCGATGGACGCGCCACTGAAAATTTTGGATTCGGTGGTGAGCTGTGCATGTGTTTCCAGCCCGATCACGACTTCCCATTGCATAAAGATTCCTTTAGTTCTGTGTAGGTCGCTGCTTATGCCAGTCAGTGGCAAGCTGATACTGATGTGCGATGTTGAGCAGTTTGGCTTCAGTAAAATAATTACCTATTAATTGCAGGCCCACGGGGCGACGCGAATTTTTTTCGCCCTGACCAAAGCCCACCGGAATCGACATACCAGGCAAGCCAGCCAAGCTAGTAGAAAGCGTGTAGATGTCAGCCAAATAATTGGCCACCGGATCATTGACCTTCGATCCAAGATCCCATGCAACGGTAGGTGCTACGGGACCCATAATCACATCACATTGTTTGAAGGCTTCTTGAAAATCTTGCGCAATCAAACGACGAATTTTTTGCGCTTGTAAATAGTAGGCATCGTAATAGCCGTGTGAGAGTACGTAAGCGCCAACCAAAATACGACGTTTCACTTCATCGCCAAATCCTTCAGCGCGCGTCTTGCGATACATGTCGGAGAGGTCGGTGTAATTTTTTGCGCGATGGCCGTAACGCACGCCATCAAAACGCGAAAGATTAGACGACGCTTCAGCGGGTGCGATCACGTAATACACAGGAATCGCTAGCGAGGTTTTAGGGAGTGAAATCTCGACTAAGGTGGCGCCTAACTTTTCGTATTCTTTCAACGCAGCTTGCACGGCATCGGCGACATCGCTGGCCAGTCCTGCGCCCAAATATTCTTTCGGCACCCCGATCTTCAATCCTTTGATCGAGTCTGCAAGATGGCGCGAAAAATCTTCCGGTGCGCGTTCTATCGATGTCGAATCGCGCTGATCAAAACTAATCATCGAGTTGAGTAGTAGCGCGCAATCTTCAGCGGTCCAGGCCATCGGGCCGCCTTGATCGAGTGACGAGGCAAAGGCAATCATTCCGTAGCGAGACACACTGCCATAGGTAGGTTTAATGCCAGTAATGCCACACAGTGCAGCGGGTTGGCGGATCGAGCCGCCAGTATCAGTGCCGGTTGCCGCGGGTGCGAGGCCGCCGGCGATTGCTGCCGCAGATCCGCCCGATGACCCGCCGGGTACGGCCGTGGTGTCCCAAGGATTTTTCACGGCACCGAAAAACGAATTTTCGTTGGATGAACCCATGGCGAATTCATCACAATTGAGTTTTCCTAGCGTCACCATGCCTGCATTGCGGAACTGTTCCACCACAGTTGCATCAAATGGGCTGATGTAGCCGGAAAGCATTTTGGAACCCGCGGTTGATGTCCAGTCGCGAGTCACGAAAATATCTTTGTGCGCAATTGGCAGACCGGTAAGCGCGGTGACATCGCCGCGAGCAATGCGGGCGTCAGCATCTTTGGCCTGCGCCAGAGTGAATTCAGGCTGGACGTTAATGAACGCATTCAGCTCGCTGGCGGCAATGCGCTCTAGATAGAGTTGCGCTAGTTCGACGGCTGAAATTTTTTTGCTTTTCAGCTGCGCGGATAGTTCTGTCAGTGTGTGCTTATGCATGAACGAATGAGCTGCCGTGAAAATGAGCCGCGCCGCTAGTTTGCGACGGCGGGCAGGGGCTAATCAATGACTTTTGGGACGAGATACAAACCGTCTTGTGTCGCTGGAGCCGGCTTTTGATAGTCATCGCGGCGGTTGGGTTCCGTGACTTTGTCTTCGCGCAAGCGTAACGCAACGTCATCCTTCCAGGCAGCAATCGGATGCGACAATGGGGCGACTCCTGTGGTGTCGACGGCGCGCATTTGCTCGACCAGAGCAAAAATGCTGTTCAACTTGTCGAGTGCATCATCGGCTTGCTGACCATTGAGGTCCAGTTGTGCCAGCTTGGATAGCCGGGCGATATCGTCGAGGGTCAGGGACATGAGGCGGGTCGTCGTTTGATGTGCGGTGCGGGGATTAAAAAATGGAGAACAGCGCCAAGCTAGGGTTTCGTGCAAGAAAGAACGCTAATCATTTCATTTTTTAGCGTTTCTGACAGCCAATTTGCACCGCATTATAAGGTAGAATGCTGGGTTAAAGGCCGCTAACGCGTCCTGCTAAACGGTACCGGCCTCATTGTGCCGTATCGTCGGGCAACCCCACGTTGTTGGCCTCAATGATTCAGTACACACGGCGCCAGCGGCGAGCTTCATCTCCCCGGCAGGACAGTGTTTTCGCAGCAGATGGGCAATTTCTCAGCCGGCATTTTCAAATTCCGGCGCATAAGGACACGATTACATGTTTGGATTCCTCCGCAGCTATTTTTCGAACGACCTCGCCATTGATCTGGGTACCGCGAATACCTTGATTTATGTTCGCGGACTGGGGATCGTTCTGGATGAGCCCTCCGTGGTAGCGATTCGCCAGCAAGGCGGTCCAAACGCCAAAAAGAATATTCAGGCCGTCGGTAAAGAAGCGAAGCAGATGTTGGGTAAGGTGCCTGGCAATATCGAAGCTATTCGCCCCATGAAAGACGGCGTGATTGCCGACTTTACCGTTACCGAGCAGATGCTTAAGCAGTTCATCCGCATGGTTCACGATACCAAGCTGTTCAAGCCATCACCGCGCATCATTATTTGCGTTCCCTGTGGTTCAACTCAGGTTGAACGACGCGCGATTCGTGAGTCGGCGCTGGGCGCCGGGGCCTCCCAGGTATTTCTGATTGAAGAGCCGATGGCTGCTGCTATTGGCGCTGGCTTGCCCGTGTCGGAAGCGACCGGTTCTATGGTGGTTGATATTGGTGGTGGTACCACCGAGGTTGGCATTATTTCGCTGGGCGGCATGGTCTACAAAGGCTCGGTACGTGTGGGTGGTGATAAATTTGACGAAGCGATTGTCAACTACATCCGCCGTAACTACGGCATGTTGATTGGTGAGCAGACGGCTGAAACCATCAAAAAACAAATTGGATCAGCATTCCCTGGTACGGAAGTTCGCGAGATGGAAGTTAAGGGCCGCAACCTTTCTGAAGGTATTCCGCGCTCCTTCACCATCTCCAGCAATGAAGTGCTGGAAGCGCTGACCGATCCACTCAATAGCATCGTTTCAGCAGTTAAAAATGCGCTAGAACAGACCCCACCAGAGCTGGGTGCGGACATCGCTGAAAAAGGCATGATGCTGACCGGCGGTGGCGCCTTGTTGCGCGATCTCGATCGCTTGTTGATGGAAGAAACCGGTTTGCCTGTTCTGGTGGCCGAAGACCCATTGACCTGCGTGGTGCGTGGTTCAGGCATGGCTCTCGAGCGCATGGATAAACTCGGTTCCCTCTTCTCCTACGAGTAAATGCGCGTCGGCTGTCCGTTCCGCCCTCTCAGCCGCACTCCCCGACCCTATTGCAAAGCCGCTGGCCTGCTTCCCGGACTTCGGGGGGGTGGGCGGGTCAGTGCAAAGTTGTATTTCCATCCTGCACTAATTGCCTTCAATTGGTTTAAAGTTTCACTCTGATGGAATACACCCCACCACCACTGTTTAAGCAAGGTGCCTCGGCGCGCGCGAAGATGCTGTTTTTTGCGCTGATTGCCGTGGGGTTGCTCATGGCCGATTCGCGTCTAAAAGCACTATCTGCAGTGCGGCAAGTCGTCGGTGCTGCTTTGTATCCTTTGCAAGTGGTGGCCATGCTGCCGCGTGATGCAATCTTCGCAGTCAGTGATTATTTCACTTCACTCACTACGCTAAAAGCTGATAACGAGCGCATGCGCGAACAGCAGGTTTTGAATGCGCAGCAATTACAGCAGAGCCAAGAACTACTGGCCGAGAACGCTCACTTACGCAAACTACTCGCCGCTTCTGAGCGCCTGACCTTGAAGTCAGTGATGAGTGAAATTTTGTATGACGCGCGTGATCCTTTTTCGCGCAAGGTCATTATCGATCGCGGATCTAGCCATCAGATTCAGCCCGGCCAACCTGTGATTGATGATCTGGGTGTGATTGGCCAAGTCACTCGCGTTTTCCCTTTTACGTCTGAAGTAACCCTGCTAACCGACAAAGACCATGCGATACCGGTTCAAGTATTGCGCAGTGGTGTGCGTAGCGTGGCGTATGGTCGCGGTCAGACGGGCGTACTTGAATTGCGTTTCATGGCATCGAACGCGGATATTCAACGCGGCGACGTGTTGCTGACCTCAGGTATTGACGGTGTTTATCCCACCGGATTGGCCGTAGCAACGGTGGTGTCCGTTGATGCAAAAACGTCTGATGCCTTTGCGCGCATTCTTTTGCAACCGACGGCGGGAATTGCTCGCCATCGTCAGCTCCTAGTTTTGCTGTCTGATGCTAAACAAATGCCTGCACCTCCACCACCGGTGGAAGCACCGATTCAAACCGACGCCCGCAAACGACATAAAGATCCGGAAGCCCCATGATTGATCGCGACCATATTCTGCTGCCCGTCAATCCCGCCTTCATCGGCTTTAGTTTGGTGGCGGCGTTTTTCATGAATTTATTCCCTTGGGGTGGTTGGGGTTGGGTGCCTGATTTTGTCGCGCTGACGTTAATTTTTTGGAGCATCTACCAACCGCGTAAAGTCGGTATCGGCATTGCCTTCTTGATGGGCTTGGTGATGGATGTGCACAGTGCGTCACTACTCGGCGAAAACGCATTGGCTTACACGCTGCTGTCGTATTTTGCGATCACGATTCATCGCCGCGTACTGTGGTTCCGACCTTCAGTGCAGGCGTTACATGTGTTGCCCTTACTGGTCGTGATGCAAATCGTACAAATGCTGATACAACTGGCCGTCACTGGTAAATTTCCGGGCTGGCTGTATTTCGCACAAAGCATCGTCGCCACCATCATCTGGCCCGTCGTTTGTTGGTTATTACTGGCGCCGCAACGACGTGCCGTGGATCGCGATGAAACACGCCCTATCTAATCATGTCAACGCACGTAACACATCGACCGTTCGACACGGCCAGCAATGACAGAAATTAAAGATACCGAACGCGAACTACAACTGTTCAGGCTGCGGCTGTCGGTGGCCGGCGTGGTCGTTTTTGTTTGCTTTGGTTTGTTGATGCTGCGCTTTCTTTGGCTGCAAGCGGTTCGGCACAGTGAATATTTCGAACGTGCTGAAAGTAATCGTATCTCTGTCGTTCCGGCGGTACCGAATCGCGGATTAATTGTTGATAGAAACGGCGTCGTCTTAGCACGTAATTTTTCTGCTTACACCTTAGAGATCACGCCCGCCAAAATTGAACGCAATCTCGATGTGGTGATTGATGAGCTGGCACAGTTGGTAGATATACAGCCGAAAGATCGCAAGCGATTTCGTCGGTTAATGGAAGAATCAAAAACATTTGAAAGCCTTCCTATTCGCACCCGACTAAGTGATGCTGAAGTTGCGCGCTTTGCGGCGCAGCGCTACCGTTTTCCGGGCGTCGATATTCAAGCGCGTTTGTTTCGCCAATATCCTCTTGGACAAACAGCATCCCACATGATCGGTTACATCGGCCGCGTGAATAAAACAGAAGCCGAGCGATTAGAGAGTGGTGATGATGCGGCTAACTACCGCGGCACTGAATATATCGGCAAAGAAGGTATAGAAAAAAGCTACGAGCGAGAATTGCACGGCACCACCGGCTATGACGAAATTGAGGTCTCTGCGGGTGGGCGGGCTGTGCGTAATTTGTCGCGTACTGCTCCGACTGCGGGTAATAATTTAATTTTGTCTGTCGATATTGAGCTGCAAAAAATCATCGAGCATGCTTTTGGAGATAGGCGCGGTGCCTTAGTGGCGATCGAACCATCGACCGGTGACATATTGGCGTATGTGTCGATGCCGACCTTCGATCCGAATTTATTTGTCGAAGGTATTGATGCCAAAAGTTGGGAAGAGCTGAATACCTCGCTCGATAAACCTTTGTTGAATCGTCCCTTGATTGGCAGTTATCCACCTGGCTCGACCTTTAAGCCGTATATGGCGTTGGCATCATTGGAATTAGGTAAGCGTACGCCGGAAGCAGCTATTTTCGATCCCGGTTATTTTTGGTTCGGGAATAACAAATTTCGCGACGATAAAGAAGGTGGGCATGGCCGCGTCGATATGTATAAATCGATCGTCCAGAGCTGCAATACGTACTACTACAATTTGGCGAATGATTTAGGCATTGATGCGATTCACGACTTCATGAAGCCTTTGGGTTTTGGGCAGCTGACCGGCATTGACCTCGAAAACGAGCGCCGTGGCGTGCTGCCTTCGCAGGAATGGAAGCGCAATACGTATAAAAAACCAGAGCAGCAAAAATGGTATGCCGGTGAAACAATTTCTGTCGGCATTGGTCAGGGATATAACTCATTCACTCCGCTGCAGTTAGCACATGCCGTTTCAAATCTTAGTAACAACGGCATCGTAATGAAGCCGCATTTGGTGAAGATGGTTGAAAGCGGTACCACCAAAGCGCGTAAGCTCACCGTGCCTAAAGAGAGTTATCGCATACCGTTAAAACAAGACAACATTGATTTCATTAAGCAAGCGATGATAGGCGTGACCAAAGAAGGTACGTCAGCGCGTTCATTTGCGAATGCACCATACATATCGGGCGGTAAGACAGGTACTGCTCAGGCGGCCGCTTTGAGTCGAAATGTTAAATACGACGCCAGTAAAATTTCAGAGCGTTTGCGCGATCACTCCTTGTACATTGCATTTGCACCCGCCGACAAGCCAAAGATCGCTTTAGCCGTGATCGTTGAGAATGCAGGTTTTGGTGCTGCAGCTGCGGCACCGATAGCGCGCTTAGCGATGGATTACTACCTGACGGGTAAGCGACCAGATGAGCCCGCCAAGCCAGCGGCTAAAGTCGTTGATTCAGCACAGCCAATACAGCCAGCGCAGCCTGCATCCTCAACACAGCCAGCGCCAGCGAAGCCCGATGTTACGAAGCCGGTTACGAAAGCGGCCGATACGGCACTGCCGTCAGCAGTCGTTAAAACGGATGCCGCTAAACCTATTGTTAAGGCAGCCGACAATCCAGCGCAATCTGCAGTCGTTAAAACGGATGCGACGAAACCCGTCGTAAAAGCTAGCGATTCAACTCAGCCGACAGCAATAAAAACCGACACGACCAAACCCAGTACACCCAAGCCTGTTGAACCCAATCGAGGGGCGCCACAATGATGTCTGGTTTTCAAGGAGCGCGTTATCCGGTGCTAGAAACCGTCAAGCGACGCTTCTTTATTTTTGATCGCTCACTGACGATCGTTCTTGGTTTAATTCTTTTGTTGGGCTGTCTTGCCGTATCGTCGGCAGCATGGAATTTCCCTGGGCGCTTTGAAGGTCATTTACGAAATATTGCTGTGGGTATCGCGGTGATGTGGATTGCTGCCATGATTCCGCCGCAAAAATTAATGCGCTTTGCGGTACCGATTTATGTAGTGGGCCTTTCATTACTTGTGGGCGTCGCACTGTTTGGATTAATTAAAAATGGTGCTAGACGTTGGTTGAATGTTGGCGTGATTATTCAACCTTCCGAAATCATGAAGCTGGCGCTGCCGCTAACACTTGCTTGGTACTTTCAAAAACGCGAAGGCATGATTCGCTGGCGTGACTTCTTGATGGCAGGCTTGTTACTGGCGTTGCCGGTGGGCTTGATCATGCGTCAGCCAGATTTGGGTACCGCGGTGCTGGTGACTTCGTCAGGATTTTTTGTCATTTTTCTAGCTGGACTATCTTGGCGTTTGATCATTGGTTTAGGCGTCGCTGGTCTGGCAAGCTTGCCCCTAGTCTGGACCATGCTGCATGACTATCAGCGACACCGCATCATGACCTTGATTGATCCAACTTCTGATCCTTTAGGAAAAGGATTTCACATCATTCAATCAACGATTGCGATTGGTTCGGGTGGATTGATCGGTAAGGGTTGGCTCAACGGTACGCAGTCACATCTTGAGTTCATACCTGAGCGCACCACCGATTTTATTTTCGCTGTGTTTTCTGAAGAATTTGGCTTGCTCGGGAATGGCGTACTGTTAGTTCTCTATTTACTGTTGATTGGTCGCGGCCTGATCATTGCAGCGAATGCGCCGACACTTTTTTCTCGCTTACTAGCGGGCTCGCTTACGCTGTCGATATTTACCTACGTATTTGTGAATATGGGTATGGTGAGTGGCATTCTTCCGGTGGTGGGTGTGCCATTGCCATTCATGAGTTATGGTGGCACCGCGTTTGTAACGCTAAGCTTGGGTGTTGGAACGTTGATGAGTATTCAGCGCCATCGTACCTTGGTACAGACCTGATGAGGTCGCTATGAATAGTCAAATCACTTTACATAGGCGGAGCATGCAGCCCAGTTTGACAGTGCTGAGTATCACGCTATGTGCACTCGTTTTATCTGCTTGCACCACTGTCGATTTGACTGTGCGTGATGAGCCTGCCCGTAGCTCACCGCCAGCGGCTCCTTCGGCTTCTTCTTCTTCAACCAATGTCACACCGACGCCACCGAGTACTGAGGCAAAAAAGCCCGGCGGCTATTACAAAGATGACGGCCCGAGCGATGCTATTCCTGAGGGCTTGGTTGACACGCCGGATGCTGAACCAAAAATCGAGCCTATCGCGAAGGGGCCGAGTAAGCCGTACACTATTCTCGATCAAACCTATGTGCCGATCACGGATGATCGGCCGTATATTCAACGCGGCAAAGGTAGTTGGTACGGGAAAAAATTCCATGGCCAGCGCACCGCTTCAGGCGAAATCTATGACATGTTCAAGATGACAGCCGCGCATCCCACCTTGCCGATTCCTTCCTATGCGCGGGTAACTAATCTGCGCAACGGTAAGCAAGTAATTGTTCGCATTAATGATCGTGGTCCGTTTCATGCGTCGCGCATTATTGATATGTCATACACCGCTGCGTTGAAGCTGGGCTTCATTCAAATCGGTAGTGCGGAGCTCGAAGTCGAGCGTATCTTGCCTGACGAAATTGTGCGTATGCAGGAAGCTAAGCGTCGTAAAGGCGCTCTTGCTACGACAAACGAATCAGCTGATCCAATGGCGCGCTTAGCGAATGGCAGTACACCGCCAGTGGCTGCTGAGACTGGCGGGATTTTTTTACAGTTTGGCGCATACGCTCAAGTACACAATGCTGATGCAATGCGCATTCGATTGCTGGCAGGATGGCCGCAAGAATTACCTGAGCCAGTCATTGTACAAACGGGTGGTTTGTATCGATTGCATAGCGGCCCGTTCGCTACACGCGAGACGGCAAAAACTGCCGCTGATTTGCTAAAAGAAGTTACGCAGATTCAGACGTCGATTGTTCAGAAATAATTTCTTTTTTACCGATCGCTTTATTCGTCGGTAGTTTGCATTTTTAGCGCTAAGTCATACAGCGCATTTTTCTTCAGGCCGGTAATCCGCGCAGCTAGCGCCGCTGCTTGGCTGACTGAGTTACTTTCCAAAAGAATGCTCAACACGCGCGTTGCTTCCGACAGATCGGGCTCGTCGCTTGCAACGGCTGCTTCGACTAGCAACACGAATTCTCCTTTTTGATGTTCGGGCGCCATAGCTAACCAGCTGTGCAACTCCCTCAATTGGCAGCGATGAATTTGTTCAAATAATTTTGAGAGTTCGCGTGCAACCACAACGCGCCGTTCTCCGCCTAAAGCGTTGGCCAATGCTTGAGCTGTTTCGAGAATCCTGTGTGGAGCCTCATAAAAAACTAGTGTGGCACGAGTGCTTAGTAAGCCGGATAGCAACTGAGCACGTTGACTGGTTTTGCTGGGCAAGAAACCGACAAAATGAAATTCATCCGTCCTCAATCCACTGGCGGATAAAGCAGCAATTCCAGCGCAGGCGCCCGCAATGGGGATGACACGTAAGCCGGCTGCGATAACCGCATCAACGATGTGTACGCCTGGGTCAGATATGGCCGGTGTTCCTGCATCGGAAACTAAAGCAATACGTTCACCTTTGCGCAATCGAGTAATGATTTTTTCTGCAGATTCACGTTCATTATGCTGATGAGCAGAAAACAAGGGCGTTGACAAGCCGAGTCGTGACATTAAAAGCCCAGTGTTGCGCGTATCTTCACATCCAATGGCATCAACTAGTGAAAGCACCTTCAATGCGCGCAAACTCACATCCGCGATATTCCCGATTGGCGTAGCTACTACATACAATGCGCTCTCAGGAAACTGCTGCTGCTCTAGGTCGCTAGCAAGTTGCGTAAGGCTGGTCAGCAGAGAAGTTGAAGAAGTGGGCATGAACAGATGGCATCAAAATTAACGGGATGACAGGCTAGTAATACACTTGTCATCAACGCATTGTACAAAACACTGGCTACTCGTTAGCACTCATAATGACAAAAGAGTTAAACAAGTCGTCGCTAGGAAGAATGGCTGAGGATAGAGCGCTTGTCTACCTAGAGCAACAAGGCCTAGTATGCGTCAAGCGCAATTATGCCTGTCGTTATGGCGAGATTGATCTGGTCATGAACGATGGACCACTGTTGGTGTTTGTTGAAGTGCGAATGCGAAAGAATTCGAATTATGGAGGGGCTGCCGCCAGCGTGGATGCAGCGAAACAGCGGCGACTCTGGCGTACAGCCGAGCATTATTTAATGCGGTATCGCACGTTGCCCGCGTGCCGATTTGACGTGGTGGCGATAGACGGCGATACCTTAGCTTGGATGCGCGCTGTCATTAATCGATAATTCGCTCGATAAAATCACTAAATATAGCGATTCAATTGACGCTGTATTCATAGCAGCATTTATAATCTGCCCATCATGAGTAAGCAACGAGTTATCAATCATTTCAACGAAAGCGCTGAGCTAAAGATACAGCTAGCCGGCGAATTGGCGCAGCCCATTGTGCAGGCGATAGAGCTGATGTTCGTCGCCCTCTCCAATGGTAATCGCATACTGGCATGTGGAAACGGTGGCTCGGCCGCATTGTGTCAGCATTTTTCTGCGCAATTAGTCGGTCGCTTTGAGCGCGAACGCTTACCACTTCCTGCGATGGCGCTCTCTACGGATTCATCGATAGTGACAGCGGTGGGTAATGATTATGGCTTTGGCGATATTTTTGCTAAGCAAATACATGCCTACGGCCAGGCTGGCGATATATTGTTTGCGTTATCAAGTTCAGGTGTTTCAGCGAATGTAATGGCAGCGATTGACGCAGCGCTGGAGCGCGATATGCGTGTCGTTGCACTAACCGGCGCCAGTGGCGGAAACATTCCGCGATCACTGACAGATGCCGACGTGCACATAGGTGTGCCTTATGAGCGCGCTGCACGAATTCAGGAAGTACATTTATTAATCGTCAATTGTCTTTGCGATGGTATTGATGTCGCACTTTTCGGAGGAGATTCAGAATGAAATCTGACGCACAGTTTTCCGCTACGTTGAAAGCCATTCGACGCCCATTGCTCGTTGTGACTTGGTCTGCAGCATTGGCAGTTACGCTGCAAGGTTGTTTGCCTGTCATGGTCGGCGGCACAGTGATGGGAACCATGTCGGCTACGGATAGACGCAGCTTAGGCTCGCAGGCAGACGACACCGCGATTGTGCTCAAAGCAGAAGGCCGTGCTATGAAAATAACCGGTGATCAAGGGCGCGTCTCAGTCAATAGTTTCAATCGGCATGTGTTGTTAACCGGTGAAGTTAAAGATGAAAAAATGAAAGCCGAAGTAGAACAGCAAATTAAAACCATTGATGGTGTTAAACAAATCGAAAATGATTTAGAAATTGCTCCAGTATCGAGTCTGGGTGTGCGTTCAAATGATTTGGTTATCAGTGGCAAAGTAAAGGCAGCAATCGTCGACACAAAAGATTTGTATCTCAGTGCATTCAAAGTTCATACGGACAGAGGTGTGGTGTACTTGATGGGGCGCGTGACTCAGCGTGAAGGAAAGCTTGCTGCCGAAGTGGCACGCAATGCGGCCAGCAAAATCAAAAAAGTCGTCAAGCTATTCGAATACATCACCGAAGACGATTTGAAGGATTTCGCACCTAGGCCCCCTGCTGAGCCTCCTAAGGATGCAGCCAACAAGGATGCTGCAAAATAAGACCTACGTAGGTGGGGCCTCGTACTAGGCCCCACCTGACTAGCCTATAATTGTATTAGCGCTTTTGCCTAAACAGGATTTTTTATGTCTCGTCATTTCCCCCGTCGCGTCGCCGGCCTGACCATTATTCAAACTATGTCGTTGCTGGTCATACTGGGCATCATATTGTTCGCTGCGCTGTCATTATTCAAAAAAGAATCAGCTCCAGCTGTGAGCTTTCGCACGTTAAACGGCGAGCAAATAGCCATGGAGTCCTTGCGCGGCAAGGTTGTTCTCGTAAATTTTTGGGCCACCAGTTGCTCCACCTGCGTGCAAGAAATGCCCGAGATGGTAGAGACGTATAAAAAATATTCTGATCGCGGTTTAGAATTTATCGCTGTGGCTATGAGTTATGACCCGCCAAACTATGTGATGAATTTTTCTGAGAGCCGCCAGCTACCGTTTAAAGTAGCGTTGGATAGCGACGGCCAAGCTGCCAAATCATTTGGTGACGTTAAACTCACACCAACAACTTTTGTGATTGGTAAAGATGGCAGCATATTGAAGCGCTATGTCGGCATTCCCGAATTTGCGGCTATGCATCAGTTGCTGGAAAAAGCACTGGCGATTTAACTGTAGGCTAACTAGAAACGAGTAACTCTTTTACGTTAGCCTCAGAGTCACGTGACTAGTACGTGACTAATACGTGGCTTACTCTAGCCCCGCGCTTTTTGCCTGTTGGTCAGCGTGATACGAGCTACGTACCATCGCCCCAACAGCAGCGTGAGCAAATCCCATTTCAATCGCTTTTTCTTCGTACATCTTAAAAATATCGGGATGTACGTAACGACGCACAGGTAAATGATCGCCGCTAGGCATCAGGTATTGACCTAAGGTCAGCATGTCGACGTTGTGCTCGCGCATGTCACGCATTACTTGCACTATCTCGTCATCCGTTTCACCCAAGCCCACCATCAGTCCCGATTTAGTCGGTACGTCAGGATGCAGCTCTTTGAAGCGTTTTAACAGATTCAAGGAATACGCATAGTCCGAACCCGGACGTGCTTCGCGATACAGTCGGGGCACGGTTTCAAGATTGTGATTCATCACATCCGGTGGTGCGGCTTTGAGAATCTCCAACGCGCGATCCATACGGCCACGAAAATCGGGCGTCAGTATTTCGATACGAGTCGAGGGTGATAAAGCGCGCACTCGCTGTATACATTCAACAAAATGTGCCGCTCCACCATCGCGCAGATCATCTCTATCAACTGAGGTAATCACAACGTACGATAACTTCAACGCAGCGATAGTTTTAGCCAGATTTTCTGGTTCATTCGTATCCAGTGGATCAGGGCGTCCATGGCCGACATCGCAGAAAGGGCAGCGGCGAGTGCATTTATCACCCATGATCATGAATGTCGCAGTACCTTTGCCAAAGCACTCACCAATATTCGGACAAGACGCTTCTTCGCAGACGGTGACGAGATTATTGCTACGTAAAATATCTTTGATCTCGTAGAAGCGAGTACTAGGTGATGCTGCTTTTACGCGTATCCAATCAGGCTTGGGTAATCGTTCAGCCGGAATGATTTTGATAGGAATGCGCGCAGTTTTTCCAGCGCCTTTTTGCTTGTCGCTCGCTTGGTAGGGTGGCAGTGTATCGTTAGAGCTCATGCGATTTATGGTTGGGTCAGCTGTACGTGCAAATGATGGGTAAGTAACTGCTGCGCTTCACTCAGCGACGTCGTTACACCTAAGGTTTTCATGTCGATAGTTTGCAAGCCGGCATAGCCACAGGGATTGATCCACGAAAAAGGTTGAAGATCCATAGCCACATTCAGTGATACACCGTGATAGGTGCAGCCATTACCTCGAATCTTCAATCCTAATGCGGCAATCTTCGCGCCTTGATGCTCGCCGTTCGCTACATAAATACCGGGCGCGCCTAGCTTGCGTTCACCGCTTAAATTATACGCCGCAAGCGTATCAATCACTGCTTGCTCGATACGGTTAACAAACTCGCGTGGCAATATCTTTTTCGCCTGCCGACGTAAATCAAACAGTAAATACACGACCGCCTGACCCGGCCCGTGATAAGTCACCTCGCCGCCGCGATCGGTTTGTACAATGGGAATGTCATGGGCATGAATAATATGCGCCGGGTCGGCACCCAGTCCTAAGGTGAAGACTGGAGGGTGCTCCACCATCCAAAGTTGATTCGCTGTGGCCGCACTGCGAGCATCGGTAAAAGCACGCATGGCAGCAAAGGTCGTGTCGTAGGCTTCGTATCCGCGCTGCTCTGTCAGCGTATCTATCATGCGATTTACAACACCATTTTGACCATGGGGTGTGAGGATAAAGCGCGGTATAAATTATCGAGCTGTTCACGGCTTGTAGCACGTACCGTGACTGTCAGCGATAAATAATTCCCTTTCGTTGACGGCCGCATTTCTAATTTACCGGCATGAAACTCCGGATCATGAGAGATCACCACATCCACCATCGTTTGGGCAAACGTATCCTGCATTGCACCCATGATCTTTATAGGAAAATCGCAGGGATAGTCAATCAAACTATCAGCAGGGTTTAGCATACGGCAGTCCTAACGTTGAAATAGCAGCCTGATCGAATCGAGCCCTCGACCAATGATCGTCGCCTGATTCACTTGTTCTAGTGCCTGCAAAGGAATTTCATTCACCACCTTACCATCAGCCATCATTTTTAGTGTACCTACGCGACTGTATTGTGCAATCGGTGCAACCAAAGGATCGGTGCGTTCGACCACCGGTTTAAGTTTGGCGCTAGAGCCACGCGGTAAACTCACATACACATCATGATCAAAACCTAGTTTAATTTCATTCTGCGATCCTTTCCAAACGGTAGGCGTTAAAACAGCCTGCTCTTTGGAATAAATTTTGAATGAATCAAAATTCAAAAAGCCCCAATTCAATAATTTTTGACTTTCTTGTGAGCGCACAGAATCGGAATCTGTACCCAATACGACAGAAATCAGTCGCCGTTCATGATTGCCGCTGACGCGTTTAGCTGACGCAATTAAGCAATAACCGGCGGCTTGTGTATGACCGGTTTTCATACCATCGACCGTAGGGTCTAACCAGAGCAGGCGATTACGATTTGGTTGGGTGATGCGGTTGTAGGTGAAGTTCTTAGTTGAATAGATTTTGTAATACTCAGGAAAATCAGTAATTAAGTGCGCCGCAAGTATCGACAAATCACGCGCCGTTGAGTAATTATTCGGATGTGGTAAACCATGTGGATTAGCGTAGCGTGTGTTTTTCATGCCCATACGCTGTGCTTCGCGATTCATCAGATCAGCAAACGCTGCTTCGGTACCCGATACCGCTTCGGCAAGTGCCACTGCTGCATCGTTACCCGATTGCACGATCAAACCATACAGCAGATCATTCACGCGAACAGCAGAATTTGGCTCAATAAACATCTTTGAGCTATCGCCATCGACCTTCCAGGCATTAACCGACACATTAATAGTTTGATTCAGATCGAGCCGTTTTTCGCGCACCGCAGAAAACGCAAGATACGCCGTCATGATTTTTGTCAGTGATGCAGGTTCTATGCGTTGATCAGGATCTTGTGCGGCTAAGACTTGATTACTGCTGGCATCGAGCAGTAGCCATGAACGTGCTGCAATAGTTGGAGCCGGCAAATTTTGTGCAGCTGTCGCACCCAACATAAGAAAGGCAGCGCAGGCTACGAGGAATTTTTTCATTCGAGAATTTTGAGTTGAATAAAGCAGAAAAGTAGTACGAATTATAACGCCCACTGAAGACTACGGGTGCCAGTAATCGATAACAAGTTGCTTGATGTGGTGAAGCTTACGATGAAAAAAATGGTCGGCACCAGGAATGACAATGACTGGTAAATCTTGCGGACGTGCCCAGTCAAGTACATCGCTTAAAGGAATAGTGTCATCCTGCTCGCCGTGAATGAGCAAGGTATCCGATGGAACCTCGGGCATGGCCCATTTACCCGCGGCACAGCCCACCAACACTAGTCGTTGCGCGGGATTTTCTAGCGCCGTTAGTCGTTGTTGTAATTGCGATTGCACAAATGTGCCAAATGAAAATCCAGCGAGCGCTATCGGCAACTTCGGATACTGTGCTGACATGTGCGCATGTAGCAAAGCCATATCATCGGTTTCGCCCAATCCGGCATCATGAGTGCCACCAGATTGCCCTACCCCACGAAAATTCATGCGCACGCTCAGATAGCCGACCGCGATAAAAGCTCGTGCTAAGGTTTGCACCACTTTGTTATCCATCGTGCCGCCATACAAGGGGTGAGGATGAGCAATCAGTGCGATGCCGCGCGGAGGATTTTCTGGCTTATCGAGTCGGCACTCCAATGAGCCGACGTTGCCGCTTAACGTGAATTCTTGCGTTTGCGAATTCATGTTCAAATCTTTAAACGTTCAACAACCTTCCCGCCGACCAAGTGAGAATCAATGATTTCATCCACATCCTGTTGATCGACATAGGTGTACCAGACACCTTCGGGATAAATCACCATCACAGGACCTTCTTCGCAGCGATCAAGACAACCCGCTTTATTCATGCGTACTTTACCGTGGCCGTTCATGTCGAGTGCTTTAAGCCGTTTTTTTGCATATTCTTGTATGCCTGCCGAGCCGCGATCATGGCAGCAAGTGCGGCCGTCCTCGCGCTGATTAATGCAGACAAATACGTGGTGTTGATAGTAGGGCTGATCGCTCATAATAGTAAAGCGTTTGAGTTGAGTTTAAGTTAGGTTTGATAGATGAAAACGAGAACTGATACAAGAGCTATAAATAAGAATGAGTCATCATACACTGACCGAAAGAGACGTCAGGATTACTCCGAATAGCCATGCGTTTTATGTGTCAAGAACCAGAGCGCCAATAAAGGCCACGTCAGCGAAAGAAAATGGGCAGCGCCATTAAAGTTAAGAAATTTACCTTGTACCCACTCTTGTAGTGTCGATAAAAAATAGGGATTAGCCGGTGCGATGTTTATTAACATTAGGCTGATACCTAAAGAGAAAATTGCAGCGCGACGCTGTGCCACAGCAGGGGCGAAGGATAATCCGCCGAGCATCACTAAGCCCATCATCAAGCCACTCGCGGCACTCGGAGTGAACCAGCCAAAGGCATCATCCGGATCGAACAAAATCGCATGCGCTAATGTTTTGACGGTGATTGCAGAAACCATCAACAGAAAAGCTAGCATCGCTTTGGGCGCTGTGTTTCGGGTCTGGCACAACAGCGTTAATACAGCCCCCGTCATGCCACAGGCAGTGATGATAACTTCGGCAGGCAGATAGTGCTCAATACCTGCACCTGCTTGTATCCAGATCCATTGACCCAGATCCACAGGACTTTCAAGTACATCGGAGAACCAGCTCGAGATCGTCCCTAACACTTGACCATGACCAAACAGATAAGGCTGCGGGAAAATTTGTGCCAAAGGCCACAGCGCAATCACTATCAGTCCCCGACTCGCTTGCTGAGAAAACCATAACCGGCGTAATGCTCGCAATTGGCTTTGTTCCAGTATCGGTCGGCGTAGTAACTCACCGAGTAATGCGCCAAGTATCGTGCCGAAAGTATTGGTCAGCACATCTAAATTGCTGGATACGCGCGAAGGCAAAAAACTTTGTACCGATTCCAGCAGTAGTGCTAGAAAAATTCCACACAGGCTGGCCACCACAATAGCGGGTAGTGCGCGCAACCGAGGATAAAGCGCTAATACGCCTAGCAGGCCTAGCGGTATGTAGCCGATGACATTGACCGTTAGATCAAATCCCGTCCAGTAGTGCGGCAAGTGTTCGGTGAGATATGACCAGGGCAGTAATCCCTTGTCATGCCAGCCCGAAAAAGGATAGCAGCTTGCATACACCACCAGCAGCGAGTAAAAAGCTAAGGCAACGCGCACCGACGCAGATGCTTTACCGGTGATTTGCGTAACAGATTTCGGGTCACCGGAAAGCGGTGTTCTTAGAGCTGGCATGAGTGGCAGTGTATTTGAGTTTAGCCCGCTCGTCATCCGCGCATCATCCGTATGTCACCCTCAGCAGCGGCTACCGATACAATGTGCGTCATGAGTACGCCTTTGATCGCAGACCAAATAATCCGCCAGCTCGGTGCCGTAGCGCGCGACCTGAAGGTTGAGGTGCTGGCCACTACCCAGTCAACCAACGCTGATTTGCGTTCGCGTATTACCGAGTTAAGCTCGCCGCTCTTATTGGTTGCCGAAAATCAGACCGCAGGGCGTGGGCGCGCCGGTCGTAGCTGGCATTCAGCGCCGGGCGATAGTTTGTGTTTTTCGCTGGCTTGGCCATTAACACTTCCTATCGATCGCATCACCGGCTTGCCGTTAGCGGCCGGTGTTGCGGTGGCAGATGCTTTGCATCGATCGGGCTGGTCGGTGCAACTGAAGTGGCCGAATGATTTGCTTCTTAATTCGGCCAAGCTCGGTGGTTTGTTGATTGAAACAGTCTCGACTGCTCGCACAACAAATGATCACCGAGTGTGGGTTGTGATTGGCGTGGGTATCAACATTCATGCGAATCCGCAGCGTGATGCGGCGATTGAATATCCAACAGCTTTTTTAAGTAATCAGCCACTGGATAGAAATAATTTGCTGGCGAAAATTACAGAATCTTTATGCGCGATGTTAGTGGAGTTTGATCGGCATGGATTGCAACCTTTTGTCGATCGCTGGCATGCACTGCATGCGTACCAAAATCAGCAGGTAACACTGCATGAAAATGGTCGGTTATTACATGAGGGTGTTGCGCGCGGCATTAATGACAATGGATGCTTGCTGCTTGATACCGCAACTACTCAACGGACTATTTCGACCGGCGATGTGTCACTTCGATCGGCTGCACCTCATACAACAGCGGGAGTGACTCATGCAGCTGTTGATTGACGCCGGAAATACGCGCATTAAATGGGCGCTAGCCGCCACCGATCATGTTGTGGGTGAGTGGCATGCAATGGGCAGCGCTGTGCACGCCGATCTGGAAAAATTAAAACAAGCATGGTCAGCGCATAACATTCAGCGCGTCTTGATTTCAAATGTGGCAGGCGAGGCGGTAGCATTTCAGTTGAAAAAAATGTTAGCTGAGTTAACTGTGCCCGAGTCATCGCTAATGTGGTTTCGTGCTCAAGCTGAGTGTGCCGGTGTGCGCAATGCGTATGCGCAGCCGACCCAACTGGGCAGCGATAGGTTTGCATCACTGATTGGAGCACGTCATCGGTATGGCGGGCAGCGGTTATTGGTGGTGACCTGCGGAACCGCGACCACCATCGATGCATTGGAAGCTGATGGCACTTTTATCGGCGGCATGATTCTGCCCGGGCTGGCCACAATGGCCACTTCGCTAGCAGTTAACACTGCGCTGCTACCTGCCGTTGATAAGGCAGAAAGAGTGCGCGTGTTTGCCGATAATACGCATGACGCCATTATCAGTGGCTGCTTGACGGCACAGGTGGGTGCTATCAGGTATGCGTATGAGCAGCGCGCGAACCCGTCCGCTCGATGCGTGCTCTCTGGCGGCGCCGCGCAGTACCTTGGCCCGTATTTGCCGGTGCCATTTGATGCCGTGGATAATTTGGTTTTGCTGGGCTTAGATGCCGCTGTTGGGGGAGTCTCTTACTAATGTTTAGATTGTTATTCTGGCTGTTGTTGCTAGCCAATCTGGTGTTGCTTACTTTACTTCCCGGGCCCTTACCTTGGATGGCGACGCTCGAGCCACAGCGGCTCTTGCAGCAAGTGCAGCCTGATAGCGTGAAGCTACTTCCCAACCCGCTGACTAATGACACGGCGAAGCTAGCGCCGCCCGCAGAGCCGTGCGTTGAAATGGGTGATTTCAGTGCATCGGCGGCGACAAAATTTGAGTCACGACTGGCAAAATTAAAACTCCCTTCGCTGCCGCTCAAACAACAAGTTCAATCCCCACAAGCCAGCTTGGTATTCATTCCGCCGCAGCCGGATGAGGTTAGTGCCAATCGTCGCATTGCCAAGTTGCGTGCGTTGGGTTTTACCGATGTGTCTGTGGTGAGAGAGCCGCTCGCGCGGCGCTGGGGCATTTCAGTGGGCTTGTTTACCAGTGCCGAATTGGCCGCTGCTCAATTAGAGAATTTGAAAAAAGCTGGGATTACTGATGCGCGTATCGAAGAGCATCCGCTCAACTCGGCGCGTTTTTCCTATCAGTTAAAGGGCTACGCGAGCGAGGACAAGCCTGAGCTGAAAGCGCTGATTGCCGAGTTTTCAGGAGTCACGCTGCGCAGCTGCAAGCACTAGCACCTAAAGGCGCTTAGACGCCTGCGTCACTCTGGGCTATCTCTTTTAGGCACGCCGGACAAAAGCAGGCATCACCTGTACCACCCGCCTCAGCGAGGACGCTGGTGGGAATCGGTGGCAGCTCCATGCACCAGCATCGCTCATCCTCAGCTCCGTCCATCATTGCACAGTGAAAGCTTAGGCCACATTTTACGCAGGCGCTCATCAAATATCTCCAGTGTTAGTCTGGTTCAGCCGTGTTGGGGAAGCGGTTCTGTACTCGACTCCGCGCTTTTTAGGAGTCGTTCGGTAACAGCAGGTCACTATCATTTCATAAGACGCGAACGCGATCCAGTTTAGCTGTAAAATCGCGCGCTATTCCCCACCTCTTCGATAGCCACCGCAATGCCCACTACGACGATTGCTCCAGAAATCAAAGCCGAAATTTTGGCTGAAGCGCTGCCCTATATCCGTAAATTCCATGGCAAGACCATCGTTGTTAAATACGGCGGTAATGCGATGACAGAAGAGCGCTTAAAGCATGGCTTTGCGCGCGATGTGATTTTGCTGAAATTAGTAGGTATGAATCCAGTGGTGGTGCATGGTGGCGGCCCGCAGATCGACAGTGCGCTTAAAAAAATTGGTAAGCAAGGCACGTTCGTGCAAGGCATGCGCATCACTGATGAAGAAACCATGGAAGTGGTTGAATGGGTTTTGGGTGGTGAGGTGCAGCAAGACATCGTTATGCTAATCAATCACTACGGCGGACAGGCCGTAGGTTTGACTGGTAAAGACGGCGGTTTGATACGAGCGCGCAAGATGCAGATGCCAGACAAAGAACATCCGGGCACGTTTCTCGACATTGGATTTGTTGGTGAGATTGAAGCGATTAATCCCGCAGTCGTTAAGGCGCTGCAGGATGATGCATTCATTCCTATTATTTCGCCGATTGGTTTTGGTGTAGATGGACAAGCCTACAACATCAATGCTGATCTGGTCGCCGGAAAGATTGCTGAGATTTTACGTGCAGAGAAGCTCATCATGATGACTAACATTCCGGGCGTCATGGATAAAAATGGCAAGCTGCTGACCGATTTATCCGCGCGCGAAATTGATGAGATGTTTGAAGACGGTACGATTTCCGGCGGCATGCTGCCGAAAATTTCTTCTGCATTAGATGCCGCAAAATCAGGCGTTAATACGGTGCACATCATCGATGGACGGATTGAACATTCGCTATTGCTAGAAGTGCTAACAGAGCAAGCGTTTGGCACGATGATCCGATCGCATTAATTTGCTGCTGATCGACAGTAAATTTTTAGCTGAACAAGTGCGGTTAATCCGTTTGACGCGTCTAGCGTGCCTGTTGTGTCTACGTCGTGCGGAGCAAGCATGAAGCGCAAACTAGTCTGGCTATTCGATCTCGACAATACCTTGCATGATGCCGGGCATGCGATTTTCCCTGCGATAAATCGCAATATGAATGCGCTGATTGCACGCGTGCTCGAAGCAGAAGCTAAACCTTCCCATGCAGAGGCCGTTAACGAGATGCGTGTAGCGTATTGGCAGCGTTACGGGGCAACCTTGTTGGGCATGATGCGCCATCATGCGATTCGCTCAGAAGATTTTTTACGCGACGCACACGAGTTCAGTAACCTCTCACAAATGATTCGAGCCGAGCGTGGCACTTCCTATCTTTTGCGCAGACTGCCAGGTCGCAAAATTCTGTTGACGAATGCACCGGCAGGTTACTCGCGCGATGTTGTGCGGCATTTAGGTTTACATAAACATTTTGCCGATCATGTGCCGATTGAATCGATGGTGGTGCATCGTCAGCTGCGTCCGAAACCGTCACCGTGGTTATTACGTCGCTTGTTATCGTCACGAGGATTGAGTCCCAGACGTTGCGTGCTGGTGGAAGACTCATTAGAAAATTTAAAATCAGCCAGAACGCTGGGTATACGAACCGTTTGGTTGACGGGCTACACACGGGGTACACGTCATCGCCCCGCCTTTGTCGATGTGAAAGTAAAATCGCTTAACCAGCTTGCGCGCCAGCGTCGCAAACTCGGCGCAGGCTAAGCCGTCCGGCAGCTTTCGGGGGCCGGTTCCAAGTCTGGGTTACATTACGTAGGAAACCTTGCGGCAACCCGGACTTCTCCGCCGCTACCATCGATTGCTCGACTGAAAACAACCATGGCCACTACAAAACCAGGTGAGCGTAAGCTACAGATCCTTCAGGCTCTGGCAGCGATGCTGCAGAACCCTAAGAGCGAGAAAATCACCACAGCAGCGCTAGCGGCGCGGTTAGACGTCTCTGAAGCGGCGCTGTATCGGCATTTCGCCAGCAAGGCGCAGATGTATGAAGGCCTGATTGAATTTATCGAGACCAGTATTTTTACCCTGATTAATCAGATCACTCAGAACGAAGAATCGGGGCAAGTTCAAGCCGCCAGTATCGCCGGCGTGCTTCTCGACTTTGCTGAAGAAAACCCCGGTATGACCAAAGTACTGATCGGTGACGTGCTGGTGAATGAAGATGAGCGTCTCCAGCACCGTATGAATCAATTTGTCGAGCGCGTTGAACTCGGGCTTAGACAGTCATGGAAATTAGCCGCGAGTCAGGGCATCATTTCTGAAAACCAGGCCGCGATTCGGGCCAGCATGATGATGGCGTTTGTGATTGGACGCTGGCATCGTTTTGCTAAGAGTGGTTTTTATCTCAAGCCCTCAGACGATGCTGATCTGATGCTAGGCTTGTTGGTCGCCTAAGAGGGCTTTCAAGTCAGGCTTTAAGCGTCTTACTTAGACAGCTGCCCGCATACCACGCAATCGTCGTTACGTTTGGTGCGTATGCTGGTCCACTCCATATGCTTTGCATCTAGCAGTAATAAACGCTGCGCAAGCGATTCGCCGAGCTCAGCCACAATCTTGAGTGCTTCGGCCGCCTGCATCGTGCCAATAATGCCGACCAGTGGTGCAAACACACCCATGGTTGAGCATTGCTCTTCTTCAAAATGCTGATCCGGCGGGAACAAGCAAGCGTAACAAGGCGTCGTGCCTGAGCGAGAGTCAAATACGGCGACTTGCCCATCCATACGAATCGCCGCACCCGACACTAAGGGCACGCGTGCCTCAACGCAGGCGCGATTAATCGCGTGTCGGGTTACAAAGTTATCCGTACAGTCCAGCACCACACTGGCATTCGCTACTAAGCTGGCCAGCGTTGCCTCATCAGCTCGTGCACAGAGTGTGACGACTTCGGTATCGGGATTAATTTGTGCGAGTGTGTGTTTTGCAGATTCAGCTTTGTGCTGACCGACACTCGCTGTGGTGTGAATAATTTGCCGCTGCAAATTGGTGAGATCAACGACATCATGATCGACCAAGGTAATTTTTCCGATGCCGGCCGAGGCGAGATACATAGCCACGGGCGAGCCCAGACCACCAGCGCCAATCACCACTGCGTGGGCGGCAAGTAGTTTGGCTTGGCCATCGATACCAATCTCATCGAGCAGTAGGTGGCGCGAGTAGCGTAGTAGTTGTTGATCGTTCATCAGACTAGGAATGAAAACGGCCGCATCACTGCGGCCGGTAAGCTAATGAAAGCGCGTTTACTTCTTGTCGCTTCCATCCGAATTATTAATCGTCGTTTCTTTTTTGTTTTCGACTTTCGCTGATTTCGACAGCTGCACTGTTTGACCTTTCAGATGATTCAGTGCTTGAGCCAGTTGGAAATCTTCTTTGCTGCCAAATTCAAGCGGCTTACGTTTTTTCTCAGTCGCAGCGATGCGTTTCTGTTCTTCGAGTTCATCGACGACATTAGCGCCGTTGCCCGCTTCTTTGTCTTTATCGTTCGACAAATGCTTTTGCAGATCCGCTTCTCTCAGGCGCAAACCATTCATACCATCGCCGTCAGCGTATTCATCCACCATCAAATCAGGCACGATACCTTTTGCCTGAATCGAGCGACCATTCGGAGTGTAGTAACGCGCAGTGGTTAGTTTCACCGCCGTGTCGGCAGACAATTGACGTATGGTTTGAACAGAACCTTTACCAAAGGTTTGTGAACCCATGATGGTGGCGCGTTTGTAATCTTGCAGAGCGCCGGCAACGATTTCTGAAGCGGATGCAGAACCTGCATTCACTAATACCACCATTTTTACTTTTTTAGCGGCTTCAGGTATGCGAGTCAGTGGATCACCGCCGACGCGAGTCGCGTAATACTCGCGACGCGCAAAATAGGTCGCTTTGGAATCCGGTAGTTGACCATTGGTTGAAACAACCGGTACATCTTTCGGAAGGAAAGCCGCTGAAACACCAATCGCACCCGGCAATACGCCGCCCGGATCATTTCGCAGATCGAGAACCAGTCCTTTCATATTCGGATCTTGTTGGAATAGTGCGCTGATTTTTTTAGCTAAGTCATCGACGGTGGGTTCTTGAAACTGCGATACGCGTATCCAGCCATAACCCGGCTCGATCATTTTGCCCTTTACGCTTTGCACACGAATTTCTTGGCGCGTGATGGTAATCAGCAAAGGCTTGTCTTCTTCTTTGCGCGCTACGGTAAGTGTAATTTTCGTATTGGGTTCACCACGCATGCGTTTGACCGCTTCATCCAGCGTCATGCCTTTCACGGGCGTGCTGTCTAAGCGAGTAATCAGATCGCCCGCTTTTAATCCTGCTTTGTAGGCGGGTGAATCTTCAATCGGCGAAATCACTTTGACATAGCCGTCTTCCATTCCAACTTCGATACCCAGGCCGACAAATTTACCCTGCGTACCTTCACGAAGTTCTTTAAATGCTTTTTTGTCTAGATAGGCTGAGTGCGGATCGAGTGAGGCCACCATACCTGAGATAGCTTCAGTCAATAATTTTTTATCTTCAACCGGTTCGACATAATCTGATTTGATCAAACCAAATACATCGGCGAGCTGACGTAGCTCTTCGATAGGGAGTGGCGTACCCGCATTCCGCTGGGCTAATGCGTCGAACTGCATCGAGCCCGCAATGCCTGCAATAAGGCCGAGCCCAATTAGTCCGATATTTTTCATTCTGCTACCCATGTCTCACCTGTTCATCCAAGAGGACGGATCAATCGCCCGCCCTTGATATCGCATTTCAAAGTATAAACCTGATTGTTCATTGCCGCCGCTATTACCTACAGTGGCTATTACGTCCCCCGCTTTGAGTTTGTCACCCGGCCGCTTGAGTAGGGACTGGTTGTTGCCGTAAATAGTCATGTACTGGCCGCCGTGATCCACCACCAGTAAATTGCCGAACCCCCGCATCCAGTCCGCAAAAATGATTTCACCGGCCGCGATTGCCCTCACTTCTGCCCCCTCAGATGCCTTGATGAATAAGCCTTTCCAGTTAGGGCCGTCCGCACGACGCGCGCCGAAACTGGCCACTACCTCACCTTTGACTGGCAGCCTGAGCTTGCCTTTCATGCTGCCAAATCCGCTGCCATCGTTGGCCGGCGGTGGCTCGGGTTCAGATTCAGGCACCGGCTTGCTGGCTGATTTAGCAGGGCCGGCTTCAGGTCGCTCGGCAGATTTGTCAGCTGAGCGCCCCTTAGCCGCTTGTTTTTGTTCAGCCTTGGCGCGCGCCCGTCGCTTGGCTTCTTCTTCCTCGGCTTTGCGCTGTTGTGCAATTAAAGCAGTGAGTTTTT
>JACCEE011392493.1_pt1 | contig 27419 bp, 28 predicted proteins | sample 7449931 | NCBI WGS metagenome assembly JACCEE01 (sample SAMN15323457, study PRJNA562643) | freshwater metagenome | isolation source: river surface water | place: USA:Blue River Watershed | collected 2017-08-19 | reverse complement strand
AGCTCAACAAGCACCATATGCAATGAGTCAAAACAATGTTGCTGGTACTTATTGGGGTCCTGCTGAAGCATTCGGCTTAGCACTTGAAAACAAAGATTACACTATGTCAATTCAAGAAATGCTTGATGCTTTAGTTGCTCAAGCAGCTGGTAACTAATTTAGTTCGTAATTAGAGATTAATCAAGGGCAATATGAATTCATATTGCCCTTATTCTTAATGGAGGGTACATTATGGAAAGGTCCCAAAAATTTAAAGATTTTCTAAGTAGAAGTTCAAAGCGTGTGAGTAATTTCTTTAAAGGATTTAGTGAAGGGAATGCCATCACAAAAGGATCCTACTTTGTAATGGGTTTAGGCCAATTACTTAGAGGGCAACTATTTAAAGGAAGTTTATACTTAGTAACACAAATTGGATTCTTTGTCTTCATGTTAACAAGTGGTATTTACAATATATTAGGTCTTAGAACTCTAGGGACTAAGATGCAAGAACGTGTTTGGGATGAAGCGAGAGGTATATTTGTTGTTTCTAAGGGAGACAACTCAATGCTTATGTTGTTGTTTGGGGTTGCGACAATTTTCATTATTATTGCGTTTGTTATCGCATATGTCATGAGTGTTCATGGCTCAATACAAAATGAAAAGTTGATCAAGTTAGGTAAAAAACCAAATAACTTAAAGAAAGACTTTGAATTATACTTGAATGATAAATATCATGTGACGGTATTAACACTACCTGTGATTCTAACGTTTTTATTTACGATTGTGCCACTGGTATTTATGATTTTAATTGCATTTACAAACTTTGACCGTAATCATCAACCTCCAGGTAACTTGTTTACTTGGGTAGGTTTTGAGAACTTTACAGCTGTTTTGTGGAATGATCCACTTAAGTCAAAAACATTTATTGAATTATTAATATGGACACTCATCTGGGCTGTACTTGCGACAGCACTAAACTATATCTTTGGTATGGTTTTAGCCCTTATGATTAATAAAAAGGGAATTAAGATTAAGAAATTCTGGAGAACGATTTTCGTAATAACGATTGCGGTTCCTCAGTTTGTTAGTTTACTCTTAATGTCTCAATTACTTGCGGATTTAGGTACACTCAATGTGTTCTTGCGAGAGATAGGTTTGATTGAAAAGTTCTTACCATTCTTATCAGATCCAACTTGGGCTAAGGTTACAGTAATTATTGTCAACCTTTGGGTTGGTGTACCATATTCGATGTTAATTACTTCAGGTATTCTGATGAATATTCCAACAGATTTGTATGAGAGTGCAAAGATCGATGGAGCGAATGCTTGGGTACAGTTCTGGAAGATTACATTACCGTATATGTTGTTTGTGACGGGTCCTTATTTAATTACTCAGTTTATCGCCAATATTAATAACTTTAATGTTATTTACTTATTAACGCGTGGGGGTCCATTATCCTTGGAATACTTCCAAGCTGGTAAAACAGACCTATTGGTTACTTGGCTATATAAGTTAACAGTGAATGAACAAAACTATTCATTTGCCTCAACGATCGGTATCTTTATTTTCTTAATTAGTGCGTTCTTCTCACTCATCGTCTTCAACAAGACAGCTTCGGCTCAGAAGGAGGAAGATTTCCAATGATAAAAAACATGAAAACACGCGAACGTTTTGGGAATGGCGTTATTTATGCGATTCTATCCTTCTTATCGTTCATTTGGTTAATTCCAATTGCTTGGTTGATACTTGTATCATTTAGAGCAGAACCAGGTGCCTATACCGAATATATTTTCCCTAAATCATACACATTAGATAACTATATTAAGTTATTCACGGATACGAAGTTATTTAACTATCCAAGATGGTTTATGAATACCTTGATTGTAGCGATTGTTACATGTATTGTCTCTACGATTATCGTACTCCTAACGAGTTATGCGCTTAGTCGTCTACGCTTCAAACTACGTAAACCAATAATGAATGTTGCGCTTGTGTTGGGTATGTTCCCAGGGTTTATGTCGATGATCGCAGTTTATCATATTCTTAAAGCATTTAATTTAACTCAATCACTCTTTGCGCTTGTCCTTGTTTATTCAGGGGGAGCTGCACTCGGTTATTACATCTCTAAAGGATTCTTTGATACGATTCCAAAGTCAATTGATGAATCTGCCATGTTGGATGGGGCAAGTAAGAATACAATCTTTTGGAAGATTACATTACCTTTATCTAAACCGATTGTTGTGTATACAATTTTAACTTCATTTATCGCTCCATGGATGGACTTTATCTTTGTGAGTGTCATTATGAAAGATAATTATGAGAATTATACCGTCGCATTAGGTCTATTCCAAATGTTGTCACGTGAAAATATTTATCAATACTTCACACGTTTTGCAGCTGGAGCTGTATTAATTGCGATTCCGATTACCTTGCTCTTTATCTACATGCGGAAATATTACATTAGTGGTATAACTGGTGGATCTGTAAAAGGTTAGTATGATCAAAAAACTTGGAATTATCTTTATCACACTATTGTTAACTGCTTGTTCACAAGAAACCATTCGATCGAACAAGAATTATGTTTACTATGAAATCTTTGTTGGTTCTTACTATGATACCAATGAGGATGGAATGGGAGACTTAGATGGTGTGACAGAAAAGTTAGATTACTTGAATGATTTAGGGGTAGGAGGAATCTGGATGATGCCTATTCATCCATCGCCTACCTATCATAAATATGATGTCGTGGATTATTATGACATCGATCCTAAGTATGGAACGATGGAAGATTTTGATGAACTCATTACAAAAGCAAATGAATATAACATTGAAATTATCATTGATTTAGTGCTTAATCATACTTCTTCTGAACATCCTTGGTTTATTGAAGCGAAGAAGAATGTATTAAATGGAACCTGTGAGAATGAGAATTCATATTGTGATTACTATGTTTTCTCCACAACACCACAAGGTAAGTACTACCCTATAGGAAAAGGCTATTACTATGAAGCGTTATTCTGGGATAAAATGCCAGACTTAAATCTAGACAGTGAAAATGTACGTAATGAGATTAAAGATATCCTACAGTTTTGGTTGGATAAGGGAGTAAAAGGCTTTAGACTCGATGCGGTTACTTCTTTCTATAATCAGAATGTGACAAAAAATACAGAATTTCTACGTTGGTTAAATGAAACCATTGATTCCATTGATGAGGATGCTTATGTCGTTGGGGAAGCATGGACAACCAACAAAACCATAACAGATTTATATGATAGTGGTATTGATAGTCTATTCCAGTTTAGTCTTTCTCAAGCAGATGGCTTGATTGCTTCATCGATTCGTTCTAAACAAGGTTATAACTTAGCGAATGAAGTTATTAAGTATAATCAAATGATCAAAGAAGCGAATCCAGATGCTCTGAATGCCGTGTTTATCTCTAATCATGATCAGGGTAGAAGTGCTGGTTATTTCAAGAGTACTCAACCAGAATACTTAAAGTTAATGGCTTCGATTTATCTCTTAATGCCAGGACGTTCCTATATCTATTATGGAGAAGAGATTGGTTTAAGAGGCAGTGGAAAAGACGAGAATAAGCGTTTACCAATGATTTGGGATAACAATGATAATACAGGAAAAACATTAGGACCTTCTGCAGCGGATTATAAATCAGAAGATATTATGGGCCTTAAGCAACAAGCCTCTGATAAAAATTCCTTATACAATCACTATAAACAACTCATACAAATAAAGAATCGATATGATGTGATTACCGATGGTACAATGGAATCACTGAATCTAAATTCAAATGTATATGCATTAAGAACATATGATGATACAGATGATGTGATCGTAATTCATAATCTCAGTGATCAGAAAGTTGTTATAGACTATGATTTCTCAAATTATAAGATTGCTCATCAAATCTATAACGCAAGCCAAACAAAGGCTGTATTAAATGATTCTCTTGAGTTATCAGCTTATAATTCAATTGTATTAATCAAAAAATAACATTACACATGTTATTTTTTTAGTCTATGTATTGCATCTAGTTATGATAATCATATAATAGAGTTATTGAAATATAGGAGCACTTTATGCCTTCAATTCATTTACCACGATGGGAAGAATTACCAAACATAGAACTCTATAAAGAACAGGTTATTGAATTGCTTGAACTTTATTTAAAACCATTAGGAATTCGTCCAATTACTGCTTCGATGATTAACAATTATACAAAGTTAAATCTTATCCCTGCACCGATAAAGAAGAAATATTCGCGTAAACATTTAGCACATATCTTCATCATCGCATTACTTAAGGATGTATTTGAGATATCAGAGATTGTTCGTGGAATTAATCTTGAAAAGGGTAAGTTGGGAAGAGATGTTGCTTATGATATTTTTGTAAAAGAAGTAGAAGATTCGATTGACTGTATGATGAATAAGAAAACAATAGCAGCTTTTATAGAGGAAAATGAATCGGATAAAGAACGCAATGTAATGCGTTATGCAGCTTTAAGCTTTGCGATTCATCGATATACACGTAATTTAATCATAGAAAAAGGAGAACCTCATGAGTAAACAAAAAATAGCGATTTTAACCGATTCAGGCAGTGATGTTCCATACGATTTAGTAAAAGAGTTGAATATCTTTGTCGTACCTCTACAAGTAAACTACAAGGATCGTAGTTATCGTGATGGTGTCGATATTGATGCGGAAACGATGTATAACCGTCTTAAAGAAGAAATTCCAAGTACATCTTTACCACTTGGATCTGATATTGACCAAATTCTTCAAGATATTGAAGCGCAAGGTTATACACATATCTTAGCAGTTGTGCTATCCAGTGGTCTTTCAGGAACATGTAATCTTTTAAGACTTGTTGCGAAGGAATCGAAACTTCCGATGGAAGTTATTGATACAAAGAATATTGGGATTGGTAGTGGATTATCGGTTATTAAAGCTGCGAACTACGTTAAACAAGGATTATCTTGGGATGAATTACTTGTTAAGGTAAAAGAAACTGTGTTAAAAACACGTGTATTCTTCGTGTTGGATACATTAGAATACCTCCAAAAAGGTGGAAGAATTGGTAAAGTTACCGCATTAATTGGATATGCACTCGATTTAAGACCGATTATCACTTGTGATTCAGAAGGGATCTATACAACCGTTGCGAAGGCAAGAGGTCGTAAAGTATCCATTAATAAGTGTTTAGAACTTGCGCTAGAATTTGTTGAGAAATCAGAACATATCACGATCGCATTAGCGCATGGAAATGCGTTGGATGAAGTAATTAAGTTAAAAGAATTACTAACCCATAAATTAGGTGATAAATTTACACTATATGTAGGACAAGTATCACCTGCATTAGGCGTTCATACAGGACCTGGACTTATTGGTATTGGTGTTCAAGTCAACTAAATTTGACATAGATATAACGATAAATTAAGATTTGATTAATGATAAGCTTTGATATTCATCAATCAGATCCATCCGTTCAATATCGGTATCATCGAGATATTTTAAAATCGGACATTAAGGTATTAGAAACCATCCAACAAGAAATGATAAAACATGGATGGGGACATACTTTAATGTCTTTTCAAATGGATGATGCTTATTGAACAGGATACTATTCTCCTAAATGGATTTCAACACACTATACTCTACAAACCCTTCGTTGTTTAAACTATCCCAAAACACCAACCATTGAACAAGCAATCAAACGTATCTTAAATGAAGAGAAATGCAAGGATGGAGGAATCAGTCCATCACGAACTAAACTATGGAGTGATTGTTGCGTGAATGGGATGTTTCTCAATATTGCATGTTATTTTAAAAGTGATGAAAAAGATTTAGTGTCCATCATTGATTATCTTTTTCATGCTCAGATTGAAGATGGTGGATTTAATTGTTCATTCAATCGGCAACATGTTCATCACAGTGCTTTTAATTCTACGTTATGTGTTCTTGAAGGATTGTATGAGTATGAAATAAAAGGTTATACCTATCGGTTAAATGATGTTAAGAGAATGAGGTGTGAAGCAGAAGAATTCTTACTGATTCATCAATTGTATATCAGTGATAAAACAGGAAAAATCATTGATGATCGATATTGTTCACTTCATTTTCCATATTATTGGCGATATGATCTTCTGAGAGCCCTTGAGTACTTTGTATACTCTAAACATCCCTATGATAATCGATTAGAGAAAGCGATTGATTGGTTAAATTCCAAACACAAGAATTATCAGTTTAAGTTAAATTCACACTACTCTGGATTAACCTATTTTGAGATGGAAAAAGCGGGTAAAATAAGTGAAATGATTACCGTAAGAGCGCTTAGTGTATTAAATCACTATAATCGTTTGAAAATAAATGAAAATAGGTTGTAAAAATTATGTAAATTAAATATGATGTCATAAAGGAGATTGTTATGAACTTCGTACCTTTATACATAATAGGAATCATATTAATTGCATATATCTTAGTAGAGACTTTTTTAATGTATAAAAAAGCGTATAAAAGAGGCTTAGAAATTGGGTTATCCAAGAATCAACTCAATGAGACAACACGAAGTAGTGTCATTTTTTCTATTGTTCCATCGATTCCAATTTTGATTGGTTTAATCACGATGATTCCACTCTTTGGGGATGTGGTTATTCCTTGGATACGATTATCGGTTATTGGATCTGTGTCCTATGAAACCTATGCCGCAACTGCGATTAAAGAAGCTGTTGGGGTATCAACTTTAACTGAAAACTTACAAGTTTATTCGACTGCAATATGGACGATGACTGTTTCAATTCTGAGTGGGATGATAATCTTAATATTCTTTTATAAGAAATATACGACTCAATTAGAATCCATCAAGAAAAGAGATAAACGCTGGTCAGAAATACTCATTGCCGCAATGTTTATGGGTTTAGTTGGAACCATCGGCGCCCAACAAATCACCATTGGTGGATACAATACACTCGCACTTTTTATCAGTGTAGCGATTATGGCGATGATTGGTGGACTATCCTTAAAGTTTAAATGGTTAGAAGAGTTTGCCCTTCCAGTATCAATGTTAGGTACTCTGGTAATTCTCTATTTCTTGATTGGAGGTACACTATGAACCAAGAAACATATATCAATCGTCTACACAAAGATGGTAAACGGTTCATGATTATTTCAAGTATTTTAATGTTAATGATTCCATTTGTGTTTAGTTTGATTCATAATGCTTGGCCAACACTGGATTTAATCTTTACAGGTTTTATGACTGTTGGTGTTATTTATATACCAATTGGAATTATTGAAACAATTAACTACGCTCCAATGTTAGGAGTAGGTGCGACGTATATCTCACATGTAACGGGAAATATTTCCAATATGAAATTACCTGCCGCATTGAGTGCGATGAAACAAGCTAAAGTAGAGCCAGGAAGTGATGAAGCAGAGGTGATATCTACGCTTGCGGTCGCATCTTCCTCAATCGTCACAACCATCATCATATTAGTGGGTGTCTTACTGTTACTTCCTTATCTTTCGGTTATCGACCAGTATCTTGGAAAAGTGACGGATTATCTGGTGCCTGCAATCTTTGGTGCACTTGGTTTTGTGTTTGTGATTCGACAATGGAAATTAGTGATCGTACCGATGTCTGTTATGTTATTTCTATTCTACTTTGTGATCAAAGATCCTACGGTACAGCCTATATTTGTACCTGTCGCATCGCTATTATCACTTGTTACTGCACGCTTTATGTATAAGAAAGGTTGGATCAAATAATGGAAGATTCTTTACATCACCTACAACAACTCTTACAAGCAAAGACGATCTCTTATTTAGATCGTTCAAGGATTGATTTCAAAGAATACGATAAATTTATTGAATGTGTAAAAGAATTCTACCCAACACTCCTAAAAAAGAGTGAATTTAAATGTGTTGAAGGGTATAGCTTACTCTTTAAGATTAAAGGTACGACAGACAAAGATCCTGTAGGATTTATGGGTCATTATGATGTTGTGCCAGTCAATGAAGAAGGATGGAAAGTAGATCCTTTCTCAGGTGAAATCACGGATGGTTATATTTATGGACGTGGAACACTTGATATGAAAGGACATGTGGTTGCCTTACTTGAAGCGATTGAATCACTTCTAAAAGAAGGGATCGAGTTTGAGCGTGATGTTTATATCATGTTAGGCCATAACGAAGAAACTGGATCCGCATTACCTGATTCGGGTGCTCGTAAAATCATGGAGATGTTAAGAGATGAAGGGAAACATTTCTACTGTGTTGTGGATGAAGGTGGCGCATTCATCAAAGGGGATGCGATGGGAGTGAATGGAATCATAGGATTAGTGGGTGTTGCGGAAAAAGGGTATTGTGATATTGAATTAAGCGCAACACAAGAGGGTGGACATGCATCGACTCCACCTAAGACGAGCGCTTTATATGAAGTAACTCAAGCTGCGAGTTTAATGGAGTCGAATAAATTCAAAGCAGATTATAATGAAGCGACCATTGCCATGTTTGATGCTTTACAACCTTACATGAAACAACCACTTAAATTTCTGTTTTCCTATCGTAATGTGTTTAAGCCGATTATAATTAATGCTTTAGTTAAATCTCCAGAAACAGCCGCTACGGTACGTACAACTTCTGTTATGACCATGGCATCAGGATCAAAAGCACCGAATGTTTTAGCACAAGAAGCGAAAGTTAATATCAATTGTCGCTTAGTGCCAGGTGATACCGTAGAAAAACTCGTAGCTCGTATCAAGAGTCGAGTTAAACCAAATATCAAGATTAAAGCCATCAATGGTAATGATCCAACCACAATATCTCCAACCACACATCCAGCCTATAAATCCATTCATATGGCAGTAAGAGCCGTATATCCAGAATGTTTAACCGTTGCGCCTTATTTGATGGTTGCCGCAACCGATAGTCGACTTTATCATCCAATATCCGATGGAGTTTATCGTGTTCAACCGTTTATGAGTATGTTAGAGGACCGTTCTACGGTTCATGCGGATAATGAACGGATATCACTCGATTCGTTTTATAAAGGAATCGAATTCTTTAAACAATGCATTCATAATATTGCTAATCAATAATCAACGCTTCAAGAAGGTGTACATCTCATATTCACTTAAGGTATAATTTTTACCATAAGCGAATGGCAGGATAAATAAATGCTCACACTTCTTGAAGCCTTTTTATTATCAATATGCATTTCTATCATATTATCCAGAGGATTAGGTTATGCCTCTCTTATGGTGCGTTTTACACCCATGATGATGGGTCTTTTAACTGGAATTATACTTAAAGATTTAACGAATGCATTAAAGATTAGTGCACTTGTTCAATTGCTCTATTTAGGTGTATTAGCTCCAGGGGGTATCATGCGATCAGAACCAGCTGTTGCCATCTCATTTACCATTCCAATCATTCTATTGAGTGGTGTAAGTATTTCACTCGCAATCCCTATTGCCTTTATCTTTGGTGTATTTGGCGGGTATATCTATCCATATCGTATCAAGATTAATTCTCGCATAATTCGATTAACAGAGAGAAATGTAGAATTGGGTGATGAGAAAGCGTTGTTTAAATCGATTATTCTTTATCCTATTCTGTTTAGTACATTGTTCTATAGTGCTGTATTCTTTGTTTCGTACTTAATTCTAGTTCCGTTGTTTGTGATGATTCTTAAATATATTTCACAGACATCTTTATATCCAATTTTTATTACAATAAGCAGTACATTACCATTCGTAGGATTTGCCTTATCCATGCATGTGATGGGGAAATCCAGTCAAATCTTTTTCTTTGTTGGATCGTTTATAATTGCACTATTGCTTAAACCCTATCACATGAATCTATTCCTTTATGCATTTGTTGGGTTAGTCCTTTCGATTATCGTTGTTTTATATCGAGAAAGGATGAGTAACTAATATGGGAAAACTCAGTAAACGTGATATACAAAGAGCGTATCATCGTTGGTGGTATGCGAATGAGATTCCGAATAATCAAGATTATTTATTAGGACCTTCACTACTGTTTGCGTTATTACCAATCTTAAGAAAACTCTATCCTGAGGAGGGTAATCGCATCTTAGCTTATCGGCGTCACTTAAGTTACTTCAATACTCAAGCAATATGGGGTGGCGCAACCATCACTGGGATTGTCGCAAACTTAGAAGAGAAACTGAGTGATGAAGATGAAACGATAAATGAATCCGTTATTTCAATTACCAAGACAGGTTTGATGGGTGTATTAGCAGGTGTTGGGGATACAGTTGATTCTGGCACAGTACAATATATCTTCATCCTTTGTGCATTACCTTGGGCATTTGATGGTCATTGGATTGGAGCACTGTATCCGTGGATTGGATTTGTTCTAACAACCTATTCGTATGGAACATTCTTTGCACAATTGGGTTATATGAAAGGACGCTTAGCAGCACTTGATTTAGTCAGTGGAACATGGTCAAAGCGAATAACGGAGATAACATCGAGTTTTGGCTTAATCTTATTAGGTTATATTGGAGCGAATTATGCAAATATTCCTGTATCTCAATTTCTCGAGGGTTATGGACAAGTCTTATTAGAAGGTGGAATTGTATTAGCTTTAATATTAGCGGTCTATAAGTTTTTATCGATTAAGGGTTTAGATTTATTAAAAGGTTTTGGTTTTATCACAATCCTAGTGAGTGTATTAATGATTTTAGGTATACTATAACTAAAGAGGTAAGAAAATGGGGAAAATACAATTAACACGAATCGATGATCGACTCATTCATGGTCAGGTTATGACAAAATGGTCTAAGGGTCTTGGGATTAATGCGATCTTTATTGTGGACAATGATGTCGCAAAAGATGATTTCATGAAACAGATTTTTATTAGTTCAGGATCACGATCAGGTTTTGCGATCAAGGTTTTTAGTACAGAAGAAGTACTTAATTATTGGCATAATCAAGAGTTTGAAGACTATAAAGCATTACTGTTATTTAAATCGATTCTAACCGTGCATGAATGCATAAAATCAGGATTACCGGTTACTCAAATCAATATCGGTGGAGTGTCAAAGAAGAAGGATACACAGATGGTAATTTCTAGTGTCTTCTTGTCTAACGAAGAAACAGAACATTGTGCTCAAATGGCACAGGAAAATCAAGTGGAAATCTTCTTTCAGATGTTGCCGGATAGTAATCGAATCAATTTTAAAGATTGGTATAAAAAAGTTTAATGTTTAATCGAATCAATGAGGAAATGAAACAAGGTATATGAAAAATATTAAGATGGTATTTTTTGACATGGATGGATGCTTAATTGATAGTGAAATTGTCTATGTCCATGCATGGTATGAATTGTTTCAAGAAATGAATATACCCATTGAACTCGATGAGATTATGCATTGGAGAGGTCGCAACAATCGTCTTATCAACGAACGTATCAATGAGTTTGTTGGGGATATGGAAAAAACACTTAATCTACGTAAAGTAAGAGATGAGCGTTTCTATCAAAAACTACATAATCAGGAAGTGCATTTAAAACCCTATGCTCTCGAGATAATGGATTATCTTGATTCTAAAGGAATACCGTTTGCACTAGTAACTTCTACAATAAGAGATAAAGCAACTCAGGTATTAAGTTACTTTAATCTACTTCATCGATTTAAATTCATTCTTTTTGGAGATGATGTACACGATTCGAAACCAAATCCAGAGATTTATTTAAAAGCAATTTCTCAGTCTGGCTTCGATGCTTCACAAATCATTGTGTTTGAAGACTCTAAGAATGGGATACAAGCCTGTAATAATGCAGGGTTAGATGTCATTTATGTTCCAGATCGAGGAAGAATTGATACGGATGATTTAATTCTATTTGGTGAAGTACAGGATTTTAATGAAGGAATAAAAATGATTAGTCTGTATATTGACTAATCATTTTCTTATATAGAGCTTTTCTATGACATCTTTAATAAATACTTCGGTAATAAATGGATCAAATTGTGTTGATTTATTTCTACGTATCTCATTTATTATGTCTGAGATCGTATCATTATTGTGTGAATCATTTCTCTGATGAATTGAATCAAATGCTTCCGCAAGGGCAATGATTCTAGAGATTAGAGGAATCTCATCCCATTTCATACCACTTGGATAACCATTACCATCATAGCGTTCATGATGATGAAGAATTGCTTTACCAATTTCTTTAAACTCTGACGCATCTCCAACGACCTTTGAACCGATTTCAGTATGTTGCTTAATGATTTGCCATTCTTTATCATCGAGTTCAGAGTTCTTAAGTAAGATATCGCTACTAATCGCAACTTTTCCTATATCATGAAACAAGCCTGCAACCTCAGCTTTGCGAACATCATCTTTAGAACATTTAAGCGCAACAGCGAGATAATGACATAACATACTGACTCGTTTAGCATGTGCTTCTTCTTGAGGGCTCTTTTCAAACAAGGCTTGAGCAATAATCCCAACCATATCTTTACGATTTCTAGAACTCTCAACACTCTTTTCACGATACATCGCATCTTCAGAATTACGCAATAAATCTTGTAGACCATAGTAATCATCTTCTTTTGTACTAACACCACATGCGATGGATAATTCAAGAGAATTGATATCATACTTCTTTGAGTTTTCTTTAATCCGATCCGTAATCTTTATCGCATCTTCATAAGACGTCTTAGGCAAGAATACGATGAATTCATCACCACCCCAACGTGCTACTAAATCTTCAGGTCGACAACTTTCACGAATTGTATTAGCCGCATACTTAATTAGTTCATCACCTTTTTCATGACCAAATACATCATTGATGAGTTTCAAACGATTCACATCACACATGATTAAAGAAATGGGTAAATTACGATGGGTATTAAGACGTTTCATCTCTTCTTCTAAGAATCTACGATTGTGTAAACCCGTTAACACATCATGAAAACTGAGGTATTCTATCTCTTCTTCACGATAGATTCGCTCAGTTACATCTCGTCCAACAGAATAGATACGATTGCCTTGTCTCTGCGAAGACCATTCTATATAACTTACATTTCCATTTTTATGCCGTAAACGTGCGGTGTAGTTAATGTTTTCATTCGCATTGACTATTTGTGTTAAAGTGTTTTTTATCGTTGTATATTCATCTGCAGGTACAAAGTCCCACATATAACAATGCTCAACTTCACTAATGGAATATCCATAGGCATTTGACCATATCTGATTGACTTGAAGATATTGACCACTCAAATCTGAGATCGCAAATAGATCGGATGCGATATTAAATAAGATGGACGCATCATTAAAGGGTTGAATACTCTGGGTGATATCTGAAAAGAATATTGCGACTTCATCTTTATTCGCATGATAGACGGATATCTTTAACCACTTATTCAGTTTCAAATTGTATTTGTTATAAACGAATTTATCGGATGATTCATTTAATCTCAGTAACTTAGGAATAAATTCTGATTGGTTGAATGGAGTAATTTTCTCGGTCTCACTTAATCGCTTATTGATTATTTTTTTTCGGTCTATATTAAAGAGTTGTTCAAACTCATTATTGACTCCAGTCACAACAAAATCAATTGGTTTATTTTCTTCATTATAAAAAGTCTTTAAATAGATAAATCCAATCGGAAAATTCTCAATGATTTGTGAACAGTTTTGATTGGTCATTGTCCCCTCACATATAAACTAGACCCTCTGTAACCTTAGAATAGCACTTTAACCTTGAGTAATCAAATATGAATTGATATTCATGTTTTGGCTTGATATACTAGTATGGCTTGATAGCGGGATTTAAGGAGAAATCATGGTAGAAAAGAAATTCGCAAACCCAGGTCCTTTAGGATTACTCGGGTTTGGCACAACAACCATCCTATTAAATTTACATAATGCGGATATTATTCCACTCTCGATTGTAATTATAGGGATGGGTGTCGCTTTGGGTGGTTTGGCGCAACTCATTGCAGGTATATTTGAAATGAAACAAGGCAATACCTTTGCAGCAACAGCGTTCATTGCGTATGGTGCATTCTGGTGGTCATTGGTCATTATTTGGACATTAGCTCCAGCAGGCTTAGAAGCAGATAAAATCTCTATGGGATACTATCTACTTATTTGGGGAATCTTTACTGGCTTCATGTTTATAGGCACATTAACCCACAATCGTATTACTCAAATCGTATTTGGATCATTGACTGTATTATTTATCTTACTCGCACTCGGTGACTTTACTGGTAATCATGTCATCACATTAGTCGCTGGTTATGTTGGTATCTTCTGTGGTGCTTCAGCTTTCTATAGCGCTGTTGGACAGATTGTGAATAACGAACATAAGAAGACGATTTTCCCACTTTAATATCAATAAAATTTTTACAGAGAATATTTACAAATTTTGTAAATATTTTTTCTTTTATTATCATCATTTACATCCCAAAGATTCATTGACAGCGCTTACAATCATCGATAAAGTAGTTTTAAAAGGAGACTTAAGATGAATAACTATCCAGCAGAACCGTTTAGAATTAAGGTTGTTGAGATGATGAAGTCGATGAGTAGAGAAGAAAGAGAAGCCGCGATGATGGAAGCGGGATATAATACATTTCTTCTTAAAAGTGAGGATGTCTATATTGATTTATTAACCGATAGTGGTACAACCGCTATGAGTGATCGTCAATGGGCAGGTTTGATGATTGGGGATGAAGCTTATGCCGGAAGTCGTAATTTCTTGCATTTGGATGCGGTTGTTAAAGAATATTATGGGTTTAAGCATATGGTCCCAACTCACCAAGGTAGAGGAGCAGAGAACCTATTATCCAGATTAAAAATAAAACCTGGAGATATCATTCCAGGTAATATGTATTTCACCACAACACGTTATCATCAAGAAGCGAATGGTGGAATATTTAAAGATGTGATTATCGATGAAGCACATAATCCAGAAATCGATCATCCATTTAAAGGGAATATAGACTTAAAGAAACTACAAGCTCTTATTGATGAGTTTGGGGCAGAACGTATTCCGTATGTTTGCTTGGCAGTTACTGTTAACTTAGCAGGGGGTCAACCAGTATCCATGCAGAATATGAAAGATGTGAGTGCCTTGTGTAAGAAGCATAATATCCAAATCTTCTTTGATGCGACACGCTGTGTCGAAAATGCATACTTCATTAAGAAACGTGAAGAAGGTTATAAGCATATATCCATCAAGGACATCCTACATGAAATGATGAGTTATGGCGATGGTTGTACGATGTCAGGTAAGAAGGACTGTATGGTAAACATCGGTGGTTTCTTAGCAATGAATGATGATGAACTCTTTGCACGATGTAAAGAGTTGGTAGTTGTTTTTGAAGGTATGCCTTCGTATGGTGGATTAGCAGGTCGTGATATGGAGGCAATGGCAATCGGTATTACTGAATCGGTTGATTATGCGTATATCTCACACCGCGTTGAACAAGTAAAATATTTAGGGGATCAACTAGAAGCAGCAGGCGTTCCGATTGTACGTCCTGTTGGTGGCCATGCGGTATTCTTAGATGCTCGTAAATTCTTATCCCATTTAACTCAAGATCAATTACCAGCACAAGCCCTAGCTGCCCATTTATACATTGAATCAGGTGTACGTACGATGGAAAGAGGGATCGTATCCGCTGGACGTAATAAGGATACAGGTGATCATCATCGTCCTAAATTGGAACTCGTAAGAATTACCATTCCAAGACGTGTATATACCTATGCTCATATGGATATCGTGGCTGATGCGGTTATCGCTTTATACAATAAACGTGAAACGATTACGGGCTTAGAATTTGTGTATGAACCTCCAATGTTGAGATTCTTCAACGCACGATTTAAACCTCTATAAACAAAAAAGACCGAAAGGTCTTTTTCTATCGTAACTTGATTTCAAATGATCCACTTGTCATATCAACTGAGTATGTTTGATTGGAATCAAGGTATTGATACAACTCATCATTGACTTCTTTTATCAGTGAATCGGTTCTGAAGTTTCCGGATGATTTATCCACACGAACTTCAAATCCTTCAGTTTCTGATAAGATAACTGTCGCATTCCCCGAAGTCATTTCAACATTCATTTCATTTGGAGAATCCGTACTTAAATCCATATCTAGATTTCCACTGGTCATTTCTACGTCCAATTCATTCTTTACCGTTCCAGTAAAATTTGAGTTACCAGATGTCATATCAAGATTTAAATCATTGGTATGAACTTGGATAAAGAAGGCTTCTCCACTTGTCATCGTTATGTTCATATCATCCGATTGAAGATCATTTAAATGAAGATTCCCCGATGTCATGGTTAGATCAAATTGATTAACATCAAAATCAGTAATTGTAGTTCTTCCTGAAGTAAGGAGTAATTTAAACTTTGTATACGCTTGTTCAGGAAGTTGAAGTTCTAAGTAAGATTGTGGGGATTGAATATTGAAAAATACAACATTTGTTTTATTTCGACTATGTAAGATTAATGTATTATTCGATACAAATGGTTTTACCCACTTACTTTCGTCTAATTGTGTCGAAGATTTTTCTACAATATGAATCTTATTATCGTTACTCTTCGTAATTTCAACGCCACCTGCATACCATTCTAAATCTAATGCATCAATGGAATCATCCAATTCGAGTGTTTGTAGAATGATGTTAGGTTCTTTCTCAATTTGTAAAGAGAATGGGAGTGGTTGTGAATTAAAGAGTAAGAAGAAGATATACGTTCCAGCTATTGCGATAAACGAATAGATAATTATTTTAATGGCACCAACAACATACTTATTCATCATTACGTCTTCCCATTTCTATAACTGCTTTGAAAATATTGAAGATTGCGGAAGCAATTAAGAAGATGATCCAGGAATAGTGCCAATTAAAATACGTGAAACTAACATACAAGTAAACAGCCACAACGATTAACCAATACGCAGAACTAAGGGCATCAAACAATCCTTTGTCGCGATTCTTTTTACTTTTCCATTCTTTGAATTCTTCAATCATCGTTTCTTCTTCTTTAAGATACTTAGGCTTACTTGCTTGAGTATAGATAAGAATACCTGTACCCGTCGCAATAAATGTGAACATAAGTCCTAATCCAAGAATATCTTGTTTTAATACTTCTGCACTAACAATGAGTGCCATTGGACTTAAGATAAATAACATAACCGCAAACGCTGTATTACGTGCTGTACGCTTACGTTCTTCTGGTGTTTCAGAGGACAATACATGTCTTTCTCTTAAACTCTCCGTTAATTCACTTAAATCACCGATACCAGCGATAACAGTATTGTATGCCTCTTCTTCTGACTTGTTTTGTGCAAGTTGATCATTGTATTTCTCAATGAGATTACTAATCAATTCTTCTTGCATCTCAACCGATTTCTTTGTTCTTGGTACATCTTCAAATGCTCGTGTAATATACTGTCTAATTCTTGTGATCATAAGTCCTCCTAAATGAGTTGGTCGATAAGGTTTTTAGCCTCTTCCCAATCCTTTTTGTTTTGTTGGTACAACATTCTACCTTCATAGGTAATTTTGTAGTAACGACGTCTTGCGCCTGTGGCTTCATCTCCCCAATAGGAAGTAATTAACCCCGCTATCTCAAGTCGTCTAAATGCGGAATATAGGGTTGCTTCTTTTAGTTCAAACTGATTGTTTGTTTTTTCTTGTATGGATTTGTTAATCTCATATCCATAACTATCTTTTTCCATTAAGTGTTTAAGGATAATGGTTTCAGTATGACCTCTAAGAAGATCTGAAGTAATATTCATGACATCACTCCTCTCTATCTGCATAATAATACGATATACTTCGCCTGTCAAGGTATATTATCAATAAAAGTATATATTTATATAAAATAAAAGGCTAATTATTATAATTTAGCCTTTTTTGTTAAGAATGAGGTAAGTAATTTTACAAATAGTAAACCCAAAATAATCCCTGAAGCATCAATTCCCATATCATAAATCGACATGGCTCGATCTGGGACAAAGGATTGAATAAATTCATCCATGATAGGCACAAGAAATATGAGTGGTAAATATCTTCGACTATTTAAATCCAATGTACTTTTTGCGGATAAGCAACCAAGGATAAAGAATTCTGTAAAGTGTGCACCTTTACGAATGATAAAACTGACAGTATTTTTTGAGATATTCATTCCCATTGATAGTAAGAATTGATGAATACGAGTCGAAAAGAAGCCGCTTTGTAAACTAGATAACGATCCATTTTGTAAAGAGAAAGAGAAGATAACTCCTATCCATACAAAGGTAAGGATTAAAGAAGTGTATTTAGCGTATTTTTTTAATTGAGTCATAGGAAGTCTTTCGTTTCTAATGGTATAATTATAGCGTGAAAAAATTCGATCTAAAGAAAAACCTTATTGATATCATATATGTACTATTAGGCAATTTATTTTTAGCCTTAGCTGTACATACTTTTATACTACCATATGAAATATTATCGGGTGGTGTTGCGGGGATTGCGGTATCACTCGCGAAAATTACGGGATTCCGATCTGATTTAATTATCTCTGTATTGATTTGGGTATTATTTGCTTTTGGGGCTTATTTCTTAGGACGTAAGTTTGCGGTTCATACTGTCGCAAGTAGTGTTCTATATCCATTGTTTTTAAATATATTAAATACTCATCCAGTACAAGTAAGTATCGATCCAATCCTAGCAAGTCTCTATGGAGGTCTTGTGGCTGGGTTTGGTGTGGGATTGGTGTTTAGAACAGGTGCTTCTACAGGTGGAATGGATGTTCCTCCGCTCATCATTCATAAGTTTACGAATATTGATTTAAGTAAACTTGTATTTATTGTGGATTTACTCACTGTCGCATTAGGTGTATTTGTGTATGGGATTGAAGCGGTATTAATGGGCTTCATCTCTGTTTATGCAAGTTCTTTTGCGATTAAACAAGTATTGGTGTTTGGTGGACAAGAAGCGCGGTCTGTTATGATTATTACGGATAGGGTGGATGAAGTTGTGGAAATGATTGATAAGAAGTTAGAACGTGGTTCAACGCTATTAAGCGCTCAAGGTGGTTATACTCGTCAAAATCGTTCAGTAATCTTATCTGTTATAAATATGACTCAATATCCTGAACTCATTGATGAACTTCATAAGATTGATCCACATGCCTTCGTTATCGCAACAGAAGCGACTGAAGTTAAGGGGAATGGATTCTCATTTGATTACAAAGTTTAAAGATGATTTATCATCTTTTTTTCTACGTGTTCATAAATATGACTATGGTATAATAAGTTCAATCGGGAGAGCAGAATGATTAAACTAGCAGATGTTTCAAAAACATATAAAAATGGGGTTAATGCCCTTTATAATATCAATCTTTTCATAGACCAAAGTGAGTTTGTCTATATCATAGGGCCAACAGGATCAGGTAAATCAACGCTTATTCGTTTATTGGATGCGGAAGAGAAACCTACAAAAGGGTTAGTGGAAGTATCAGGGATTAATGTTGGACAATTACGTCACAGTAAGATTCCTTTTTATCGACGACACATTGGTGTTGTGTTTCAAGACTTTAAGCTGTTGCCATCGAAAACAGTGTTTGAAAATGTAATGTATGCATTAGAAATAACGAACATGAATCCACTTTTAGCTCGACAACGTGTTCGAGAAGTTTTACAGTTAGTTGATCTAACAGAGAAATCAAGTCATTATCCAAATCAACTTTCCGGTGGTCAACAACAACGTGCGGTTATTGCGCGTGCGATTGCGAATAAGCCGCGTATTTTAATTGCGGATGAACCAACTGGAAACTTAGATCCTCAAAAGTCAGGTGAAATTATTCAACTGCTTGAGCGAATTAATCGTGAAGAAAAAACAACGATTTTGATGGTGACACATGATATTGGGATTGTGAATCAATATAAGAAACGGACCATTGCATTAGAAGCAGGTCATATTGTTGCGGATATGGTTGAAGGAGGATACATTCAACATGAATCGAATCATTCGACCATTTAAAGAAGGTTTCATTGGCTTAGTTCGTCATATGGCGATGTCAATATCATCCATTATGGCAGTTATGGTAACACTTTTTTTAGTGTCTCTATTCCTATTACTTACCGTTAATCTCCAACAAATCACAACCTCTGTTCAATCTAAAGTTCAGATTCATGTACAGATATTAAATGAAGTGAGTCTCGATCAGATTGGTGAACTCAAACGTGAGATTCTTGAAATCTCTGGTGTTGTTCAAGTGGATTTCTCAGACAAAGATAAAGAACTTGATCGATTTATTGCTTCGTATGGTGAAGAAGGTAAAATATTTGAAATGTACCGTGGAGAAAAGAATCCACTTAGAAATGCTTTTATTATAGATGTTTCAGAAGGTGAATTAATTGATCAAGTTTCCACAAAGATTCGATTATTGGATGGGATTGAAAGTGTAAACTATGGTGGCTTAAATGCACTTAAACTGATTGAAATTCTTAACTCCATTCGTGATAGTGGATTAATCTTAGTAAGTGTATTAGGCTTACTTGCGATCTTCTTAATTACCAATACCATTAAGATGTCGATCCATTCTCGTATGAGTGAGATCCAAATTATGCGTACAATTGGCGCAACCAATGGATTTATTCGTTCACCTTTCTTAATCGAAGGGATCTTAATTGGTATTCTTGGTTCTATTTTACCGATTATCATTACAATATTCGGGTATCAGTATATCTATCAATCACTGAATGGTGTCTTATTATCAAGTATCTTTATACTTAGACCGGTGTTCCCATTTGTGTTTGAATTATCGTATTTAATCGCATTATTAGGAATTTCTGTTGGTTTATTGGGTAGTTTTATCTCTGTATCACGTTATTTGAGGACGGTACGATGAAGAAACTGGGTTTACGTTTAGTTGTTATTCTATGTGTCTTATTACTTGTGCCTTATACCGAATTTGAGGCATATGATTTTGAGGCGAATGAATCGTATTATTCAAATCTGTGTTCATCCTTAGAAGCGAAAGATCATAAAGATGAATGTACAGCGTATCAAGCGTATGTCAATGATAAGGCAAATCAAGCTCAAAAAGATTTGAATGAATTACGTGGTGAATTAAAAGACATTAAAGCCAATATTCTTAAACTTGCGGCAGATGTCTCTAAATATGAAAAACAAATTGAACAGTTGAATCAATCGATTATTAATATCGAAGATTCGATTGCATTAAGTGAAGTATCGATTAATTTACTCAAAAAGAATATTGAAGAAAGACAAGCGAATATCGATGAAATTGATCGTTTTATTCAAGAAAGAATGATCAGTATGCAATCCTTTGTATATCTTAATTCCTATATTGATTTCATCGTAGGTGCGAATGATTTTGTCGATCTGGTTCGTCGCATCGAGGGAATTAATGATATTACCAATGCGGATAAACAAGAGATTGAACGATTAACCGAAGAAGTAAATGCATTTAATGCGGATAAGGAAGAACTTGAAAGACAGGTTCTTGTACTCGAAGAAAATAAGGTAAATTTAGTCAAGAATCGTGAAACAGTGATTGAACTTCAAGAAGGTGTTGAAAAGATTCTATTAGAATATCGAACTCTAGAAGCTGAGTTGATGGCAAAAGAGAGTTATATTGTATCTAATTTAACTGAAATACAAGATAAGTTAAAAGGTATCTCCGCTGCACTGAATAATGTAGTCACTTCCAATGGATTCGCATGGCCAATCTCAAGTGGATTTAAAGTGACCGCAATCGTTTGGAACTATCCAAATGGAGGAACGCATCTAGGCATGGACTTAGGAGCGCCTGTTGGGACGGATTTAAAGGCAGTTGGAAATGGAGTTGTCTTATTTACAGCGAATGCATGTCCTACTTATGGTTATTATGGAAACAATTGTGGATCTCCTGGTATTAATCGCGGGGGAAATCAAGCCATTCTTCTTGTGTCGATTGATGGGGCAACCTATGGAATCATTTACATGCATCTAGAGAAGGATACTGTAATTGAAGCGGGTAGGATTGTTAATCAAGGGGATTCTATTGGTAAAGTAGGATCATCAGGAAGTTCGACAGGTCCTCATTTACATATAGAAATACATTACTTAGGGACTAAATCTATTGCGGATTATGTGGCTAGTTGGAATGGAGATTTAAGTTTTGGTAATAAATGGGGGAATGCAGGATTAGATCGAAGATGTGATTATAATGGAAATGTAGCACCATGTAGAAAGAACCCTGCTAAAGTATTTGGGGTACAATATGGACAGTATTATTAAACAAAGAGCCGTTTGTGTTATGCATACGGCTTTGTGCTAAAATAAGAATTGTTTGAGGTAAGCGTATGAGCGAAAAAAAAGTAAGAATACCGTTAAAACGGTATGAATGGCCGGATGAAAAGAAACAAAAAAGAACAAGAATTATTCAAGTAAGTATCTTGGTGATTAGTATTCTTTTATCCGTTGGATTTGGATATAGTTTAAGATCAGCATTCATCGATGAAAAAGTGGTGCCCGTTCAAACAGTCAGTAAATTGAATCGTGTTGAGGCAATTTTTGATGTGTTAATGAATGAATGGTACTTTGGACGTAATCAAGAAGACTTAGAGACACAACTCATTGAAGATGCGATTGATGGCATGATCGATGGGACAGGTGATATCCATACAAGTTATATGAATGCGGAAGAAGTCACCGCATTTACTGAAGCGATTAATCGTAATTTTGTAGGAATTGGTGTTTCCTATTTTGATAATAATGGAACGTTTATCGTAGAACGAGTATTTATTGGTTCTCCTGCAGAAAGTGCAGGTGTCTTGCCAGGCGATATTATAAAAAATGTAGATGGTGTTAGTACAACAGGTTTAACGTCAGATGAGTTAGCGGATCGTGTACGGGGTGAAGAAAATACCGTTGTGACCATTGATTTTCAACGTGGAGAAGAAATTGTAACACTTGATATTACACGTGGTGTTATCCGAAATACTGCATTTGGACGGATGATTGATAATGATACTGCGTATTTAGAAATCTATCAGTTTGGTGAAGATACGGGTGCAGAAGTGGATCAATATATGCAGTTATTTAAGGATAGTGGAGCTAAGGATATCATTATTGATTTAAGAGATAATGGTGGAGGATACTTATCCACACTTGAAGAGATTGGCAGTATGTTTGTGCCTAAAGATGGTATTCTAATCCAACAAGAAATCTATAGTGGTGAGAAACTTGTATCAAAATCAAGTGGTAATATCATGGTTGAATTTGATGAGATTATTATTCTAGTCAATGAAAACTCAGCGTCTGCTTCAGAAGTACTTACTGCAGCCATCAAAGAGAACATGGAAGCAACCATCGTAGGTGTTACAACGTATGGTAAGGGTACTGTTCAGCAACAACACGCTTTCTCAGATGGAAGCGCATTGAAATATACTGTAGCGGAATGGTTAACACCGAACGGTAATCATATTAATGGAGTAGGAATTAACCCTGATGTAGTGGTGGATTTACATCCAGTTATGCATGAACCTTTCAGTGAGTTATCGGATGATGAAGCGTATGGATATGATACGGTTCATGAATCAGTTAAAGATGCGCAATTAGCTCTAGATTTCTTAGGTTATAAGGTGGATCGTACAGATGGATATTTTTCAAGTAAGACATTAAGTGCGCTTGAAAGTTATATCAAGGACTATAAATTAGAAGATGAACCGGTTATCAACAAGGTTCTATTAGATAAATTGAAATCGGAAGTTGTACGTATATGGAATTTGGAAAAGTTAGAAAAAGATGTACAATTAAAGAAAGCATTGGAGCTCATTAATGACTAATCAATTTGAATTGGTATCCCCATTCAAACCAACAGGTGATCAACCAGCCGCAATCGAAGCACTCGTACAAGGATTAAGAGAAAACAAACGAGCGCAGGTTTTACTTGGCGCAACAGGAACAGGAAAAACATTTACTGTTTCGCATGTCATTGCGCAGGTGAATAAACCAACGCTTGTTTTTGTACATAATAAAACATTAGCGGGTCAACTTTATTCAGAATTTAAAGAAATATTTCCAAATAATCGTGTGGAGTATTTCGTTTCGAACTTTGATTACTACCAACCAGAAGCCTACATTCCTAAGTCAGATACCTATATTGAAAAGACCGCAATGATCAATGAAGAGTTGGATATGTTAAGAATGTCCTCACTCAATGCGGTACTTGAAAGAAGAGATACGATTGTTGTGGCGTCTGTCGCATGTATCTATGCGTCCAGTGATCCAAGTTTATATCGTGAATTATTCTTCTCAATCCACCAGAATGAAACAATTGATCGAAAAGAACTTATTCGTAAATTGGTGGATCGTCAATATTCACGCAATGATATGGAACTCAAACGTGGAACGTTTAGGGTTGTTGGAGATAGTATCGAAGTATCACTTGGTTATACCGATCAATACAATCTAAGAATTGAATTATTTGATAATATCATTGAACGAATTACAGAAGTTGACCGAGTAACAGGTAAGATTCTTAATGCTTATTCGGTGTATAATATCTTCCCAGCCAATGAGTATACGCGTTCAAAAGAACAGATGCGAATTGCTTGTGATAAGATAGAAAAAGAGTTACATCAACGCTTGAATGAACTTGAATCAGAAAACAAACTTGTTGAGAAACAACGTCTTGAACAACGTACGCTCTATGATTTAGAAGCACTTCGTGAGTTGGGTATGTGTTCTGGAATTGAAAACTATTCGATGCACATTGATGGAAGAGAACCAGGACAAAGACCATTTAACTTATTTGACTACTTCCCAGATGATTACTTACTCGTAATCGATGAATCCCATGTTAGTATTCCACAAACAAGAGGAATGTTTAATGGGGATCGAGCACGTAAAGAGACCTTAGTAAAATATGGATTTAGATTACCGAGTGCATTAGAGAATCGTCCAATGCGCTTTGATGAGTTTGAAAAGATTATTAATCAAGTCATCTATGTATCTGCCACCCCGGGTGATTATGAACTTGAACAAGTTAATCATGAAGTGGTTCAACAGATTATTCGTCCTACTGGACTACTCGATCCAAAGGTTACGATACGTCCAACAAATGGTCAGATCGATGATATTATTCATGAAATCAATGTTCGTATCGCACGTAATGAACGTACATTGATTACAACCTTAACGGTTAAGATGGCAGAAGAATTAAGTGCATACTTAAAACGCATTGATTTGAAGGTTGTCTTCTTACATCATGAAGTTAAAACATTTGAACGTATTGAAATCTTAAGAGATTTAAGACGTGGTAAATATGATGTGCTTGTAGGGATTAACCTACTTCGTGAAGGTTTAGACTTACCTGAAGTTTCACTTGTTTGTATTTTAGATGCGGATAAAGAAGGATTCTTACGTTCACACCGTTCTTTAATCCAAACAATTGGACGTGCTGCACGTAACTCAAACGGGGAAGTTATCCTTTATGCGGATCGTATAACCGATTCTATGGAGAAAGCGATCTCTGAAACCAATCGTAGACGTGAAATTCAAATCGCATACAACGAAGAGCATAACATTACACCAACCACCATCATCAAAGAAATTCATGATGTTATTCGTGGAAAAGAAACACAAAAAATGGCGAAAGAGTATCTTACTAAGCGTCAGAAATTTGATCGTAAGGCTCAAGAGGAATTAATCCTATCACTTGAAAAAGAAATGCATGAAGCCGCAAAGGTTCTTGATTTCGAGAGAGCGGCTGAATTGCGTGACATTATTCTGGAATTAAAGAGTTCATAAAGGAGGAGAACTGAATGTATTTTAAAGAATCAAAGGGGTTCCCAAAAGACTTCTTATGGGGTTCCGCATCCGCTGCTTATCAAGTAGAAGGCGCATGGAATGAAGATGGTAAAGGGAAATCCAATTGGGATGAATTTGTACGTATCCCTGGAAAAACCTACAAAGGAACCAATGGTGATTTAGCTGTTGATCATTACCATCGATTCAAAGAAGACGTTAGACTTATGTCTGAGATGGGATTAAAAACGTATCGTTTTAGTATCGCTTGGACGCGTATTTATCCAAATGGAAACGGTGAAGTGAATGAAAAAGGTCTTCAATTCTATGATGATCTAATTGATGAATGTTTAAAATATGACATCGAACCAATGGTTACGATTTACCACTGGGACTTACCTCTAGCGCTTGTTCAAGAATACAATGGCTGGGAAGATCGTCGCATCGTGAATGATTATGTGAACTATGCGGTAACTCTTTTCAAACGTTATGGTCATAAAGTGAAATACTGGATTACCATGAATGAGCAGAATATATTTACTTCTTTGGGCTGGATGTTGGCAATGCACCCACCTGGAAAAGTTAATGACATGAAAACCTTCTTCCAAGTGAATCATCATGCGAATATGGCTCATGCTTATTCCGTTATTGAATACAAGAAATTATTCCCTAATGGCAATATTGGCGCAAGCTTTGCGTATGGACCGAGTTATGCCTTGGATTGTAACCCATTGAATGCGATGGCTAAAGAAGATTATGATGATCTTAAGAATTACTGGTGGATGGATGTCTATGGTTATGGACGTTATCCTAAGGCAACCTTCAACTACCTAAAATCAATTGGTGCAGAACCTCAACTCTTAGAAGGGGATGCGGAAATCATGAAAGAAGCAGCGAAGCATGTGGATTTCATGGGCGTTAACTACTATCAAACGGCTGTTGTAGAATACAATCCGATTGATGGAGTTGGACTTGCGACTCAAATGAACACAACCGGTCAAAAGGGTACCGCAAAAGCATCGGGTATTCCTGGACTCTTCAAAGATGCGAAGAACCCATATCTACAAACAACCGATTGGGACTGGACAATTGACCCAATGGGCTTGAGAATGTGTTGTCGTACCATTACCAGTCGTTATGATTTACCAATCGTAATCTCTGAAAATGGATTAGGCGCATTTGATAAACTTGAAGCAGATAAGACAGTTCATGACCCATATCGTATTGCATACCTAAAGGCTCATATTGAAGAGCTTAAGAAAGCAGTAGATGATGGTTCTGAAGTATGGGCGTATTGTACATGGTCATGTACAGACTTACTCAGTTGGTTAAATGGTTACCAGAAACGTTATGGATTCATCTATGTTGATCAAGATGAAACCCAACAAGGTTCTCTCAATCGATATAAGAAGGATAGTTATCACTGGTATAAGAATGTCATTGAAACCAATGGTGAAGTTCTCTAGTAATTAAGAGGCTGTAACGAAATAGAATAATTAGTTTAGTCGAAAAGACAATTAAACATTCGGAAGCGTTATCGCTTCTTTTTCTTTGTATTAAAGATAAAATCTCTTATTTAGGTTACTTTTAACGAAAAATAGACGACTTAAAAAGAACTTTTAAGATTTT
>JACCEE010288036.1_pt1 | contig 27428 bp, 27 predicted proteins | sample 7449931 | NCBI WGS metagenome assembly JACCEE01 (sample SAMN15323457, study PRJNA562643) | freshwater metagenome | isolation source: river surface water | place: USA:Blue River Watershed | collected 2017-08-19 | reverse complement strand
CCGCACCACGGTCATTATCGCGGTTGCTGATACGCTGGTGGCATTATTAGCCGGGATTGTCATTTTCCCAATTGTGTTTGCCAACGGCTTAACCCCAGCGGATGGCCCCGGATTGATTTTCAAAACCTTGCCGATTGCATTCGGCTCCATGAGCGGCGGTTGGCTGGTCGGGGTATTATTTTTCATTTTACTGTTTTTCGCCGCCTTAACCTCTTCCGTAGCATTAATTGAACCGGCAGTAGCATGGCTAGTGGAAAATCGCCAGTTAGATCGCTATACGGCTTGCGTTTGGTCGGGGTTGGCAACGTGGGCATTAGGCATTGCGGTCGCATTATCATTTAATGTATGGTCAGGCATTCACCTATTTAATCACAATCTGTTTGGACTATTGGATTATTTAACCGCTAATTTAATGTTACCGATTGGCGGTTTTTGCATTGCAGTATTTGCCGGCTGGCGGATGAATTCAGCGCATAGTGCAGCCGAACTGGCTTTATCACAGCCGCAATTTTATGCAATCTGGCGATTTTTAGTGGCTTATATCGTACCCACGGCGGTATTTTTAGTTTTTCTGCATGTGGTGGGGGTAATTTGAATGACCATAGTGCAAAAAAGCGCGCTGGTAAAATTCTCAGCGCAGAAAATGTTTGATTTAGTCGATAATATTGAAGCCTATCCTGAATTTTTACCGTGGTGTGGCGGTAGTCGCATTATCAGCCGCACGCCAGAAATTGTTGAAGCAGAACTGACCATCGCTAAGGCAGGCTTTCATAAATCGTTTGCCACACGCAATAAACGCGACCTTGGCGGACGCATTTCGATTAGTTTAATCAACGGTCCGTTTTCCTCCCTCGAAGGCGTATGGAGTTTTATGCCCTTGCGTGAAGATGCCAGTAAAATTTCTTTAGATTTAGAATTTGAAATGTCCGGAAAATTAGCCGCATTGGCGTTTGGCGCGGTGTTCAATCAAATTTGCAATACCATGGTCAGTTCATTTACAGAACGCGCAAAACAAGTGTATGGTTGAGCAAACTTTCAGTGTTGAAATAGCCTATGCAACACCAGCGCAGCAAATGATTATTCCTGTCGTAATTAAGCAAGGAACCACAGCCGCGCAGGCCATCGCGTTATCCGCACTGGCGACGCATTTTCCAGAGCTTGATTTAACCCGCGCCACCATTGGTATTTTTAGCCAAGTTTGTCCGTTAAATACCGTTTTAAAACAAGGCGATAGAGTCGAAATTTATCGCCCGTTACTGTGTGACCCAAAACAGGCACGCCGCAATCGCGCATCAGGACATAATTAGCAAGGTCAAAGCGCGTTTTTCGGGTATAATTCGCAAATTTTTAACTCAACGGTGTCAATTTTATGTCAGAAATCAAAAAAGTGGTCTTAGCCTATTCCGGCGGTTTAGATACTTCGGTGATTTTAAAATGGTTACAGGATGAATATTCAGCGGAAGTCGTGACCTTCACTGCCGATTTAGGACAAGGCGAAGAAGTCGAACCCGCGCGTGCTAAAGCCACAGCGGCGGGGATTAAGGAAATTTATATCGAGGATGTACGCGAAGAGTTTGCGCGTGATTTTGTGTTTCCGATGTTCCGCGCGAATACCATTTACGAAGGTGAATATTTATTAGGTACGTCTATTGCGCGTCCGTTGATTGCCAAACGCCTGATTGAAATTGCCAATGAAACCGGTGCAGAAGCAATTTCGCACGGCGCAACCGGTAAAGGCAACGACCAAGTGCGCTTTGAATTAGGCGCGTATGCCCTACGCCCTGATATTAAAGTGATTGCGCCATGGCGGGAATGGGATTTAACCTCACGGCAATCCTTATTAGCCTACGCAGAAAAACATGGCATCCCCATTGAAATGAAAAAAGGTAAAGCCTCGCCGTATTCAATGGATGCAAATTTGCTACATATTTCTTACGAAGGCGGAATTTTAGAAGACCCGTGGGCAGAACCGGAAGAAAGCATGTGGCGTTGGTCCGTTTCTCCCGAAGCTGCACCAGATAAAGCGACTTATATCGAACTAACTTACCGTCATGGTGATATTATTGCGCTTGATGACCAACCTTGTACGCCAGCGCAAGTATTGGAAAAACTCAATCATATTGCTGGCGCAAACGGAGTAGGTCGTTTGGATATCGTTGAAAACCGTTATGTGGGAATGAAGTCACGCGGTTGTTATGAAACTCCAGCGGGGACGGTAATGTTAAAAGCCCATCGTGCCATCGAATCATTGACATTAGACCGCGAAGTGGCACACTTAAAAGATGAATTAATGCCACGCTATGCGTCTTTGATTTACAACGGTTATTGGTGGAGTCCTGAGCGCGAGATGCTGCAAACCATGATTAACGCTTCGCAACTGAATGTCAATGGCAAAGTGCGGGTTAAATTGTATAAAGGCAGCGTCAGTGTAGTGGGTCGCCAGTCACAAACCGATAGTTTGTTTGACGAAAGCATCGCAACGTTTGAAGATGACCAAGGCGCGTATAACCAAAAAGATGCAGAAGGGTTTATTAAATTAAACGCACTGAGAATGCGTATCGCAGCCAATAGAAAATTTAAATAACGCGACGCACTTTCATCATTGAACTTCGTGGGGGCAAGAGAGAACAATGCGCAAAATACATGAAATAGAACCTGAATTAGTTATGCCTGAACAAGAGCTGCAGGTTCTGCACCGCCAGTTGCAGCAACAGAATTTAGCGAAAACTAATCGGGTATTATTAGCGGCAAGTTTAGCGTTAATGGCGGTCGTATTGGTACTGAGTTCTTTTTTGTTATCCTCACGCGATTTGGTGATGGAATTAAAAGAAAAACAGGTTCTTGAAGCCGGTGTAGCGTTAAAAAACCCGGTGGTCAGTGCAGAAGTAGATGCGTTAAAAAGTCAGTTAATTGGGCTAATTAGTGGCTCTATCGAAAGCAAGTTAAAATCGCTGGAAAAAAATATTGAACGTGGTCGCCCATTAACCGCACTAGAAACTGTGAAAAGCTTAAAAAGTGATGTCAAGGCTTTGCGCAATTATGCAAAACCTGTGGTGGTTGAAAAAAAGACCGACTCAGTTGCGGTAAACGCTTTACTAATACGCGAAGTTTCACAATTAAAAAGCTTAATTTACATGACGTTAGGGTCATGTGGCTTAATGTTTGCCGCCTTAGCAGGCATTTGGGTAAAAGGGCGACGACAAATGCTCACGCAAGTGCCACCGTATTTACAAGCTAATAATGATTAACATGAAAAAAATATTTTTTATGGCTTGTTTTTCATTTGTCAATCCTATCGCCGTAGCTGCCTCGGATCTGCCTTTTGTGGGAACAAAATCCTTTTGCGATTTTTCAGGCGGGTTAATGGAACATCGAATCACAATTAAAAAAAATGGCAACACAGTAATTGAGCAAGCTAGCGGTATCCCCGCTGGTATGCAAGAAAACTTTTCAGATGCTGACCTAATGGTGATTTATCGCGGTAAATTTAAAGAAAAGATGGCGAATATTATGATAAAACAAAACAAAGCTTTTCTTTTGGATGAACGGGGCAGCGTTGTAAAAGACTGCAAAGAGGAGGGACAACCTTGCGTTTGTGACTTACGTTAAGAGTTAAAACAAAGCCGCCTTACTATACTATTTCTACATAAGACGGCTTTTTTTAAGGCATTACAAACGAGATGATGCTTATTTTTTGTGTTTTAAGTATTTAAACAAAGCATCAACGACTTGGTCATCTTTTAAGCCCGATTTTTCCACCACTGGTAATTTCATAATAGCATCCATTGCTTTAGGCATACCGCCTCTACCTTCTTTTAACACTTCAGCAAATTTTTTCTCATCTAACGTGCCTTCGTTAATGTTTTTTACTAAGTTTGGATTAGGTGCAACATCATGACAAGCACCACAACCACGACCAAAGGCTTGGTTGTAAATCTTTTTTGCAATCTCGGCATTTTCATCTGCAAACGCTTGACCGCTTAAGGCAACTAACGCTAAACCTGCGACCGCAATACATAATTTTTTCATAGTCTTTCCTCTCTTGGTGATTAAAAACAAGCAATTTTTCTTATCGTTAGAATAAATCTGCCTGAGTTAAAAATTAAACCTGCAAAGGATAGAGTTTTTAGCATGAAAACTCAACGATTTTTTCATAAAAAACTATCTTTACCCGAAGCAAAATACAAATTCAGGAAAAACTCCGTATCTTTTATACTGGCTGTTGAAACCAATTTAAACGTGGACGTAATTCAACCACAGTACCAATAATAATCAATGCCGGCGATACAATTGCCTGATCGGTTACTTTTTCGGGTAACGTGGCTAATGTTCCCGTGATGACACGCTGGGCGGCAGTAGTTCCTTGTTGAATAATCGCAATCGGTAAATTCGCTGCACAACCATGCGCAATTAAGGCACGGCAAATTTTATCTAAGCCAATTAACCCCATATAGATAACGATGGTTTGATTGGGCGCAGCCAACTGTTGCCAATTTAAGTTAATCGAACCGTCTTTTAAATGCCCGGTAACAAACGTACACGATTGTGCGTGGTCACGGTGAGTCAGCGGAATCCCTGCATACGCGGCACAACCGGAAGCAGCAGTAATGCCCGGAACAACTTGAAAATGAATGCCTTGCGCCATCAGGGTTTCAATTTCCTCCCCCCCGCGCCCAAAAATAAACGGATCACCACCTTTTAAACGCGCCACACGTTTTCCGGCTTTAGCAAGTTTAGCTAATAGCTCATTAATAGATTCTTGCGCTAAACTGTGATGACTGCGCTGCTTGCCAACATAAATTTTTTCCGCATCCCGCCGCACCAATTCTAAAACTTGCGCAGAGACTAAGCGGTCATACACCACAACATCTGCCTGTTGCATTAAACGTAATGCTTTAAAAGTCAATAAATCAGGGTCGCCCGGTCCTGCACCAATTAAATACACCTCACCGACATTATCATTATTATCTGTATTATCAATAAGTTGCTGCAAATTAGATTCTGCTTGCGCAATTTTACCGGCAAACACTAATTCAGCAATTGAACCTTGTAAAACCTGTTCCCAGAAAATTCGCCGTTGCGCAGGTTGTGTAAATTTAGCTTTTACAACATGTCTAAACTTTTCTGCTAATTGCGCTAATTCCCCAAACGCCGCCGGAATCATACTTTCGATTTTAGCGCGTAACAAGCGTGCCAACACCGGCGATGCGCCACCTGAAGAGATCGCAGCAATCATCGGCGCACGGTCAATAATAGCCGGAAAAATAAAACTACACAGGGCAGGATTGTCTACCACATTGACTAAAATGCCTTGTGTATTCGCCGCTTTTGCTACCGCTTGATTAGTTGTTTCATCATTGGTTGCCGACACTACCAGTTGAAAACCGTTCACATCAGCGGCGATAAAACTTTTTTGTAAAACGCAGACAGCTTGATTGTGAATCATTGCCGCGACCGTATCCCCAATCACCGTAGCAATAACGGTAATTTTTGCTTGTGCTTTTAACAATAACGCGATTTTACGCGCCGCCACTTCACCAGCACCGACGATAAGACAGGGCTGTTGTTTTAAATTGACAAAAATAGGCAAATAATCCATTTGTGTTTGTGCTGGGTATTTTAAAATGAAAAATACCATTATAGCGTGAGCTATCCTGCTCACTGATAGCTATTTGTTATCGGCAGTGAGTTAAAAATACTGCCGTTTTAGGTTATGATTATGATAAAGAAACTATAATGATACCTAAACGATGACTGAATTTGATTTAGAAGTAGATGCCAGCGGTTTGCAATGTCCATTGCCTTTATTACGGCTAAAAAAAGCTTTGCAAGAAATTGCCAGCGGGCAGGTGGTCAAAGTGATTGCCACCGACCCTGCCGCACATTTGGACTTTGGGGTTTATACTGAACAGACCGGACATCAAATGCTTAATATTTTAAAGCAACCGCCTCAACAAATTTTTTATGTCCGTAAAAAATAACCTGCGTTTTCAAGTGTTACACCGATAACTTAATTGAGTGCCTATCAACTGCGAGGATACAACATGAAAACTTTAACCAAAGAAATGCAAGCGGCTATTACCCCCGACATGGCATTAAATTTGTTAAAAGAAGGTAATAAGCGGTTTATGAATAATTTAAAAGCCAACCGCAATTTATTACAACAAGCTAACGAAACTTCAGAAGGGCAACATCCTTTTGCTATTATTTTAAGCTGCATTGACTCGCGCACCTCGGCGGAAATTATTTTTGACCAAGGTTTAGGCGATATTTTTAGCGTGCGGATCGCTGGCAATATCATCAATGAAGATATTTTAGGCAGTATGGAATTTGCATGTAAAGTTGCAGGCTCCAAAATTATTGCGGTTTTAGGGCATAGCAACTGCGGCGCAGTGAAAGGAGCTTGTGACCATGTTGAAATGGGCAATTTAACGTCGTTACTCGCTAAGATTCGTCCGGCGATTGATGATGAAACCACCATTACCGAAAACCGCCATGCGCAAAACCCAGAATTCATTGCCAAAGTAACCGAAATTCATGTTCATCGGGTGATGCGTGAAATTGTCGGACGCAGTCCAATTCTGTACGAGATGCTCCAGATGCAACACATAAAACTGGTCGGCGGTGTACATGAAATCAGCACCGGCGAAGTGACTTTTTTTGATGACCCGACTCAGTTACTCACAAAATAATAGGAGTTATGCTTGATGTTCCAGCGTAAAAAATCGCAGCCGCCTGTAGATAAATCGCTACAGCCGCATAAACATAGCAATAAAGCAGAACCAGATAATTTTTTACGCGGTGCATTAGCATGGCATGGCTCGGTCACGCCGCGCATTTTGCTCGGTGTGATTGTGGCGAGTCTGTACGCGCTAAGTTTGGCTTGGGTTGATGCACATTATTATCAATTACCGCGCTTTGCAGTGACACCATTTGAATACACCGGCGCGGTTTTAGGATTGCTATTAGTTTTTAGAACCAACGCAGGCTATGACCGCTGGTGGGAAGCGCGAAAACTATGGGGTGGAATTGTCAATCAAAGCCGCAATTTATTAATTATGACCACCCATTACGGCGCGGGAAATACTTTATGGCAGCAGGAAATGTGCAAATGGATTGTTAGTTTTTCTTTTAGCAGCAAGGAGTTATTACGGTCAGAAAAAAATTTTGCGGATTTAAGTGACTTATTAACTGCTGATGAAATAGCGCAATTGCAACAAGCACCACATGCACCACTGCTGACTGCCCATAAAATTGCAGCGTTATTAGAAACCGCGCATTTTAAGCAACAGCTTAGTCCTTGGATATTAACAGAATTTGACGAACAGCGTAGTTTATTAATTGATTATGTCGGTGCCTGTGAGCGCATTGTAAAAACCCCCATCCCCTTAGTGTATGCGATTAAAGTTCGACGCTTTATCTTGATTTATTTACTGCTACTACCGTTTTCTATTATTGACAAAGCCGGATTAATGGCTGCACCGATTATCATTTTAGTTGCTTATCCGTTACTGTCGTTAGACAGAATTGGTTTGGAGCTGCAAAACCCTTTTTCGATTAAAAATTTAAGCCATTTACCTTTACAAACAATATGTGAAAGTATTAAAGCAGTTGCCAACACTTTAAAAAGCTAATGTAACCAACGCCATCAAACATTTTCTCGCACTTAAAAATGACACAAGTTAATCATAACCTATTGAAATACTGATATTTTTTACCAAGCTTGCCTGTCTTACCCGAACTCAGGTTAAATAACAATAACTTAACATCAAGGAGTCAAACATGACCACAGAAAAACCGGCGTGGACACGCGAAGAATTTGAGGCGCAACTGCGCAGTATGGAAAAGTATTATCACATCCATCATCCTTATCATACCTTAATGAACGAAGGTAAACTCACTAAAAAACAGTTGCAGGGCTGGGTAGCAAATCGTTTTTATTATCAAGTGATGATTCCAATTAAAGATGCAAATATTTTAGCAAACTGCCCCGACCGAGAAGCGCGTGCATTGTGGATTCAACGCATTTTAGACCACGATGGCCATCCCGGCGACTTGGGCGGGATTGAAGCATGGATTCAATTAGGGATTGCGGTGGGATTAAGCCGAGACGATATTACCTCGTTAAAACATGTTTTGCCGGGGGTGCGTTTTGCGGTAGATGCGTATGTCAATTTTGCCAGACGCAGTGAATGGCATGAAGCTGCAAGTTCTTCGTTGACGGAAATGTTTGCGCCGAAAATTCATCAGCAACGCCTTGATAACTGGCCAGAACATTACCCCTGGGTTGAACAAGAAGGGTATATTTATTTTAAAAAACGCTTAACTGAAGCACGGCGCGATGTGCAGCATGGTTTAGCGATTACCTTAGACTGGTACAAAACCCGTTCACAACAAGAACGCATGATACAGATTTTACAGTTTAAGTTGGATGTATTGTGGACGATGGCAGACGTAATGTATATGGCGTACATTAACGATATGCCGCCATATTTTAATATTGACGCATAAACTAAAAAATTCCCCTGCTGCTTCTGCTTGCGTTAGGGGAATTTTCTCATCCGTGCAACGTTAACAGGGTCTGTGCCGTGAACGTAACCTTGAGACAATTTAAAGTATTTGCTACCGTCGCTCGTCACTTAAGCTTTACCCGTGCGGCAAAAGAGCTTTTTTTAACGCAACCTGCAGTTTCCATGCAAATTAAGCAATTTGAAGACAGTCTTGGCGTGGTGTTATTTGAACGGTTGGGGCGAAAAATTTATTTAACCGAAGCCGGACGTAAAATTCAGCAATTAAGCCAAGATATTACCCGCAAATTGGAGGAAACTGCGCTATTGGTAGATGAACTCAAAGGCATGGAAGGCGGGGTGTTGAATGTGTCAGTTGCCAGTACCGTACAATATTTTGCCATTCGCCTATTGGCCGGTTTTCGCCGTTGTTATCCGAATGTGAAAGTCTGTTTAAAAGTCACCAATCACAGCGGTTTATTGCGCTTACTTGATGAAAATGAAACCGATATTGTCCTAATGGGTAAGCCCCCACAACATCTTGATTTACAAGCTGAATTTTTATTAGATAATCCTCTGGTGATTATCGCCCCTGCGCATCATCCGCTACAGTATAAAAAAGCTATCGCGCTAGCAACGCTAAAAGACGAAACTTTTTTAATGCGTGAACAAGGCTCTGGCACGCGCAGCTCAGTGGAAAAATTTTTTGCTGAAAATGGAATGCGTGTTTCTGCCAGTATGGAAATGAATAATAACGGAGCGATTAAACTGGGAGTCGAAGCGGGATTAGGTCTGGGCATTGTGTCTTTACACACGGTAGATGTTGAAGTTGATTCAGGGCGATTAGTTATTTTAGATGTGCAAAGTTTTCCGTTGATGCGTAAATGGTATATGGTGCGCCGGCAAAGTAAACTGCTGTCACAAGTTGGCATAGCATTTGAAACGTTTGTTAGAACCGAAAAACATCGCTTTGTCAAAGCAACTTCATACACAAACAGCAAAGGTGTTTTATAAATATCGCCTAGGTTTTTTGCTGTACGTTAAACATACTTAAAAAAACAATAGTGAGACATGGAAACCTCTTTAATTAAACGATTTATTTTTACGGCTTTAGCTTGCGAAGCCAAACCTTTTATTGCTGAATTAAAACTCAAGAAACACAAAGAGTTACATCCATTTGCAATTTATGATAATAGCGATACAGTGTTAATTGTCACAGGGTGTGGAAAAGTGGCAATGGCGGCAGCGGTCGCATACAGTCTAGCTTATTTTAATGCTAGCAAACAGCCTATTCTAATCAACATTGGTATCGCAGGACACCGAACGATTCCCGTTGGTTCATTGTTTGCAGCACATAAAATTGTGGATGTTGATACGGGTAAAAAATACTACCCACAATTAGTCAGCTCTTTAGCCTGTTTAACTTTAGTCATTCACACAGTTTCAAAGCCGGAACGCGATTATACAAATAACGGTTTATATGACATGGAAGCGAGTGGTTTTTATGAAATTGCCAGTCGTTTTAGCACCGCAGAATTTATCCAATCTTTTAAAGTGGTTTCTGATAACCTACAATCACCGCAGGAAAATATTGATGAACATAAAGTAAATCGCTGGATGAGCGCGCAAATGTTACCGATTCTTGACGCTATCAAGCGTATGGAACACAGCACCACCCAATTGGTTAGTGCTGATTTAAATATTTATGAACAAGCAGTCAATCTCTGGCATTTTTCCGATACCGCACAGCACCAGTTAAAATCGTTATTACAGCGTTGGACGGTATTAACCGACGGTGCCGCACTTGATTTAAAAGAAGTTAATCATCTGCACGGCAAAAGTGTATTGGCTTGGCTAGAAAAAAAAATTGCTGCACAACCTTTTAAACTATAACCGCTTCAGCTTGCCGCTGCTGTTGTAAAAAATCCATAATTGCAAACATTAACGCTTGCGTACCGTGTTTTTTTAACGCCGAAATTTTAAATACCGGTCCTGTCCAGGCCAATTCATCTACAATTGCCTGACAATGCGCGTCTAGTTCCTCATCTAGCACACGGTCGGTTTTATTCAACACTAACCAGCGTGGTTTGTGCGATAAATCATCACTCCATTTTTCCACTTCGCGAATAATTTTTCGAGCCGACTCAACCGGCGTTTCCTCGGCATTTTCATAGGGTTCAATATCAATGACATGCAACAACAAACCAGTGCGCGATAAGTGTTTTAAAAACTGTAACCCCAATCCGGCACCTTCTGCCGCACCTTCAATAATCCCCGGAATATCCGCAATCACAAAACTGCGCAAATCATCCACCCGCACCACGCCTAAATTAGGATGTAGCGTAGTAAACGGATAATCCGCCACTTTCGGGGTGGCAGAAGACACGGCACGGATTAAACTGGATTTTCCCGCATTCGGCAAACCTAATAACCCCACATCCGCAATGACCAACAATTCTAAATGCAACAGGCGGTGTTCGCCTTTTGTACCTTTACTGGTTTGACGCGGGGCGCGATTAATACTGCTTTTAAAACGGGCATTACCCAAACCATGAAATCCTCCCTTGGCAACTAACAAAGTTTCGCCCACCTTTGTTAAATCACCAATTTTTTCGCCGGTATCTTTTTCATATACTACGGTACCCAGCGGAACATTAATATAACAACAATCGCCTTTTTTACCGCGACAATCATTACTCATACCATTTTGTCCGCGTTGCGCGCGATGCGTCGAATGATAACGAAAATCGACTAACGTATTGACATTTTCAGTGGCGACTAAATAAACATTCCCGCCATCACCACCATCTCCACCATCAGGACCGCCCCAAGGAATAAACTTTTCTCGACGGAAAGAAGCAATGCCATTCCCACCATCACCCGCTTCTACTTTGATGTCGGCTTCGTCAACAAATCTCATCTTGTTTGTACCTTATGTGTTTTCTTTAAAAAATATAAACAGCACATTTTAAATCAATTAGCACGTTATCGCGTTGGTATTCCTTAAATACTTGGTCACGATTACATACAGTTCTTCTAGTGTGGGTAAATAACAGACAAAAAAAAAGCGATCGGCAAACCACCGACCGCTTTTTTGTTAAACCTTAAAATAAATACTTATTTTGCAGGTGTCTCTGCTGGTTTAGCAGCATCTGCTGGTTTAGCTTCTTCAGCAGGTGCTTTGGCATCCGCAGCCGGAGCAGCAGCATCAGCCGCAGCAGGAGCTTTCTTTTCCCACTTTCCGCCCGCTTTAATACATTCTTTTTTAGTTTTTTCTACAACTGCATCATTTAATACGCAACTATGATTTTGTGGCGTAGGTTTGCCTGTTTTTTTAGCAAAAGCAACAGTTGATAAACATGCAAGCATAATGGTAAAAATTATTTTTTTCATAAAGAGTTCCTATAAAAATAAAAATAAGGAGTGTGCTGATACACAAAGCTCAGTGTCGCAGGGTATTGTACAACTTGTCAAGCCCACTTTTGATTGCCGAATACCAATTTGGGAAAATATACGGTTAAAATTATCACGACAAATAATCCCTCACCATCTCCCAAACCGGTCGCCCGCTTGCCAGATGATTTACCGTTGCCCAACCGGCTACGGTATACAGCTTATGTGCTTGCAACAATTGCCCATTTTTTAAACGGCATTCTGAAATTCGCGCCCCCATTTTTGCTTCCGGCTGACAGCGATAAGACAACCCGGCAACCCGCACCATATCACCACCTTGCTGATAATACGGATCAGGATTAAACAAATTATCCGCCACATCTTCAAGCATGGTTTTAATCTGTAAGCCTGACATTTGCGTACGATAACTATTCGGATAAGTAATAGCAGTATGATTTAATACATCTTCAAAATACAAAGTTTCTCCTTGTAACACGCTATTTCCCCAACGAAATCCGGGCGACAGGGCAATCTCGCTGTCATTGGCTGTACGGAGTGCATTAAGTAAAATCTGATCAAAACTGCCATGAAAATTATCACGGCGATATAATAATTCTTGCGCAAGAGTCAAAGGTTGCCGCAAAGTTGTCAGATAGGGCTGCCGCAATTGCGCAATTAAAGCTGCCATCTCTGGGTCAGCGGACAATAAGCGCGAAAATACCGGTAATAATTGATAGCGTAAATCCGCTAATCGCCCCTGTTTTATATCTAAATCCAATACTGCTAAAAACTTGCCATGACTGCCTGCATTGGTAACCCAAGTATGACCGCCAGCATTTTTAACCCATAACGGCTTAGGAACTGCATCATGTGTATGCCCACCCAAAATCACATCTAATCCTGTCACTTGTGCGGCTAATTTTAAATCGACATCCATGCCATTGTGCGATAACAACACGATCACCTCAGCCTTGTTAGCGGTTTGAATCTCCGTAATGATTTTTTGTAAATGTTGCGGCTGAATACCAAATTGCCAATCGGGAACAAAACGCTTTGGATTTGCAATCGGCGTATGCGGAAACGCTTGCCCAATAATCGCCACCCGCGCATGAGCCAACGACTTAATACTATAAGGTTTAAACACACTGGCATTTTCAGTGTCGGTGGCAAATTGCGCTTCTTCGCTAAGATTAATATTTTGCGCAACAAATTCACCTTTAAAATCAAAGACATTTTTTAAAACTTGTGCTTGTCCATAAGTAAACTCCCAATGCCCGGTCATTACGTCCACGCCCAATAAATTATTTACCGCGACCATATCTTGCCCCTGCGTCCACAACGCAGTTGCCGAGCCTTGCCAACTGTCACCACCGTCTAATAATAAAGTATTTTCAGCCCCAACCTGTTCACGCAATCGCTTAACTAAAGATGCTAAATGCGCAAAACCACCCATTTTGCCGTAACGTTGCGCCGCCGCAGTAAAATCTATATCGGTAAACGCATACGCAGCACGGCTATCAGCTTGAAGAGCAAAAAAGTTTAACCACGCTTGTCCACTTAAATGCGGCGGTTTGTTTTTAGCGTATCCGCTACCAATATTACTATGCGGCTCACGGTAATAAATCGGCAATAACTGTGCATGGCAGTCAGTAAAATGCAACAAGCGGGCGTTACCAAACTCAGACAAATCATACAGTTGCTCATCCGCTGCTACAGCGGTTTGCCAACGGGGGGCTAAATTAAGTAACGCTAAAACTTGTAAAAAATGTCGGCGGCGCATATCCCCCAACCTATAATAATCATTGACTTGAACATACAACCTATCAGTTTTAAAAACATATTGATTTTTATAAAATTATTCGGTCAAAGTGGTATGTTAATACAAGAGCATAGCTTCTATTAGCCCGGTAATTTTAACAATTGTTTTTATATCAAAACCTTCCGCTGACATAGTTTCATAACGTAATAAAGTAGACTTTAAAATATAACCAATTGATTTATATGCCAATATTTTTAATGTATGCAGATAGTGAAACTTTATTCAGCTAACTATCTTTTATCATTACAAAACTCGGCTATTTATGCAGGTGAAATTTTCGATGTTGATAAGTAACGTAATTTTATTTTACAAAACAACTGGTTTCTGCATCATCTTCGGCTTCTTTAATGCGTTTTTTTAAGCTTTTAGCCTGCTCAGGATCACGAAATGCCGCACCGCTTTCACCGGCTGTTTTGCCCATAAATCCAAAAGTCACCGCTTCTTCATACGCTTTAAAAGGCAGTTTTTCAGCAATTTTGTCTATTTTGCAGCCACACGCATATTGATTGACATAATTTAAGCCACCGTGTTTGGCCACACAGTTTAAAACATAATCAACGCGGTCACGGGTGGGATATTGATTAAGAAATGACCCCGCCCCATCCGCCGTTAAAGCAGGTTTATCAGAACTGGCGCAACCTGCGCTTAACAGCAATAAATTGGCGATAATCACGGTAACGGTTAATTTTTTCATAACAAGTATTTCCTAAAATTTTGACAATAGCCCATTGTACAAGATTTATCTGCAAAACTTGAATGGCGGTAGACAGTGCGATTATTTCGTTCTAAGTAATTACAAAAGAGTTCTTCAATATCAAAGCAGAACAAAGTTTTAAACTTGCTGAAAATTTATGCTTCATTACTTATCGGTAACAGCAAGTCCGTCTTGCATTTTTGTTTCAGGGTGATGAATAAGTTGTGAATTAATCCATCGAGGTTCAATTCTTTTTGCTGAAAAAACTATTGTAATAGGCAAAAATACTTCTTTTAGTTTTTCAAGTAATGGCTAAATTTCATTAATTAGTAATTGTTCGGTTAGCATGGCGTTTTCTCTTTGGCTTTATTGTCTAAGGAAGTTAAAAGCAATGTGCATGTTTATTTTAAAGCGCATTTACGCTATTGGATTAAAAAATGCTTGCTTGCATAAAATGGCAGATTTCATTTTGTAAAAAATCAGGCTTAAAATTAGCCACAATCGCTTCTATCATTGGATTTCGATTTTTTTCGCTACCACCGACATGGTAAAAATGCTCACGGGTAAAAATATTAAATTGATTCCATAATAAATCAATATACTCGTTTTTTCTAAAATCATTATGATGCCAAGTTGAAAGAATAAATTTACCCGTAGTTTGTTGTAATAACTGAAATAATTTATTTTCATCGTTATCATTCCAACCATTATAATAATCAACATGCCGGTCGATATATGGTGGGTCGCAATAAACAATATCTGATATGTTGACAGATTTTAATGTTTCACCAAAATCTTGACATTTAAAAAAACTCTTTTATCTTCACTAGTTTAGCGACATGGTCAACTTGATTAACAATTTTGGTAATATAAGCTTGTGCAAAACGTTGTGGTTTTTTACAAAAAGGAATATTAAATCCACCGTGGCGATTAAAACGAATCATACCGTTAAATCCAGCTCTATTTAAAAATAAAAAATCTAAAGGTTGATGGTTTTTATTAAAACGCTCACGAATTTCATAATAATGACTTTCTCCTTTAGCTAATAATAAAGCTCCCTCTATTTCTAAATAGTCTTTAACGATATTTACATCTATTTCACCTGTAGTAATGGCTTGATAGAATCGAATCAAATGCGGATTATTATCACAGAGCAGAGCTTTTTGCGGGGCTATATTAAATGCGACTACGCCAGTTCCCATAAACGGTTCTATCCAAGTTCCAGTGAAATCATCGGGGATAAGCTCTGCAATGGATGGGACTAATTTTGTTTTAATGCCTTGTGATTTAATCGGCGGTATATTAACTTTCATCGCTGTCCTTGTTGCATTTTAAAACAAGAAGTGATGTATCGCCATTTCGATATTTAACAAATTCCTCTAACGTGGTTATTTTTTTTGTATTGCCGTGCGCATCAGAAATAATTATTTTTTGATAGTTCATCCAATAATCATCAAACCACGTTTCTCCTAAACGCGAAAACATGCCACGACCGTTGATAATATCGGTGATATTGTTAATACTGCCAATATTTGCCGTATTACCACTCCCACTTTTATCGCTGGCTATACGCCATTTTTCGGCAACAAAAAACTGAAAATCTTTAACCACTGAGCTGATGAATTGCAATGCATCCAGTTTGTGAATTTTCGTTTCATCAATGAACGTACCATCCATGCGACTATAAATAATTCCTAAACAGAAATGCCCCAAATAATCACTATAAGGAAATTGAATATTTTTTGTGCTTTTCCGGTCTTCAAAATATTTTCCATGTGAACCAAGGGTAAAGCCGTTACATAAAAAAGGTTTTTTAGGATTGCGATAGCTAGTTTTAAAATCAACCGCAAATTTTATTGATTCATCATCTGCTTTTACAAAAGAGATATCAGGATAATAATTTTGATGTTCCGCAAGAACTATTTTATAGCCATAGTCCTCGGCAAATTGCAGAACTTTTGGAAATAAATGAATTTCTAAAATTTTAGAAATGATTTTAGTATCCGATGAAAGTGTGTAAACGTTTTTGAAAATATCAACAAAGCCTTTAATCGTCCATTGACCGTCTTCTGTGCTGATATAATTTTGTAATCCGGTTGCAAAATCGGTTAATTGTTGTGCGAATTTTTCTTTAGCGTTCATTTTCATTTATTTGGTAGCAATCAGATAAGATATCCGAATTTTTTGTACGCCTAAATTTTAAAAACTCAATATTTAGTAAACTTGCATAATATTATTTATGATAATAAAATGTAAGCCTTTCATAACGCCTCAATTTCTTTTTCTGTCAATCCGGTTATTTTTATAATAAACTCAATTGGCATATTTTCAGATTTTAGCGAGATAGCAACTTTCTTCATGGTGTCATTAATCACCGTGTCCTTAACATTTTTCAACTCCCAATAATCCAATAAACTTTTTTCATAAGATTCAACCTGACTGGGTTTTAAATGCGCAATTTCCGCAATCTCAAATCCTTTCTGAAAAATCGGCTCATTTAATATCGCCGGAATATGGTCAAAGCTATCTAAGTTTTTTAAAAAATAAAGCCATTTATCAAAATGCGTTTCCAATTCGCTTTCAATTTTATTAAACAACGGCATTTGCAAAAATTTAAAATGCAATTTATCATAAAAAAGTTCACCATCCTGATCTTTTAAACTCACTGCGCGTAAAAATTTCTGTTTTTCTTCGTTCTCATCATAAATAAAATCTAAAATCGCAATAAAATACACTGGCATTAATTCAAAATTCCAGCCGCCCTTTTTTGCTTGCTCTTTTATCGGAAAAGTCGAATAAAACAAAGAACGGTCTTTAAAAAAATTGACTTTCGCTTTTTGCATTTCCACAATAAAACGTGTGCCTTCCTTGGTTTGGCAATAAATATCAAAAATCGCTTTACGTTCTTTAGCCGTACTGGGGATTTTTTCAGGATTTTTAAAACTCAATTCGGCAATTTGATGAAAGGAAGGCAATAATTGATTTAAAAAATCTTGTAATAAGTCTTTACTGCCTTCTTCACCGAAGAGTTTTTTAAAGCCGAAATCCGTATAAGGATTAATATATTTTGTAGTCATCTTTTAAATTTGACAAAAAAGTTTAGTCAATTCTGCCTGAGGGTTAAAAATTTTCAGGCCGCTGTAATTGTTTTAGCAACTGCATCAAAAACGCATATTTTTCCTCAACCGAATTTAATGGCTTAATAAAACGCAATTTTTCCATGCCATCCAATTTATACACTTGCGCTTGGGTTTGAATTAAACGAATTAACGCCTCGGCATTAATATTCGGTTGCGCAGTAAAAATTAACCGTCCACCCTTGGCATGAGCTTCTATTTTTTTCACCCCCAACACCCCCGCCTGTTGCTTAAGTTCGGTTAAACTGAACAATGTTTTCACCGGCTCCGGCAACAAACCAAAACGGTCAATCATTTCCACTTTTAAAGTGCGCAATTGGTCAGCATTGTCGGCACTGGCAATCCGTTTGTACAAAACTAAACGCGCATGAACATCCGGCAGATAATCTTCGGGAATCAATGCCGGTGCTTGTAAATCCACTTCCGTACCGCTGTCGAGCGACAGAGCCAATTCCGGTTGTTTACCGGATTTTAATGCCGCAATCGTCCGCTCTAATAATTCGGTGTACAGCGTAAAACCGATTTCTTGAATTTGTCCACTTTGCCCTTCGCCTAATAATTCGCCGGAGCCACGAATTTCTAAATCATACGAAGACAGCATAAAGCCCGCGCCTAAATCCCCTGATGCTTCAATCGCTTGCAAGCGTTTTTGTGCATCTTTGCTGAGTAAACTTTTCGGTGGCACAACTAAATACGCATACGCGCGATGATGGGAACGTCCAACGCGGCCGCGCAATTGGTGCAATTGTGCCAAGCCTAGTTTGTCAGCGCGGTTGATGATAATGGTGTTGGCGGTGGGAATGTCGATACCGCTTTCGATAATGGTCGTGCTTAACAGGACATTGAAACGTTGATGATAAAAATCCAGCATAATTTGCTCAAGAGCGCGTTCCGGCATTTGTCCGTGAGCGATTTCAATCCGCGCTTCGGGAACCAGTTTTGCCAATTCCGCCGCCATTTTATCCATAGTTTTCACATCGTTATGCAGAAAAAACACCTGCCCTCCGCGCTTGATTTCGCGCAGACACGCTTCTTTAATCTGCGATTCAATCCATTCACCAATAAACGTTTTAATCGCGTGACGACTCGGCGGCGGCGTAGCGATAATCGAAATATCACGCAACCCGGACATCGCCATATTTAAGGTACGCGGAATCGGCGTGGCGGTGAGGGTTAATATATCCAATTCACTGCGCAGCTTTTTAAAATGCTCTTTTTGTTGCACACCAAAACGGTGTTCTTCATCAATAATCACCAAGCCAAGCTGTTGATAACGCACGTCTTTGGATAATAGTTTATGCGTACCGATAATAATATCGACTTTACCGCTGGCAAGGTCTTCGCTGATGGTTTTTTGCTGCTTGGCGGTAACAAAGCGCGAGGTGACTTCAACGCGAATCGGCCAATCGGCAAAGCGGTCACGAAAATTTTGATAATGCTGCTGCGCCAATAACGTAGTCGGCACTAACACCGCCACTTGCTTACCGCTTTGCACCGCGATAAACGCCGCCCGCATCGCCACTTCGGTTTTGCCAAAGCCAACATCGCCACAAACTACCCTATCCATCGGCTGTGGTTTTGCCATATCCGTTAAAATCGCCTCAATCGCGGTTTGCTGGTCAGGGGTTTCTGCAAACGGAAACGCTTGCGCAAAATTAACATAATCGGCATTTTCAATCACAAAAGCATGACCGCCTTTAATCGCGCGATGGGCATGAATGTCCAATAATTCCGCCGCCACATCACGAATTTTCTCAAACGCTTTGTTTTTGGCTTTTGTCCATTGGTCGCTGCCCAACCGGTGCAGTGGCGCAGTTTCCGCGTTGATGCCGGTATAACGTCCAATCAACTGCAACGCAGAAACCGGCACATACAGTTTGTCATTATTCGCGTATTCTAAAGCTAAAAATTCTGCACTCACGCCACCGACTTGTAAAGTTTGTAAACCTAAATAACGTCCTACGCCGTGTTCACGATGCACCACTGGACTGCCCAAGGTTAACTCATTGAGATTATTGACAATATTTTCAAACTCTTTCTGCCCACTTTTACGGCGATTGCGGCGTTGCTGAATTTTTTCCCCCGATAACAAGCGTTCACTGATAATCACCAGCGGCGGCTGTTTTAACCATACGCCTTGGTCAATGGTCGCCACCACCATGCACAAACGCGCATCGGTGCTGAGAAATTGCGCCCAATTGCTCACTTGTTTGGCTTGCAGTTGATAACGTTTTAATGTATCAATCAAGCCCTCACGATGTCCGGCGGTTTCCGCAATCAATAACACTCTGCCGTTAAAATCGGTTAAAAAATTGTGCAACGCTTGTGCCGGTTGTTTTAGACGACTATCAATGGTCAAATCGGGTAGCAGTTGGGTATAAAAATCAATCGTTGCGGTATCTGCGTCAGGTTTTACTATAATATCTTGATTTACAAGGAAAACTCTTTTAAAGCCATCGGTCTTTTCAATTAACTCTACCGCGGTTAAAAAAAGTTGCTCAGGTTTTAACAGTGGACGTTCAATATCATAACTGCGCTGCTCAAAACGTTCTTGCGCCTCGGCATAAAACGCACTGGCGCAGTTTTTAAAGGTTTCCGGCAAAATTAATACGGTAGTGGCAGGCAAATAGTCAAACAGCGACTCGGTTTGTTCGACAAATAATGGCAAGTAATATTCAATGCCGCTGGGTAAAATGCCTTTACTCACATCCAGATACAGCGAATTTTTAGCATTCGCGTTAGGAAAATGATGGCGAAATGCTTGGCGAAACAGTTTAATTGAAGTATCAGTTAATGGAAATTCACGCGCTGGAAACAGTTGAATTTGTTCGACTTTTTCCAATGACATTTGCGTATCGGGGTCAAAGGTGCGGATAGACTCAATTTCATCATCACATAATTCAATCCGATACGGAACGTTACTGCCCATTGGGAATAAATCAATAATCGACCCGCGCACCGCAAATTCCGCGTGTTGATACACTTGTGACACACATTGATAGCCAACGCTTTCTAATTTCACGCGGCTTAACTGCAAATTAAAGGTTTCCCCTAAACGTAAAGAAAAACTGTGCGCCAACACATGTTCACGCGGGGCGAGGCGGTGCATCAAGGTGGCGACAGAAACCACCAATGCACCGCACTTGGTTTGGGGCAATAGCGATAAAGTTTTTAAACGTTCAGAGATAATTTCCGGTAGCGGCGAAAACGCATCGTAGGGCAAAGTTTCCCAATCAGGAAAATGCAGAATCGGATAACTCTCGGCTAAAAAAAAGGCTAATTCTTGTTCCAAACGCAACGCGGTTTGGCTGTCGGCGGTGATGATAACGAATAAATGCGCGGACTTTTTAATGGCATTGGCTAAGGTCAGCGCGTCCGCACACCCCATTAAGCCCGTCCAAAATAGGGGTTGGGCAATTTGTTCTGGCAACGGCGGCGAAAAAAGTAAAGTTTCGTTAGCAAACATGGGTATTAAGACTGACAAAAAACCGCCATTATAGCAGCAGCGGTGATTAAAATTTTGTTCAAATATCTTTGCGCACTGCTTCAACTAAGCCTTGTAAATCGCCACTTTTCATGCCCACTTCCTGTAAAACTGCGTCTAAAATCGGTTGCTGCGCACGATAAGCCAATGCCGCAGAAACTGCTTGTTCGGCTAAATTACTCGCGCCGCCATTGGCTCCTGCCTCGGCACTGCCGGACTGAGCGCGATTTAACCCATCTACCTGTATAATTTTGATACTGTCAATTTTTTCAATCGGTTTCACTGACGCTGCAATAATCGCCGGTAACGCTTCCAATAATTTCATTTTCACCTGCATCGCAATTTGTTCAGCCGACAAGGTATTCAACGCCGCGTTGCGAATTTCTATCCCCTTGGCATCCACTTGATATTGCACTTGTTGCGCGTCAGCTTTGATTTTTACCGCTTCAGCGTGATTTTGTGCCGCATCTTTTTCCGCTTCGGCGGCTACACGAATCCCAATCGCCTGTTGTTGTGCTTGCTGTTCAGCCGCCACCAGCGCAATTTGTTTTTCCCGTTCCGCAATCGCCACTTCACGCGCGGTTTTCACCTGTTCCTCAGCACGAGCGGATAAAGCGCGGGCTTCGTTGGCTTGGGTTTCCGCCTCGGATTGGGCTTTGGATTTTTCAGCAATGGAAATTAATTTTTCTTGATTGGCTAACGTGGTGCGTTTTTCCTGCTCAATTTGCGCAATCTGCACATCACGATCGGCTTCAATTTGCATTTGCTTAACGGCGCGATTTTTTTCCACCTCTGCCTCTTGCACTAAACGCTCAGCATCAATTTTAGATTGCTGTGCTTCACGTTCACGCTGCGCAGTAATACTGGCAATTTCAGCTTTTTGTTGCGCATTGCGGGTCGCAACTTCCTGTTGCTGCTTAAGCGTTGCAAAGGTTTGATCTTGTTCAATATTTAACTTTAATTGACTGGCTTCAAAATTCTTTTTCGCAATCGCCACTGACGTATCTTGTTCAATTTCATTACGTTCCATCGCCCGTTGTTGCGTTTGCTGGGTTAATTTGGTCAAGCCTTCCGCATCAAAGGCATTTTGTGCATCAAAAAATTTAATCGGCGTTTGGTCAAGGCGGGTTAAACTCACCGATTCCAATTCCAAACCGTTTTTGAGCAAATCTTCCGACACCGCATTTTGTACCGCCTGAATAAAATCGGCACGTTTGTCCAACAATTGGTGCATACTCATCGACACCGCCGCCGCACGCAACGCATCAACAAATTTATCTTCCACCAATTCTTTTAACGAATCCGGGTGCATGGTACGTTGCCCCAAGGTTTGCGCGGCATTGGCAACCCCTTCGACACTGGGAATCACGCGCACGAAGAACGCCGCGACTGCATCCACCCGCAAGCGGTCTAAGGTAATCAAACTGTCCGCGCCGGCTCTGGAAACCTCTAGCTTTAGCGTGTTCATATTGATGTTCACGCATTCGTGAAAAATCGGCAACATCACCGCGCCGCCATCCATTACCACTTTTTGTCCACCCAAGCCAGTACGAATAAACGCCAGTTCTTTAGTAGAACGACGGTACAATCGTGCAAAAATCATGCCGATGGTAATCAGTGCAATTAATAAAATCCCCGCAATAATGCCTAAGCCGACTAATTCGTCCATTGTGATTCCCCTGTGTAACGTTAAAGAAGTTCAGGATGCGGATTAGCACACACCAAAAACCGCGTTCCTGAAAGTTGTTTGACCACTAATACCGAGTCGTTAACCACAAACTGCTCGCTCGCACTTTCCGGCTCAACACGGATGTAAAAAGTTTGCCCTTTTTCGGTAGTGACTCGCGCCTGTGCCGGATAATCTTTTTTTGCCGTGCCATTGACAATCACCGCAATGTGTCCGACCAATGTATCTAAGGTGACAGCCGAAGATTCATCATTCGGAATAATCCGTGCTAACGCCGCACCACCCAGCCTTACCATGAATACCGCGCATAAAAAAGCCATCGCGGTAGATAAAATCAACGATGGATAACTGCCAAGTAGGCGGTAACTGAGGGCATTACAAGTGAAACCGACTATTGCAAACGCGGTTAAAAATAACACCAACAATACCAACAGCGGCACTTTGCCCAAATGCAGCCAACCCAAGCCGGAGTCAGCATCAAGGTCAAGATGTGGCGCGGCAAAATGATCGAATAATCCCGACAAACTTGCCCCTACCAATAGCGAAATGCCTTCAATTACCGCTAAAAAAATCACGAAAATAATGGCGGTAGTAAACGGTGCCGAGGCGGGAGCCAGTATCAGTTCCATAGTTTTCTTACCCTGAGTAAAAATTCTTTTAAAAAATAATGAGTTAGCTGTTATTTGAACCGCTAGCCAATTTTACAGCCGCCAGACGTTCAGCAATGCGATGATTGCGTTGTAAATCCGCCAGTTCTTTTAACTTTGCCGCATCCTCTAATTGTCCCATTGGCAACCCTGAGACCCCTAATTGCCGTGCTAAAATTCGTTCAAACGCCGTTTCGGCATTTTCAACGCGCGTTTGGGCATTTAATGGGTTGGTGTGCGTTGTAGATTGAGCGGATTCCGTTTGCGTTGCTAGATAATGGGTTAAAATTTGTTCCAGTTCGCGTTTTTTGGCTAATAAGGCGGTGATGTAACTGACCAATACCGTGCCGCGCTCGGTTTGTTCAGCGAAGGATTTTTGCAATACCGGCAAAAAGTCTTCAATATCGGTTTGTCTGCCGATAGCAGCGGTGGCTAAATCATCGCGCTGTTGCGCGAGGGCGACAGTGATTTGCGTATCCAGTGTGTGCTGTTCCTGTTGTAACTTCGTTATCTGCAAAGTGACTAGATGTTTAGCGGCTTCGGCTTTACCTAAGTCGAGGCGAATTTCAGCAATCACCTGTTCGATTTCACGAATGGATTGCGCCATCGTCGCGTCGGGAGCGAGGTTTTCAGCTTTGTCGAGTAAAGCGTGTGTTCCGCCTGCAATAATACGAGCAACACGGGTAGTAATCGAGTCGGACATGATTTTTCTCCTTATTTTTTAATAACATAATAGCAGAAATTTAATCAAACGATGTCCGGTATGTTAGGGCTATTTTTAGACGGTTTTTGTTACGCAGCGAGTTTTAATTTTAAACTAGCCAATTACAAAAAAATAATGTATGATGTCGTTTCAATTTTGGAGAGGTGGCTGAGCGGCCGAAAGCGGCGGTCTTGAAAACCGTTGAGGGGAAACCCTCCCAGGGTTCGAATCCCTGCCTCTCCGCCACAAATATATAAAGCCTGTCATTCGTAATGATGACGGGCTTTTTTTATGCCTAATATTTTGTTTTAGGAAAATTTCTAAATTTTCCACGACGTTAAATGCTTTTTAGCTAGCGGTTAATTATTAAAAAATATGACTATTTTCCCCTTATGAATCACAATAGTTTTATCGCGTGGTTATATATTATGATAGGTGGCGCAATATTGACTGCTCCGGCTGGAAAACTTAAACGCCTTGGGCTTGTGCTGTTCATCATTTTGGGGAGTATTGGTGCATTTAATACGCTGGATGATTTTTATGGCAAAATCACACGCTCTTCTGAAGTCGTTCAAGCAGGCTCTTCTGAGGTCACTCAAGTAGAACGCATGGTTTGGCAAGCAGCACTCAAAACACATACTATCGAGTCGTTGGAAAATTACAAAAAACAATACCCGCATGGGCATTTTGTCACCCAAGCTGATGCGGCTTTACATCAGCTGTGGGATAAAAAACACAATAAACAATCCGATTGGCTGAAAGAAATTCTTAATCGTGCTTCATAAAGCACAGTTTTCAGGCGTTTCACAGGTCATCAATTCTAATTTACCCGCTTTAATTTTGTCTTTAGTTTTGCTATCACCTGCACTGTCTGTAGGTGTCACGGCAAATGTTTTGGGCAAACTTTTCACTTCATCAGGCGATAATTTTTTAAATACATCTTTTGCATCTTGTTGATATAAATTAATCGCTTTATTTGTTAGTAATGCCACGATATAGGCTTTACCAAACGGGGCTTGTGCGGTGAGGTCAAATTTCATTTCTGCGGTAGGAAAGAAAAAATTTCCCGCCTTAACTTTATTGTATTTATGGTATTTGTTAGGAAAAAGCAAGGTGGTTTCGCCGGTTTCTGTGATGCTGACGACATTGAGATAGCCTTGCTGTGGTACGGCGATACCTAACACCAATTTTTCGCCTTGCATATACGCGGTTTTTTTACCGATGTTGACAACGGGCAGCGGGTCTGCGGTATGTAACAAGGTTTCTAAGGTGTCAAAATTAGTGGTAAACGTGTCACTTTTAGGGCTGGGAATAAAACTTTTTGTTTCTGCTTGTAGGGTATTGATAGGGCTGATTAACGCAATGATACTGATACAGACTAAGGCTAAACGCATGATTTTTTTCCTTTGTGAGTTGTTAATTATAATGGCTAAACTGAGCGGCATTGTAATCTGAAGGGATTGTTTTTTAAAGGGCGTTGAGCTGAAAGAGCTTTGTATAACTAAACCTGTCAGGTCTTTAAGACCTGACAGGTTTGATGCTGTGGAAAAAATTTATGCAAAAAGGAGAGTAAAAAATGAAAAAAATAAAACAGATGGGTCTATTGCTGATAGTGGCAGTATTAGCGGCGTGTGGCGATAAACCAGCAGAACCAAGCGTTACGCCAGTTGTTTCAAGTGGTGAGAAAGCCATTCAAATCAACGGCAAGCGCGTGGCGTTGGTGATTGGGAATGCAAACTATAAAAACGCTACCCAATTACCTAATGATTTAAACGATGCTGAAGATATGAAAAATACATTAGCAAATCTTGGTTTTGAGGTGATGTTTGTACCTGATGCTAATAAAGAACAAATGATTGATAGTCTCACTATGTTTGGCGAAAAACTACAAGGCGGTGCGGTTGGTTTACTCTATTTTTCAGGGCATGGCGTGGAAGTGGACGGCGAGCAATATATTGTGCCAACAGATGCCGTTTTAAAAACAAAGGATTATGTAGACAGCGAGGCAATTAGTGTTAAAAAAATTCTTAAGAAAATGGGAGGTGATAATAAATCGACACTTAATTTTTTGATTTTGGATGCGTGTAGAAATAATCCTTTTTCTAAAGCTTGGGGAGTGAAAGGAACTGTAGAAAATGGTTTTACCAAAGAGATAGCACCCAATCCAAGCGGTATTCTCATTGAATCTGCAACGGCGCGAGGAGATACATCGTCAGCATCGGGTGAGCGTAACAGTGTTTATACTAAGCATTTATTACGTTATTTGAATTCTGAACCGACATTGGAAGTCGGCTTGTTATTTCGTAGAGTGCGTGCTGCGGTTGAGGAAGAAACTCATAGCGACCAAGTACCTTGGGAAACGGGCGCGATTAAGGGGGAGTTTTATTTTGCGCAAGCCGTTCAACCGCCTGAGCCGCCTAAACCACCAGAACCCCCAACTGCTCCAGTAAATGTTGAGGAAACAGCAAAGCCACAACCAGCAACACCCCCAGAAACTATTTATTATGGTTCTCGTGCGGGAATGCGTGTAAACGTATTGTCAAAACAGGGAATAGATTCTGAAAATGCAATTATAAAGACGAAACATACTCTTGAGAATGCAATAGAGTTTTGTCGGGAATATGAACACTCCGCGCAAAAAAAATGTATTGATGAGGAGTTTTCCATAAAAATTAATGATTATATTTCTGCAAATTGCCAAGAGGGAAATTTTACTGATTTTTTTGGAAACGTATATGAGTTTCAAGGATTCAAGGATAATCATAATGACCCTGTTCCTCTTGCAGAGTATGCAATCTATGATTACAAGTCTAATGAAATTCTTGACGGGACATCAGCCAGTGGGTATCCAGTTAATTTAGAAATATTCAAAGCTCTTTGCCCTAGCAGGGTGTCAAAAAATTCTAATGAGGAAGACCCGATACCAAACTACTCGGAAGCTGACCGCGATAGAATATTGAATCCAAAGTAACTAGATTTTCTCGTTCCCCTTTTTCAAAGGGGGTTAGGGGATTTGAGGTTTTAAAATCCACCCCAGCCCTCCTTTACGAAAGGGGAGTAAAGTCGTGTAGAGTCAAAAAAATGTCGAAAATAAAGGGGGCGTTATGTCTATAGTCAGTTATGAAGGTGATGTGGTGGCATGGGCAAATCAGCAAGCGTGGTTTATTCGCCATAAAAAGTTTGCATTGCTCGATTTAGAGCATTTGGCGGAGGAAATTGAAGACGTGGGTAAAAGTGAACAAAGAGAACTCGCCAGCCGCATGGCGGTGTTGTTGCAGCATTTATTAAAATGGCAGTATCAACCGGAACGACAGGGAAAAAGCTGGCAGTTGACGATTAAAGAACAGCGTAGGGCAT
>JACCEE011124959.1_pt1 | contig 27437 bp, 24 predicted proteins | sample 7449931 | NCBI WGS metagenome assembly JACCEE01 (sample SAMN15323457, study PRJNA562643) | freshwater metagenome | isolation source: river surface water | place: USA:Blue River Watershed | collected 2017-08-19 | reverse complement strand
AAATCGCGCCGAGATACCGGAAATTTTGTCGTGAATGCCTTGCAAAACGGGCAAAAGCTGCTGAACACGAAAATCGGACAAGGCGTTACCGCCTTCAAAATGGGTGATGTGCTGCTGGGTCACGGGGATATTTCAATCAAAATAAAAAATAAAAAATAAAAAAGTAAAAAATCACGCTTTGTGCGTAATCCGCGCACCCAAGGCGAGGAGTTTTTCTTCGATGCGTTCGTAGCCGCGTTCGATCATGTTGGCGTTTTGCACGGTCGATTTTCCGTTGGCGCACAACGCCGCACCCAAAAGCGCCATGCCCGCGCGAATGTCGGGTGATACCAGTGTCGTGCCGCGTAGTTCGGAGCGTCCGCTAATCACCACGCGGTGCGGGTCGCAGACTACGGCGTGCGCACCCATTGCGATGAGCCTATCGACAAAATACAAGCGCGATTCAAACATCTTTTCAAAAAACAGCACATTGCCTTGCACTTGGGTGGCGAGGGTAATCATGCAGCTCATTTGGTCGGAGGCGAATTGCGGCCACGGGCCATCGCCAATCACGGGCATCGAACCATCGTAATCCGGTGTAACCCGCAGTTCTTGCGCGGCGGGTAGGTAGATATGGTCTTTGTGCAGTTCGATTTTCACGCCCAAGGTGGCAAAAACGCGCTTGCACATCCAGTAAGAATGCAAATCCGTACCTTCTACGCGCAATTCGCCGCCCGTTGCCGCTGCGAGCGCAAGGTACGAAGCGGCTTCGATATGGTCGTGGCAAACATGGTGTTTACAGCCGTGCAGCGTTGGAACGCCTTCGATGTTGAGCTGGTTTGTGCCGATGCCGGAGATTTTTGCACCCATTGCGTTGAGCATGTGCGCCAAATCCTGCACATGGGGTTCGGACGCGGCGTTGCGCATGATGGTGAAACCTTCGCTCACCACGGCGGCCATCAAAATGTGTTCCGTTCCGGTGACGGATGGCTCATCAAAGAACATATCCGCGCCGGCAAAGGGTTTGGGCAATTCAAAGGCGTAGCTATCGTCCAACGCCAGCCGTGCGCCGAGCTTTTGCAGGCCGTAAAAATGCGTATCCAAACGCCGCCGTCCGATCACATCGCCACCGGGGGGGTACATGGTGACCTTGCCCATGCGGTGCAACAGGGGCGCGACACACAGAATCGAGGTGCGGACTTTATTGCACAGTGCTTTAGAAATCTCGGTGGTGGTGATGTGGGCAACATGAATGCTGACACGTTCTCCGCAGCGTTCGACCTTCCCGCCGATTTCGGTGATTACATCCAGCATGTGGCGCACGTCGATGATGTCGGGTACGTTGTCGAGAATGACTTCCTTGTCCGTCAAAATACACGCCGCAATCATCGGCAAAATGGCGTTCTTGTTGCCGGACGCACGCACTGTGCCGTGCAGGGGAACACCGCCTTCAATTTCAAATGTGGACATAATGGTTCGGATAGTTGTAGCGGGTCGTTTTATCGGGTCGTTAATGCTTGCAGCAGCTCGGTTTCAATTTCAATTTGCTGGCGGTTGTGATGGAGTTCTAAACCATCAATGAGGAAGGTATCTTCTACACGTTCGCCCAGCGTGACGACTTTGGCAAGCTGCAAGTTCAAGCCGTGTTTGGCCAGCACCAAAGCGATGCTGTACAGCAGCCCCACGCGGTCGCTGGCGGAGAGGTTTAATAACCAACGCTGACCCTTTTCGTCGGGGGAGAGGGAAACGTGCGGGGCAATCGGAAAACTCAGCACGCGCCGCGAAACACGGCCTCGCACGGGGGATGGCAAGGTTCCCTCCTTGCTGATGGCATCGCACAACCCCGCTACCAAGTGGCTATTGAGCTGCTCGTAATGGTCGTCGTTTTCATCCCCCGGGGTGATGACTTGGAAGGTATCCAGCGCGTAGCCCGCTTGCGTGGTGTGGATGCGGGCATCCAATACGCTAAAGCCAATTTGATCAAAATAACCGCAGATGCGGGCGAATAAATCCGGCTTATCGCGGGTGTAAACCACTACTTGCAGACCCGCTTCTCCGGGGGGTGATCGGCGGGAGCAAATGACTGGCTGCGGGCTGTGAACGTGTGCGGAAAGATGTTCAGTGTGCCACGCAATATCATTGGCTTCGTGGCGCATGAAGTAGCTAATATCCAGCGTATTCCAAAACGCTTTTTCCCGATTGGGGGGGCTGGACGATGCCAACGTCAGCATGGCGAGTGCGGTGCGTTTGCGTGCTTCCACTTCGGCATCGGGGTCGGGTGCGTGTCCCCCTAGTGCGCGGCTGGTGTAGCGGTAGAGGTCTTCCAGCAATTTGCCTTTCCACGCATTCCACACCTTGGGCGATGTGCCGCGAATATCGGCTACGGTGAGCAAATACAAGGCGGTCAGCTGGCGTTCATTGCCCACTTGCTTGGCGAAATCGGCAATCACTTCGGGGTCGCTCAAATCGCATTTTTGGGCGATACGGCTCATGCTCAAATGGTGGCTCACCACGAATTGGATGAGCTTGGCATCGTTTTTATTGAAACCGTGTTGCCGACAAAAGCGCCGCACTTCGACCGCACCCAAGGTGGAATGGTCACCGCCGCGCCCTTTGGCAATATCGTGAAACAAGGCGGCAATAAACAGCAAATGGGGCTTATCCCACCCGCTGGCAAGCTGCGAGCAGAACGGGTATTCATGCGCATGTTCGACGATAAAGAAACGCCGTACATTGCGCAACACCATCATGATGTGCTGATCCACCGTATAGACGTGGAATAAATCATGCTGCATCTGCCCCACAATGCGCCGGAATGCCCACAAGTACCGCCCCAATACCGAGGTTTGGTTCATCAAGCGGAAAGCGTGGGTGATGCCGTTGGGCTGCATCAAAATCTGGCGGAAGGTGGCGCGATTGGCGGGGTCGTTGCGAAAATCCGCATCCATGACGTGGCGTGCGTTGTAGAGCGCCCGCAGTGTGCGTGCCGATAACCCCTTGATGCCCACCGTATTTTGGTAGAGCAAAAAAGTCTTCAAAATGGTGTCGGGATGGCGTTGGTAGAGGTCATCGCTTGCGACTTCTAGCATCCCTGCTTTTTCATTGAAATGATCGTCGATGCGGCGGACACTGTGGGTCGAGGGATTCAAGCGTTCCTCGATATTCAGCATCAAAATCTGGTTTAACTGTGCTACCGCTTTGGCTGCCCAGTAATAACGCTTCATCAGCACTTCGCTGGCGCGTACCGGATTGGATTTTTTATCGGTACTGCTGGTATTTTTATAGCCAAAGGATTCGGCCACCACATTTTGTAAATCAAAAATAAGCCGATCTTCGCGCCGCTTCGCCAACAGGTGCAAGCGTGTGCGTATGCGCATGAGCAGGCCTTCATTGCGTTGAATTTGCGCGACTTCAAACGGCGTTGCCAGCCCGTGGGTCGCTAATTCTTCCCAATTTTTACCGTAGTTTGCAGCCTTGGCGACCCATAAAATGACTTGCAGATCACGCAGCCCGCCGGGTGATTCTTTGCAATTCGGTTCGAGTGCGTAGGGCGTGTTTTCGTATTTGGTGTGGCGTTGGCGCATTTCCAGCGTTTTGGCGATGAAGAATGCACGCGCATCCATCGCCGCAAAAAACGCCTTTTCAAATTGCTGCGCCAGCGTAGTGCTACCGATAAGGAAACGGCTTTCTAATAAAGCGGTTTGCACGGTAACGTCTTTGCGTGCTTCCTCCAGACAATGGCTGATGGTGCGAACGCTGGAACCAATCTCTAAACCCACATCCCAGCACGATCCGATAAAGTTTTCGATACAGTTCTTCAGAGCTGGATCGTCTTCCATATTCAAATCATCGGGCAACAGTACCAGCACATCCACATCGGAATACGGAAAGAGTTCTCCCCTTCCAAATCCCCCGACGGCAAGCAGGGTGGCGGACGCGGGCATTTCCGCGTGTTCCCAGAGGCGACCCAGCGTTTGGTCGGCTAAATGGGCAAGGCGTTGCAGGAACTTGCGAATATCCCGTGTACCCACATTGCGCTGGAGGACTTTTTGTTGCAAGGCATCTTTTTGGCTGCGGTATTGCGCCCGAAGGGTTTGAATCATACGAAGTCGAATGGGATCAAATAAAAGCTGGAATAGCGGGGCTTTGGGCTGAGAGGGTCAGCACCTCGTATCCCGTGGGGGTGACGAGAACCGTGTGTTCCCATTGGGCTGAGAGAGAGCGATCTTTGGTGACGATACTCCAGCCATCTTTTTCGGGGCCATCTTTCACTTCTTTTTTACCCGCGTTAATCATGGGTTCGATGGTAAAAATCATGCCGGCTTCCAAGCGTGCCAGCGTACCGCGCTGACCGTAGTGCAGCACTTGCGGTTCTTCGTGAAAGCCGTGCCCAATGCCATGTCCACAGTATTCGCGGACTACGCTAAAGCCATGTCCTTCGGCGAATTGTTGAATCGCGTAACCAATATCGCCCAAATGCGCACCGGGTTTGACGACCTGAATCCCCTTCCACATCGCTTCGTAAGTGATGTTGCAAAGACGGCGTGCCGCAACCGAGGTTTCCCCCACGGCGAACATACGGCTGGAATCGCCATGCCAACCTTCTTTGATAACGGTCACATCTACGTTCACGATATCGCCTTTTTTCAAGGGCTTATCATTGGGGATGCCGTGGCACACCTGCTGGTTGATGGAAGTGCAAATCGATTTCGGATACGGCCTATTGCCTCCACCCATGTAATTCAGGGGGGCTGGAATGGCCTTTTGCACATCAACGATGTAATCGTGTGCGAGTTTGTCGATTTGGTTCGTGGTGACACCGGGCTGAATAAAGGGCGTGAGGTAATCCAACACTTCGGCCGTGAGCCGACCCGCGATGCGCATACCTTCGATGTCTTGGGCGTTTTTAATGATGATTGTCATAGCCGCATTATCCCAAAAGCCATGCAAAAGTAATCACCAAGCAAAAAAGCCCGTTATTCACTGGAATAACGGGCTTTTGCTAATTTGGTGGGACCTGCGGGGGTCGAACCCACGACAAACGGATTAAAAGTCCGCTGCTCTACCAACTGAGCTAAGGTCCCTGCAAGAATCATAATTTCGTATGATTGCTGCGAAGACCTCAATTATAGAGACAATTTTTCGGGAAAAACCAATTTCGCAGAAATTTTTTCAATCATCCATCCCGCAGCACACAATCCAAAGGTTCCGGTCACCGCAACCGAGGAGCCATAACCGTGGCAATTCAGGGAATGATCGGCTTGTTCAGTGGTGCAGGACGCATCCGCAGGGCGCACGGTTTCACGGCTGAACACGCAGGATACGCCAATTTTCTTTCCATCCCGTGCCGCACGGTGAAATTTACGCAGGCGGTAGCGCAACTGGGCAAGCAGTGGATCGTGCGTGACCGCGCTCAAATCTGCGATTTCGACCGCGTGTGCCAGCCGCTTTCCTCCCGCCGCCCCGACGGATATAAAAGCGATCCCTTCCTGCATAGCCCACGCTGCTATAGCGGTTTTGGCACGGATTTGGTCGCAGGCATCGATCACACCGTTCACGGGCGGCAGGCTGGGGGAGGGTGGGGGTAGCAAGGTTAGCCAGTTGGCTTCATCGACAAAATCGTCCACACAATGCACGGTACACGCGGGGTTGATGAGGGCGATACGATCCCGCATGGCTTCGATTTTGGCTTGCCCTAGCGTGGGATCAAGGGCGTGAACTTGGCGATTGATATTGGATTCGGCGATGTGATCCATATCGATCAGGGTTATCGTTCCCACGCCGCTGCGTGCCAAGGCTTCCGCCGCCCACGAGCCTACGCCACCAATGCCGACCACGACTACATGCGCCGCGCGAATCGCCTCGGCAGCGGTCAGGCCATAAAGCCGGTTGGTGGAAGAAAAACGCCGTTCTCTGTCCATTAACCTATCCATTAGCGTAAACGTGCCAAGCGTTCTTTAGCTGCTTGGGCGGCTTCGGATTTGGGGTAGTTGGCGATCAAATCTTCCCACGTTTTACGGGCGGCTTTGGTATCTTTTAATTCAAGCTGGCAGTTGGCTACTGCCAATGCCGCTTCGGGGATGCGCGGATGATCGCTACCCAGTGCCATCAAGGTGCGGAAGCTGTTGATGGCCTCCTTGTAATCTTTGTTCACGTATTGGGCATTTCCCAGCCAAAACAGTGCCGTGGGGCGATAGCCGGATTGCGGATAACGATTGATGAAATCAACAAACCCCTGCTTGGCCTGCACGTAATCGGCTTTGCGGAAGATGGCGATGGCGGCATCGTAATCGCGCTTCTCGGTGGGGTCGGCCATGAATTCCCGACCATCGACCGAAACCCGTATCGGTTCAACGCGCCGTAAACGATCGTCTACCGATTGGGTCGCGTCTTTTTGCTGGCGTTGAATTTCGGACAGATCACGCAAAAGCTGCTCGTTTTGTCCGCGCAGCTTGGCGATTTCGGCGGTATTGACTTCAATTTGGTTTTGCAACTCTTGCAAACTGCGGCGCATTTGGGAGTTTTCATCCGTAGAGCGCCGATTACCATCTTCTAATTTGGAATCCAAACGGGTTTGCAACTCTTGAATTTTCTGTCGCAAGTCCAAGATCGCCCGTCGCGCCTCATCGTCTTCAAATAAACCGGCGTGGCTGCTACAACATACCAGTAGTGCCGTGCTAGCTATGAAAGAGCGGGCGTAATGTGAAAAGTGACGAGGTAAGTTCAGGGCGTACATGGTCATGGGTAATGGACGTGGTTAACGTGGTTAGCGTGTGGTGACGTAAATGATTTCAGCCCGCCGATTTTTCGCCATCGCGGATTCCGAATTACCCGAAGCGGCGGGGCGTTCCTCACCAAAGCTGACGGGTTCGATTTGGTTATCGGATACGCCTTGCAGCATCAGCGACCGGCGCACGGCTTCGGCACGCTTTTGACCGAGGGCGAGGTTGTACTCGCGCCCACCGCGTTCATCGGTATGGCCTTCGATGGTGATTTGTCGGCTACGGTCTGCCTTCAGGTACTTGGCGTGGGATTCGATGAGCAACTGAAATTCAGGGCGAATCACGAAGCTATCAAAATCAAAATACACCACGCGGTTACTGGACGCAGGTGCAGTCTCTCGAACCGTATTGTTGAGCGATACACCTTGCACAGTGCTTTGCCCAGCCGCCGAAGAATCGGCCCCACCTGTTGTAATGTGGATGCCTTGTCCGGGGGGGAGACCCGTTTGTTCGTCTTTAGGGGTTTCCGTTAAAGAAACTCCCGAACTGCATGCACTCAACAGCATGACCCCAGCCATTGCCCAAACCAGCCGCTTCATAAAAACTCCTACTTTTTGCGCTTGTCGCTCAATTGAAATCGTGTAAACCCATTATTTCGGCATCGGCCCCCAATCGGGTTCTCGAATATCGCCGCCTTGTCCGCCGAGACGTGCCTTGATTTTCCCATCCAATGTGGTGGTCATGAGTGCTTCACGGCCATTTTGCTGGGTGGCATAAATAATCATACGGCTGTTGGGGGAGAATCCGGGGCTTTCATCTGCACTGGTATCGGTCAGTGCGCTGACAGTACCGGTTGCCAATTCCATTGCATGCAGTCGATACGCCCCATTAACTCGAGAAATATATGCCAGCCAACGACCATCACGGCTCAGGCTGGGGGAGATATTGTAAGTTCCGGTAAACGTCACCCGCTCAGGGTTACCCCCGCTGGGTGGCACGCGATAAATCTGGGGTGCGCCGCCTCGGTCACTGACGAAATACATGAAGCGTCCATCGGGCGTGAAGACGGGTTCGGTGTCAATCGCATTCGAGCGTGTCAGGCGTTGTGGTTCGCCGCCGTTCGCACTGATAAGGAAAAGCTGAGAGCCACCATCGCGGCTCAACGTGACCGCCAATGTTTTGCCATCGGGTGACCATGCGGGCGCACTGTTAGAACCTTTAAAGTTTGCAATCAAGCGCCTTCTACCGGTTGCGACATCGTGCACAAAAATCACGGGCTTGCGGGCTTCAAACGATACATAGGCAATTTGCAACCCGTTGGGCGACCACGCGGGGGAAATAATAGGTTCGGCACTGCGGAGGGCGCTTTGGGCGTTTTCGCCATCGGCATCCGCTATCCATAAGTTGTAAAAACCATTGGCCTTGGTAACGTAGGCGATGCGTGTCGAGAAAGCACCTTTTTCGCCTGTTAATTTTTCATGGATGAAATCGGCAATACGGTGTGCGACCAAGCGTAAATCATTGGCGACTACGCCGTAACTTTGTCCGCCCAAGTCTTGCCCGCGTACTACGTCCCACAGGCGCATCCGTACATCGTAACGCCCATCTAGCAAGCGCGTGATACTGCCGGTGACCAGTGCATCGGCTCCTTTTTGTCGCCAAGTGGAGACATCGGGGCGGGACGTTTCATCCAAGTTGGCGTTGGTGGCATCCACAGGGCGGAATTGCCCGCTGCGCTCCAAATCGGCTTGAACGATACTGGCAATTTTCTGCGGTGCGTTGGCTTCGCCTTTGAAGGTGGCCAGTGCAATAGGAACTTGGGTTAGCCCAACCCCTGATACTTCGACACGAAATTCTGCGGATGCAACCCCGCCTATGCAAAGCATCCATGCACTGAAAAAAAACAGAAAAAAACGTTCGGTTAATCGGCTGGTTAATCGTTTCATCATTCTTGCATTATCCCAATCTTGTTATGACAGCATCGTCGTTATGGCGCTCTTGCGCGTATCCTTGCGCGGGTTGGGTGATGGTGGTTAAGGCCCGATCCCGCACTATGCGTGCGTTATGTGATTCTTGATTGCGTGCGGCCTCCTTGTGCCAAAGGTGAAAAACTTCGGTGGCAAAAAATCCATTTTTGCGCACCAATCCGGCATGGTGCAGACGCAAAACAAAATCTGCGTCCTCATGCCCCCATCCAATAAAGGATTCGTCAAAACCGTCAATGCGTTCAAAATCGCAACGCCATAGCGATAGGTTGCAACTGCGAATGCGCTTCCATGAAAATTGGGGTTGAATGCGTAAAAAATCAAACCAGCCCTTCGGCAGCCGCAGCCACCCGAAAAGTTTATTGGCATGGCCTTGGCGGTATTGTTGAATCCAATAGCCAATGGAGCGCCCCGTAATCGAGAATTCATTGGATTCTTGCCCACCCAGCACCCGCTGCGTAAAGGCTTCGGATAACAAAATACGGCTGCCGTTGATGAAGTGTCCGCGTTGTGCCAGTGCTTTGTGGCGGGCGATGAAATCCACTTCGGGGACACAATCACCGTCCATAAAAATCAGGTAATTACTACTTGAAACCGCCACCCCCCGATTGCGAATGCGGGAGGCCGTGAAGCCCACATCGGGATGCCACACATGCACCACGCGCAGGGAGCGTGCCACGTCCGTATTCATCCAAGCCCGTTGTTCGGGGCGTGAACCATCATCGGCCACGATGACTTCAAAGTTTTTGTCAGTTTGTTGTGCCAACCCGCGCAGAACCGCTAGCAGTGCATTGCTTCGGTTATAGGTCGTGATGACCACGGAGGCTTGTTCGGAAGATTGCATTTTTTCAACTAGACTCGCAGTGCCTGAATACTACCACCATCCACATTTTTACCACCCAACCACCCCCATTGCCACCCATGTCCCGAATTTCCGTCTATATCATTGCCTTCAATGAAGCCGAAAAGGTTGCTGCCACTATCCAAAGCGTCCAATGGGCGGATGAGATTATTGTGGTGGATTCGTGGAGTACCGACGGAACGCCTGAAATTGCTACCCAGCTCGGGGCGAAGGTCGTGCAAGTGAAGTTTGAAGGTTTTGGCAATTTGCGCAATTCGGCGATTGCCGCGTGTTCCCACGACTGGATTTTCAGTCTGGATGCCGATGAGCGTTGCACCCCCGATGCCGAGAAAGAAATCCGCGCCATCATCAACGCCCCACCTTCTGCCGATGCACCGGATGTGTATTGGATGCCGCGCCGCAATTTCTTCATGGGAAAATGGATTCAGCATTCCGGCTGGTATCCCAATTACCGCCAGCCCCAGCTTTTCCGCAAAGGCTGCATGGCGTATGACCAGAAGCCGGTGCATGAAGGCTACATCCTCCACAGCACGAAACCGATTGCGCATTTGCAAAACCCGATTTGGCAGTTCCCGTTTAAGAATATGGCGGAGGTGATGCACAAAGCCAACCGTTATTCGACACTGGGGGCGGAAAAAATCAAGCACAAAAAGATCACCATGCTCACAGCCTTGCTGCACGCAAAATGGGCGTTTTGGAAACACTATATTTTCAAACGCGGTTTTTTGGATGGCTGGGCGGGCTTTGTGATTGCGTTGGGTAATTTTGAAGGCACGTTTTACCGCTACGTCAAAGCCTTGGAGCTGCAAAAAGGCACAGCGTGGAAGGAACCTCAATCCAAGGAAACCCATTAAATGCAGCGTTTATTGAGCTATGTTCGCCCCTATCGCGTTGCATTTTTGCTGGCGATGTTGGCGATGACTTGTTCGGCTTTGACGGAAGCCGCCTTCCCCAAGCTGATGCAATACCTATTGGATAACGGTTTCAGCAACCGTGATCCCGATTTGTTGTGGATGATTCCATCGGGTATTGTGGGCATTTTCGTAGTGCGTGCCATTGCCGCTTTTTGTGCCGGTTATTTGATGGCGTGGATTGCCAGCAAGGTGGTGCAAACCTTGCGCCAACAGTTGTTTGTGCGGGTGTTGCATTTACCCGTGCAGGAGTTTCACCAGCAATCGGCGGGGGTTTTTATTTCGCGTTTGGTCTATGAAGTCACCCACATCGCCGAATCGGTGACCACGGCACTGGCGATTTTGTTTCGGGAATCGCTCACGGTGGTGGCACTTTTGGGATTTTTGCTGTACACCGATTGGCGTTTAACCCTCATCACCCTGACGGTAGGGCCGTTGATGGCGGTCATGCTCAAGGCCTTCAGCAAACGGCTACGGGCGGCTACCCAGCAAAATTTGCAGTCGATGCGCGATTTGTCGCACACCATTGAGGAAAGCATTGTGTCCAACAAGGTGGTGAAGATTTTTGGCGGGCAAGCCCAGCAAACTGAAAAGTTCTTTCAAGATACCGCACGTTTACGCCGTGCGCAAATGCGTGAGGCCATTCCCGCTTCGGCGACGACACCGATTACGCATATTGCTGCATCACTTGCCGTCGCGACGATTACTTATTTTGCACTGCGGCACGCGCAGGGTGAAGGGCAGGGCAGTCCGGGGGGGTTTATGGCGTTTATGACGGCGATGCTATTGCTGATTTCACCGCTGAAACAATTAACCTCGGTCAACACCATCTTGCAACGCGGTTTGACGGCGGCGAATAGCATTTTCGCGTTGCTCGACACCCCTGCCGAATCCGACACCGGCACGATCGTATTGCCGCGTGCGCGGGGCGACATCACGTTTGAGCAAGTGAGTTTTCAATACCCCACCACCGAAAACAAGGCACTCGAAGGGGTTAGCTTTCACATTCCTGCCGGAAAAACGGTGGCGTTGGTGGGCGTATCGGGCGGTGGAAAATCGACCATTGCTTCGTTATTGCCGCGTTTTTATAACGTGAGCGAAGGGCGGATTTTGATTGATGGCATCGACATTCAAAGCCTGACGCTCGCCAATTTGCGCGAACAAATCGCGCTGGTGAGCCAAGATATTGTGCTGTTTAACGATACCGTAGCCGCCAATATCGCCTACGGTTCGCTGCGCCAATACAGCCGCGAAGCCCTTATCGAAGCCGCCAAAGCCGCCAATGCGTGGGATTTCATCCAACAACTCCCGCAGGGGCTGGATACCGTGATTGGTGAAAACGGCGGACGTTTCTCCGGTGGACAACGCCAGCGCATCGCCATTGCCCGCGCCTTATTGAAAAATGCCCCGATTTTGATTTTGGATGAAGCCACTTCTGCGCTGGATACCGAATCCGAACGGCAAGTGCAAGCCGCGCTCACGAACGTAATGCACAACCGCACCACACTGGTCATCGCCCACCGTTTAAGCACCATTGAACACGCGGATACGATTGTGGTGTTGAACCAAGGCCGCATCGTAGAAACCGGAACCCACGCCGAATTATTGGCGGCTAAAGGGGTTTATGAGAAATTGGCTTCTACGCAGGCGTTGTAAGTAAAAGCTGCGGTAGTGGTTTGAAACTCACCTGGTTACGCCAGCACCTTACCTAAAAATCACCGTTTTATGCCCATTCAACAGCACGCGGTGTTCGCTGTGCCATTTCACGGCGCGGGCTAGCACTTGGCTTTCGGTGTCGCGGCCTTGGGCGGTCAGGTCTTCCACGGTTTTGCTGTGGTCAACACGGGCTACATCTTGCTCAATGATCGGGCCTTCGTCCAAATCAGCGGTGACGTAATGTGCCGTTGCGCCGATGAGTTTCACCCCCCGATCATGCGCTTGGTAATACGGTTTTGCACCTTTGAAACTGGGCAAAAACGAGTGGTGGATGTTGATCGCGCGTCCCGCCAATTGGGTGCAAAACTTATCGCTCAAAATCTGCATATAGCGGGCGAGAACGACCAGTTCTGCGCCTTCGGATTCGATGATTTCAAACTGGCGTTCTTCGACCTTCGCCTTCGTGTCCGCCGTGACGGGCAGATGGTGAAACGGCACGTTGTAGCTCGCCGCCAACTGGTAAAAATCCCGATGATTGGAAATGATGGCGCGAATATCCAGCCCCAGCAACCCGCTTTTCCAGCGAAAGAGCAAATCGTTCAGGCAATGCCCTTCTTTGCTGACCATCAACACGGTACGCATGGGCTGTGCTTCGGCGTGCAAACTCCAGCGCATGGCAAAGGGAGTGGCAAAATCGTGGAGCTTGGTTTTCAATTCACCATGCGTGTGCCGATTGCACGAAAACTGCACGCGCATGAAGAATAAGCCCGTACCCGCATCGTTGTACTGCGCGGCTTCTTCGATGTTGCCACCGTGTTCCAGCAAAAAGCCCGATACCGCGTGAACCAATCCCAAGCGATCAGGGCATGAAAGCGTCAGGATGTAAGTCGGGGCGCTATTCATGGGTATTTGCGCCCCGCTTTTTCCACCTTTTCTTGGCAGTTGATGCAGCGTGGTGCTTCGGGCGCAACATTCAAACGTGCTTCGAGAATATCCACACCGCAATCGGTGCATTCGCCATAGGTTCCGGCTTGAATGCGTGCCAGTGCGGCATCGATCAAAGCGAGTTCGTGCAATTCGTGTTCTTCAAGGGCAAATTCGGTTTCGCGTTCGGTAGTCGCTTGGGCATCGCGGTCTTGTAATTCTTCCAAATGCTGGGCAGCGGCTTCTACACGGCTGATCGTGCCGCCGCGCAATTCGGCGATTTGTGCGAGCAAAGTAGCGCGTTTGGCTTGTAATTGTTCTTGGTGGTGAGCGATTGAAATTTGTGTCATGGTAGTTGTACTGTTTTGTTGTGATGTTGTGATGATTAGTTTTTAGCGATTAGTGAATACGCACTGGATTTTGTGCCAAATCAGCATACTGGGAGATGGTTTCCTCCACTTCCTCTTGCGATGGCATGTTGATTTGCCATGCCACGATATGCTGCTGAAAAAATTCAGCCCACGAGCCGTCTAAAAACACTTCCTTGCCGGATCGTTTGTCCACAATTTCAAAACCGTGGCGTGCCAGAACCGGTCTTTCTTGGGATCGAAAATCCCCCAAGTGCATGAAAGCACCCGGCACGACCATCCCCTCAGTTGGCAAATTGGCCAGTATGTGGGTTACCGTAAAAGTGTCAGAATCGTAAAGAGTTTGCATAAGGGTAATGATAGAGGGGAACTGCCCATTTTGCGGCAAACATTGCAAAATCAAGCCACAATCCGGTTTATGGACACACTCACTGAAACCCCTACTCCCCCCCCCATTGGCACGGTTTTGTGCCACCGCGATGAGGTCACCGATGGACAAGTCATTTTGCGCCAAGGCCTCATGGTGCTGCGCAGCGGTGACAAGATCAGTGCTTTCATCAACCGCTGCGCCCATTTTGGCGTACCGCTCGCTGCCCAAGAATCGCAACTGATTTTTACCCCGCACGAAGACATCACCTGCAACATTCATTACGCCCGTTTCCGCTGGGAAGACGGTTCTTGTGAAAGCGGTGAATGCCAAGGTGAAGGACTCATCCCCGTCTTCTTGCAAGAAAAAGACAATGGGGATATTTGCGTGCTGTGCTATTGAGTATTAAAGGGAGTCTGCGTTACACGATTACACGATTACAAGATAAAGCGCGATAAGTCTTCGTTTTGGCTTAAATCGCTCAAACGGGCATTCACGTAAACCGCATCAATGGTGACGGTTTGCCCCGCCAGTGCGACGGCTTCAAAGCTCACTTCGTCCAATAGGCGCTCCATCACGGTGGAAAGGCGGCGTGCGCCGATGTTCTCGGTACGCTCATTCACATCGAACGCGATTTGGGCGATGCGGGTAATGCCGTCGGCGGTGAATTCGAGTGCGACATTTTCCGTCGCCAAGAGTGCCTGATATTGTTTCACCAGCGAAGCATGGGTTTGCGTCAAAATCGCTTCAAAATCACTGACGGAAAGCGATTGCAATTCCACCCGAATCGGGAAACGGCCTTGTAACTCAGGAATCAAATCACTGGGTTTACTCAAATGGAATGCGCCCGATGCCACGAACAAAATATGGTCGGTTTTAACCATACCGTATTTGGTCGAAACCGATGTGCCTTCCACCAGCGGCAGTAAATCACGCTGCACGCCTTGGCGCGAAACCTCGGCTCCGCTGTTTTCGGTGCGCGAAGTTACTTTGTCGATTTCATCAATGAAAACGATGCCACTTTGCTCCAATAAAAAGAGCGCACGGGCTTTGATGTCGTCTTCATTCACCAGCTTGGCGGCTTCTTCATCGACCAAAATTTTGCGTGCCTCCGCAATTTTGAGCTTGCGTTTTTGCCGCTTGCTCTGCCCCATTTGACCGAACATTTCACGCAGTTGCTCGGTCATTTCTTCCATACCCGCTGGCCCCATTACCTCTAGCTGCGGTGCGGATTGGGCGACATCCAATTCAATTTCGCGGTCGTCCAACTGACCTTCGCGCAGTTTTTTGCGGAACACTTGCCGCGCGGTGCTGTCGGCAGGGGGTGTATCGTCATCGCTGCGGGGGGATGGAATCAGAATATCCAAAATACGGTCTTCGGCGCTATCTTCGGCGCGGGTACGTACTTTGATTTTTTCCGCTTCGCGCGTTTGCTTCACGGCAATATCCGCCAAATCGCGGATGATGCTATCCACATCTTTACCCACATAACCCACTTCGGTGAATTTAGTGGCTTCGACTTTGATAAAGGGCGCATCCGCTAACCGTGCCAAACGGCGGGCGATTTCGGTTTTCCCCACCCCCGTAGGGCCAATCATGAGGATATTTTTGGGGGTGATTTCGCCGCGCAATTCACCTTCCACCTGCTGCCTGCGCCAACGGTTGCGCATGGCGATGGCAACGGCACGCTTGGCCTGTGCTTGCCCAACAATGTGCTTATCCAGCTCAATGACGATTTCTTGGGGATTCATAAATAATTTCAATTAAAGCGTTTCAATCGTATGGTTCATATTGGTGTAGATGCACAAACCACCCGCAATTTCCAGCGAACGCTTCACAATATCGGCGGCTGGCATATCGGTATGGTCTAGCAGAGCGATCGCCGCTGCCTGCGCATAAGCACCGCCGGAACCGATGGCTACGATGCCATTTTCGGGTTCCAGCACATCGCCATTGCCGGTAATGATGAGGGATGTATCCTTGTCCGCCACCGCGAGCATGGCTTCCAAACGGCGCAATACACGGTCGGTTCGCCAGTCTTTGGTTAATTCAACCGCTGCGCGTGCCAGATTGCCTTGGTGCTTTTCGAGTTTGGCTTCAAAGCGTTCAAAAAGGGTGAAGGCATCGGCAGTTGCGCCCGCAAATCCAGCCAAAACTTTACCGTGGTGGAGTTTGCGCACTTTACGCGCTGTACCCTTCACGACGATATGCCCTAGCGTCACCTGTCCATCGCCACCAATGGCAACGCTATAGCCGTTTTCTGTTTTGCGGCGCACACTGACAATTGTGGTGCCGTGATAATTTTCCATAATGTATCTCTAATGTGTTTTTTAAAGTTCGCGGGGAACGATTCGTGCGTGGTCGTGGATGCCAATCACATGGAAGAATACGGCAACCAGATAGTGAACATCGCGGAACTGCACCAAAGACCCTTCGGCCTGCCGTTGTGCCGCCCAATTCAAGATACTGCCCGCTGCGGAAAAATCGACCCGCACCAGATGATGGCAAGAAACCGTGATGGGTAACCCCAAGCGATCGTCGTGTTCCAACCCTGCCAACACCGCCTCGGCACTATCACTCAACAAACTACCGCGCAGTTCCAGTGCTGGAATGCAGTCGCGGGATGGCCCTCTCGCCTCCGACAAAATCGGGGGGGGATGGGTTTCAGGAGGTCGGTCTTGGATATTGCTGCATTCACAAGACGCTTTTTCCCATGACGGAGGCGATACTTCGTAGGTGATGCAATAGTCCAGTGCGACCACCTCGAAATCGTCCATCATCTGCGTCACGCGCAGCACGTTAAGACGCATCAACCACCAATCGGGATTCACGTTCTTATCGCCCGTCACCATCATGCTCCGCAGGCTATCCACCAGCACATGCGCCCGACTAAAACCCAGCTTTACGGGTTCGCGGCACAAGCTGTAGAACAAACCCGCCAACTGCGGCATGGCATCTTGGGCGATGGATTCCAATGAACCCCAATCAATATGCCAGGGCATGGGGTTGGAATACATGGCATTGCGCAATTCTTCCATTGCTGCTGCATCCAAGTGCGCGGGTGCATTCCAAATAGCCCCCCCTGTAGGGCTTGCTTTCGCCATTTGGAGCGCACCGCCGATGTCTTCCCATTGCGGTTCGGTCGCCCCCAAATAACGTGCAAACTCGGTAATCGAACCAAAAAAACCCACCTGATTGTGGGTTGCACGGTAAAAATCCAATAACGCTGCGATCCAGCCTTTGGCGGTTGTTTCCAGCGCACGCGGCTGTCGCAGGGCGGCTAACAATCCCGCTTCGGCTCCCCGTTGGTCACCATTGGCAAAGCGCATTGCGGCATCTTCCAAGACCGCATCCACCGCCATCGGCTCGCCCAACCCCGCCTTGGGATCGGGTGGTGCTTCTTGTCCGGCTGGAAACTCTTTCAAGGTGGAGAGAAAGTCCGTATCGTCCTTGGTGTGCTGGGCATTCAAAGAGTGCGCATCGGTTTCACCAAATTCATTCGCTTTGACGGTGGGGACAAAATGGAGACCCGCTCCCTGTTGCAGATGCTCTGCCACATTGGGTAAATCAAATTTGCGACCCGCCGCCATAGCCGGCATGGGCTGGGTGGGCAACGATGCAAGAGCCGAAGCAGCGGCATGGGCTTTGGCTTCTTCTGCCTTGCCTTTCCACCACTGTTTGGACATCTGGGCTTCAATTTCGTCGATTTTTTTCAGGGTATCGGCGCGCCCCATCATGTCGGATGGGATAAAACTCGACTGAAAAAAGGAAGGAGCCGCCCCCGAACCCTTCGCCGAAGCACCATCCTTGCTACTACGCAACTTGCGAAGCTGGGCAAACTCGCGCCGACGAATGAGGTCATTTTGGCGCTTACGCTCAATCATGGCCTTGATGGTCTGCTTGTCCAAATCACTGCCCAACTCAACCGGAGCAATGGGGGCGCGGTCTGTCTCCGCCCCATTGTTGGTTTTATGGGGGTTGCGAACAAACATCGCCATTCTGGACAGTAATCCGTTATTTTCAGATTTGAGTGCCATAAGAGCCAAAGAAAGCAGAAAAACTGCGGGGCCAGTTAATACGCGTTAGTGCCAGCGAGTACCGTCATCAATTACCACACATTTTTTGCCGAAGTTCACGCCGTTGCTGCGCTTCCAAGGAAAGCGTTGCCGTAGGACGCGCCAATAGCCGCCCTACGCCAATCGGTTCACCGGTTTCGTCACAATAGCCGTAATCTCCCGAATCAATACGTGTGATGGATTGTTCGATTTTCTTCAGCAATTTACGTTCCCTATCACGGGTACGCAATTCAATTGCATGTTCTTCTTCGATAGTAGCCCGATCCGCTGGATCGGGGACTACGGCATTATCCTCCCGCAAATGCTCGGAAGTTTCACCGGCATTGTCCAAAATTCCACGTTTAAGCCGCTGTAACCGAATCCGAAAGGCCGCCAGTTGTGCCTTATTCATGTATTCCGCTTCGGGCATCGCCAACAATTCGGCATCGGTCAAATCACTGGGGTCGGTATTTTTCCAGTTATTCGCCAATTTCTCATCTTTGGGTACGGGAATCGCCAGTGACTGGACTTCCGCCGGCATGGTGGAGGTATAGGTAGTCTTGGCAACCGTCAATGCCAGTGCAGATTCGGCAGCGGCGGCATTTGCCGCATCTTTAGAAGAAACGGCAACCCGTTTGCGCTTCACCTTCACCACGACCGTAGGGGCTGGCGCAGCCGCTACCACGGGGGCTGGCGGTGGCGCAACCACTTCCACGGGAGCCACAACGACCTCAGCCGCCGGAGCAGCCACACGCCGAGGCTTGACCGCCACACGTACCTTGGGTTTGGCTAGGGTTTCTTCTGTGGTGGCTTCTGCGGGCTTTTTGTCTTTTTTGGTTGAAACGGTCATTACATCAAATCTCCTAGGCAGCGTGATACTGCCTTTGTACGGCGCGCGAGTTTACAGGGTATCTTGCAGTTTTAGACGAGGCATTGCTCCATACCTTGTAAAAGAATATCCCGTGGCAAATCAATTCCAATAAAAACCATTTTGCTACAGCGTGTTTCACCTGCCGCCCATTGGGGGCCTAAATCGCTGCCCATGAGCTGGTGAACGCCCTGGAAAATGACCTTGCGATCCGTTCCCTGCATATACAAAACACCTTTGTAACGCAGCATACGGGGGCCATAAATTTCCACCAGCGCACCCAAAATATCTTCCAATTTAGCGGGATTAAAAGGACGCTCGGATTTGAAAACAAAGCTTTTGACATCATCGTTATGGTGGTGGTGATGTCCGCCGCCCTGTTCATGCTGGTGCGATGGATGGTTGCAATGCTCGCCATGCACATGATCGTGGTCGTGGTCATGGTGATCGGCATCGGCATCTTTCAGAAAATCGGGGTCGATGTCGAGCTTGGTATTGAGGTTAAAGCCCTTCAAATCCAATACTTCCGACAAGGCGACCTCCCCGAAATGCACAGTTTTCTGGGGCGCACGCGGATTCATGTGCTTGATGCGGTGTTGCAGCGCGTCCAGCTCCTGTGCCGATACCAAGTCCGATTTGCTGATAAAAATCTGATCCGCAAACCCGATTTGACGGCGTGCCTCTTGGCGGTCGTCCAGTTGCTTTTGCCCGTGCTTGGCATCCACCAAGGTGATGATGGAATCGAGCAAGAACGATTCAGCGACTTCATCGTCCATGAAAAAGGTTTGCGCCACGGGGCCGGGGTCGGCCAAACCCGTGGTTTCGATGATGACGCGCTCAAAGTGCAGCAGCCCTTTGCGCTTTTTGGTCGCCAGCATTTGCAAGGGGGCACGCAAATCTTCCCGAATGGCGCAGCAGACGCAGCCATTGCTCATTTGAATGATTTGCTCTTGGGTTTCGCTCACCAAAATATCGGTATCGATATTTTCTTCGCCGAATTCATTTTCAATCACCGCGATTTTCTGACCATGTGCTTCACCCAAAACCCGCTTGAGCAAGGTGGTTTTACCAGAGCCTAAAAATCCGGTCAATATGGTGGCTGGAATCAATTTCATAGGATATATAGGATATTCAAAAACAAAAAAATAATTACAAAATAATTACATTTTCCGCATGACGACCAGCCCTTTGAGGTATTCGCCCTCGGGGAAAGTCAATGTCATGGGATGATCGGGCGCGGCTTCCGTGCGCTCGATGATGTAGCCATCGACCTGCGCATCGGCGGCGGCCCCTGCCACGATTTTGTGGAATAAATCGGCACTAATGCCACCAGAACACGAATAGGTTAGCAGGATGCCCCCCGGTTCCAGCAATTTCAGCCCTAAACGGTTGATGTCTTTGTAGGCACGGGCGGCGCGTTCGGCGTGGGCCACGGTGGGCGCGAGTTTGGGCGGATCAAGCACGATGGCATCGAACGTGCGCCCTTCCTGCAAAAACTGCCGCAGCGAAGCATTCACATCGGCATCCAAAAACGTGGTTTGTGCCGCATCAAAGCCATTGAGCGCGACATTAGCACGCGCCTGCTCCAACGCCGTGCCGGAGGAGTCAATCGACGTGATGTGCCCCTCGCTCCAGCCACCCGCCCGCAGCCCCGCCAACGCCGCCACGGTGAAACCACCCGTGTAGCAATAGCAATTCAGCATACGGGCAAAGCCCCTGCGCTGAACGTAATCGGCAAAGCGCTTGCGGCTATCGCGCTGGTCAAGGTAAAAACCGGTTTTGTGACCTTGTTCAATGTGCAAGCCCAGTTTCCAATCGTGCTCTTGCAATTCCAACGCCAACGCGCCTTCACCACGCAGCCAGCCCGTGACGGGTTTCAAACCTTCCAGTGTGCGGCTGCTGGCATCGGAACGTTCGTAAAGTTTGCTCAATCCGGTCGTGGTGAGCAGCGCATCGGCAATGGTTTCCTTCCAACGCTCCACACCCGCCGAGGTGAACTGTGCCACCAGCGTATCGCCGTAACGATCCACAATCAAACCGGGGAGTCCATCGGATTCACCGTGAATCAAGCGCATGGCATCGCTTTTTATATCGAATCGGCCTCTAGCGCTTATGGATACTGCACATGATGCTATGAAAAAAGAAGCATCAATGCGCTGATTTTCATCAAAACTCCATACCCTTGCCCGAATTTTGGACTGCGGGCTGTACGCTGCCCATGCCAAAAACTGCCCATCGGCCGATTCAACACGCACCGTTTCCCCGCTATCGCCGCCGCCTTTGGCAATGGCTGATTCAAAAATCCAAGGGTGACGGCGTTGCAGTGAACGCTCTTTTCCAGCACGAAGGCGAATAGTTTTCATTAAATTTGTATTAACTTTTTATTGGATTTGGGTAGCGTTCAAAATGACGACAGGGGTGGTAGGAATATCTGCTGTTCCGCTCACGGTTTTGGTCGGAATGGCGGCGATTTTGTCCACCACCGTCATACCATCCACCACCGTGCCAAAGACGGCATACCCCGGACTGGTGGTACTGGCGTAATTCAAAAAGGCGTTATCCACTAAGTTAATGAAAAATTGCGAGGTAGCCGAATCTGCCACCGCAGTACGTGCCATCGCAATCGTGCCACGTAAATTAGAAAGACTATTGTTTGACTCCAACTTGATACCCGCCGCAATCGGGGTTTTGTAGCTTAAACCGGTAGTAGTCGAGGTGGTCGTGCTGCTGGTGTAGCCACCGCCTTGCGCCATGAAGCCCGGAATCACGCGGTGAAACAGGGTATTGGTATAAAACCCCGCGTTCACATACTGCATGAAGTTAGCGACGGTAATGGGTGCAGCAGTCGGATTGAGTTGCACCACCAACGTGCCTTCGCTGGTTTGAAGTTGCACACGCGGTTCAGGAATGGTGAAGCTACGGGATGCCAATTCCGCTCCCGCCTCATCTTTCACCGCAATGGTGAAATTACCCGTCCCCGTTAAGGTGCAACTGACATTGCGCACTTGCTTACCAATGGTTTGCAGCAGTTGGGCATTGGTACACTGCGGCCCCACGGTGACTTTGGCTCCGGTTTGCTCCACCGCACTGCCTGCAATCGTGAAAATAGCCGTTTTCCCGTAGCGCAATGGCGTGCTACCGACCTCAATCGTATCCTTGCAGCGGTCGGGGTAGACCAAGCATTGAAAAGCCACCAGCGTATCGACAGCTACCAATTTTTTGTCCGTCACAGGCCCCACTGCATACACAATGCCGTCCGAAACGCCCAACGCATTGCCGCTGCCCGCGTAGTGGCGATAGCTATAGCTGCCCGTTTGCTGGGTTTTTTCGCGGCTGGTGAAAAGGGTGGGGAACGTCAATTCAGCCCAGTCCAACAACGCATTCGCATCTAATAATTGTGCGGAAGCGGGCAACGCTTGCACAGAAAGCGCACAATAAAGACTCCAACGTCCTAATCTTTGAGAAAATTGCCGCAAAAAATTCGCCATACCATACCCCGTCTCGATCAAAAAAACCACTATCCTCAATTATCCAACGACATGAAAAGGTTGCATCCATGCCAACATTCCATTATCCCCGTATCGCAGTAGTTTGTAGCGTATTGTTGTCTCTTGCTGCGGGTTCTGCGGTGGCTGCTTCGAGTGCGTCTTCGGCATCCAGTGCTGCATCGGACTCGGTGGGTAGCTCATCGACATCCTTGGAAAAATCCAGCACCTCGTCTAGCAACAACAAAGAAGTCGCCCAAGGAACGTATACGGTGATAGAAACCGTGGCACTGGCGGATGACCCCACCATGCTGCAAATTCAACTGCAATCGGAGCGCGAAGATAGCAAGTTTTCCCTCAAACTGCCACGCGAAACCGCCGATCGTGCAGGGATTGCGGCAGGCAGCCTCGTGCAGGTAGCGCATCGTCCGTATGGCTTGGCTTTTTCGACCGGAACCACCGAAGCAACCCCCTTTTTTCTGGTGCTAAACGATGATTGGTATCAGGAACTGCGTAGCCGCCCTGTTATTTTGTAACAGCTTTGCCTACAGCCCCGCAGCCTCTGCGGGTGCGTTGTCGGGCGATGCGTCCGGCTATTGCCAACCCAGCACCGATCTGGGGGCGGTGGTGCAAGATCAATTACTGCAAGTCACCCATACCGTGAAGCGGGAGTTAGAGCAATCCGGTCACCGCATGGCTCTCGTTTCCCGCTCTGGTTTGCGCTTGCAGCGTTTTGATTTGCGCTATTCTCACGCAGGCATTAGTTTGAAACACAATACCCACGGTGCTTGGTCGGTACGGCAGTTGTATTTTGCTTGCGATGAAAACCGTCCGCGTATTTTTGACCAAGGCATGGCGGGTTTTGTGATGGGAGCCAATCAGCCCGAAGGCGGACACATTTCCATCGTTTTTCTGCCACTGGAAGCGGCGCAACCGTTGGAAAATGCGGCACTGAACAACGCGCAGGCACTGGAATTATTGGGAAGTGCCTATAGTGCCAACGCATATCCGTTTAGCCCGCTGTACCAAAATTGCAACCAGTGGGTGATTGAATTGATGGCGAGTGCATGGGGCAACCTTACTCTCCAGCCTGCGCAAGAAAACCAATTGCGGCAATCGGCACAACAATGGCTCCAAGCGGAAAACTACCAGCCGAGTACGATTCAAATCGGATGGTTGCCGTTGATGTGGGTTTCTTCCATCGTGCCGTGGCTGCACACCGACGATCACCCTGATGAGGATTGGAATGCGGCGCAATACCGCACCAGTATGCCCCAGTCGATTGAGGCGTTTGTCCGCACGCGCCACCCTCAAGCGCAGCGCGTGGAAATTTGCTATACCGAAGATACCATCCACATCCATCGCGGTTGGGAAGCCCTACCGGATGGATGCAAGGATTAGCGCGTCACCAAAACAGGAACTTTGGATTCGGCAACCACTTTGTTCGACACGCTACCCAGCATCAAACGCACAATCCCCGAACGGCCGTGTGAACCCAAAACGATGAGGTCAGCGCCTTCGATTTCTGCCGTTTGAACGATGCCCGAAGCCGCGCCCACGTCTTCAATCAAACGCACTTGCAAATCGATGGGGCTATCCCCTTCGGTGCAAAGTTGTTCGACCAAGGCATGGGCATGGGCCGCTTGTTGTTGCGCCGCAGCGGTATAGGCTTGGTAGCCCATAGGGTTGATTTCGCCAATGCCCATATAGGGGTAGGGATCAACCACATACACCACCGTCAGCTTGGCGTTGTGTTGGCGTGCCAACCCGACTGCCAATGTTGCCGCGTGTTCCGATGCCGCAGAGCCATCGGTTGCAATCAAAATATGTTTGAACATGTTGTTATCTCCTTAACGTTTTTAGCGTTCTTAACGTCCTTTATGACGACCTTATTATCGGCACGAGGCAGAGGTAGCGGCTGGTAAAAAGTCGGTCAGAAAACCGACCGTTAATAACTTATCATTCCCCAGTGAACCGCCAATGGCATACAGGTTGGTGCTATCGGTTGCCACATACACACCCGTGCCAGGATAGTAGCGATGGTAAATCGCATTGCCATCCTTTTGAATCATTTGTTGCGTGGTTTGATTCGGCGGTGACAATAATTCAGGAATCAAGCGCTCTGCCCAGTTGAACAAGCAATTGGTATCGGTCAACAAGCCATTGCGCACCAATCGCACCGACAGCGCATTCGCCACCGATTGGTGGTAAGAAGCGCCATTGCTCAATGCCACGTACATGGCTTGTGCGGTGTCATCGACAAATCCCGTGCTAGACCACACATTCGCGCCACCGTCATTCGAGAAGATCGTGGTGTTAATTGCGGGTGCAGTGGTTTTGGCAAAGTCCACCAATGTCAGCAATTCTTTCTGGGTTGGTAAACGCCAGTCGGTTTTTGCAGCAAATGTGTTGCTGATTGCTTTGGCATTGACCCACGAGTACACATTAGCTGTCCCTGTGCAGCTTGAACCCGACCATGTTTGACCCGCCAAGCAACGTTGCCACATCAAACCCGTGGGCTTGTGGGTGACCGTTCCATCGCCTGAGTTGGTGTCGTAATCCGCATCAGGACGAGCCGCATTGAGGATACCGGTCGTCAGGCTACCGCGCACCAAGCGCAGGTATTTGGCTTGGGTCTTGGATTCGTTATCGTTACCGTAACCTTCAAAGAAGTACAAATACCATCCGTTATTCACCGTTTGTACGCTGGATGTACTAGACCAGAACATCGCATTGGGGGTATTGGGGTACAGGGTATTGTTAATTTTCGCCGCAGCATTTGGCACGGTGTAATCCACCAACGTACTTAATTCACGAATGGTAGGTACGCGCCAATCAATTTTTCCGTTGAATCCGGTAACGCTATCTACCACCATCGTATTCGCGTTCGTCACTGGTGCTGTATCGGTAAAGGCATGGGTGCTTGCTGTACCTGTACAGGTTCCATTCAACCATGTTTGACCTTCTGCGCAGCGTTTCCATTCCAAGCCGGTTTGGGGGTCGGTGTAGGTCGAACCAATCAGGGCGGTCGTGCCATTGACGACGGTGGAGGTGCTGACATCAAAATTACCCACGCTCGCCGTTGCACCCGATCCAATGGTCAGCGTGGCACGCACGGTCGTAGCGGGATACGCCGATGCCGTGACACGCACTTTCACCACATCGCCATTTTTCACCGCACCCGCCAGCGAAGTCCAATTGCCTTCGTTGATTTGGTATTCACCATTCACGATGCTGATGGGGGTCAGAACCCGTACACCCGTCACCATCACGCTCGGCGATACCACGGTGCTACCCTGTGCCGCATTGGTGATCGGCGCATTGACGAGAGGCTGCATCGAAGTCGGGCTGGTAGAAATCGGCGTAGTCGGCAAGGCACTGCCACGCACCAAGCGCACGGCATAGGCATCACCGGGTAAATTCAACAGGTTATCGCCATTGGCAAACGAAACCAGCCACTGGAAGCTGGAATTGCCCGCAAATGCCGTCTTAGACCACACCACCGAATTTCCATTGTTCGGGAAAATCGTGCTGTTGATGGCAGGGTTGCTCACGCTGTAATCCACCAAGCTGAGCAACTCTTTTTGCGTAGGCACACGCCAATCGGTATAGCTGGCAAAGTTATTTGACGACGGCATTTGAGATGCCTGCGACCACGTAAATAGCTCTGCACTGCCGGTACAAGTCGTTCCATTCCACGTTTGGCCAATCAAGCAGCGTTGCCACATCAAGTTGGTGGGACTGTGGGTGACGGTTCCGTTGCCCAAATCTTTGTAATCCGTTGTAGGACGTGAGGTACTGAACAACGGCAGCGATGAAGAACCGCTCACCAAGCGTACCGCACGGCTTCCGGCAAATCCATCCAAATGCGCCGTACCGCGATTGAATGCCACGTACCACGCCACTGTCGCCGACGCGCCCAATGAACCCGTCCACAACGTAGCATACGCGGGGGTGGCGGGGAACAGGGTGCTGCTGGTGGCAGGGCTGATGAGGGTGTCATCCACCAGTGTCATCAATTCCCGAATGGTGGGCATACGCCAATCACTGATTCCGGCATAGGTGATTGGACTAGTATTAAAAGTAGCAGCTTGGGATAGGTTGTAAACCGCTGGCGTTCCCGTGCAGGTCGCTAATCCACTATCCCATGTCTGACCTTCTAAACAATTTTTCCAAACCAAGCCAGTAGCTGTGTCCTTATAAGTCCCTGTACTCGATGCAGCCACCGATATAGTGATGTTGCTAGCAACACCAGATTGACCACTGGCATTACTCCCTACAAGTTTATAGGTGGTAGTTACAGTAGGCGTTACCGTGAAATTAGTAGGTTGAGTGGGATCAGCAGAAATTGGTGTTTCAGTACAAACGTCTGGTGTGGCTCCTGTGCAGGTTTGTGTGGTTAATTTATAGCTAGTTGTTCCCGTAGAGCAATTAGCAGTTAATTTAACGGTACTTCCACTTATCACATTATTAGGTGGATCAGCACTTATCGTACAAATTGGTACACCTAAAGATGCAAGCGGCTTTCCACCACGCACTAAACGAACTAAGAGGGTATTGCCTGAATAATCGTTATACGAACCACCTGCATCGAAACTGACCCCCCATATAAACGTATCCGTAAAATAAGTTCGTTTCGGTGTGCTTGACCATACATTATGCGCAACCGATGGTGTATTAGGAAATAAATTACTGTTAATACTGGGGTTTGTACGGCATTCTTCCACCAAACTCCGTAATTCTTTGATATTAGGTAATCGCCAATCCGATTGGTTTGCAAAGTTGGTTGTAACAGATAGTTTGAGTGCGCTAACCCAATTCATTGTCACAGGTGTTCCAACGCAAGAACTACCGCTATAAGTTTGCCCTTCCAAGCAGCGTTTCCATATCAATCCAGTGGGGTTATGCGTGACCGTTCCATCACCGTTATTGGTGTAATCTGCATCAGGATTTGCAGCATCCGCTTCTACTCCACTTTGGCATACTGTTGCAGCCTGTGCAGATAGCGACAACGCCGCGCACAAACTAAAGCACAATAGTGCCATAGCCGATAATTTTGGTTTTTGTGTTTTCATTATGAAATACCTCTCATCGGAATACATTGCCGTTACTTACCGCCACGCACTAAACGTACTGCATACTTATTATCAGTTGTTTTGAAGTTGGTATTACCTTCTACAAAATAAATCGTCCAAACATAACTTGGATAATTAGCAACTTTGTTGGATGTCCACGTATTTTGTGGTGAAGTATTT
>JACCEE010461600.1_pt1 | contig 27535 bp, 26 predicted proteins | sample 7449931 | NCBI WGS metagenome assembly JACCEE01 (sample SAMN15323457, study PRJNA562643) | freshwater metagenome | isolation source: river surface water | place: USA:Blue River Watershed | collected 2017-08-19 | reverse complement strand
TTGGACCAAAGACTCGAGAATTGTTTGGAAAAGTAATTCTTGAATCCAAGACTATCCTATGGAATGGGCCTATGGGTGTATTTGAAATGGAGTCTTTCAACAAAGGAACCAAAGCCATCGCAGAATATGTAGCCGAGTCAACGCGTCATGGAGCCTTCTCGCTGATCGGTGGGGGTGATTCTGCCGCTGCAGTAAATAAGTTTGGCTACACCGACCAAGTATCCTATGTATCTACGGGAGGCGGGGCCTTGCTAGAGCATATGGAAGGAAAAGTACTTCCAGGTGTGGCTGCTTTGGCAGAATGATTTAATTAAAGGTCCAACTCAGTTGGACTTTTTTTTCTTCATCTAATCTTCATGTTCGAGATGGATCCTTGTAATTGTAAATTACTATAGCCATGAATAGAATCGTATTCGTACTGTTTTTTGTCTTTGTGTCCGGGATTGCTTGGGCGCAAACAGAACCTGCTTCAAAAAATATTCCATCTACAGTACAAGCGGGAGAGCCTGGAAAAAGGTTGGGAATCTCCAGTGCCTCAAGAAGAAGCGCGATGCCTGGATCGGTACCCAGTAATTCCAAGTCTGGAGGGGAAATAAAAAATTCTGGTGCTGATGGCTCGAAAAATCATGCTCATGATGCTGGGGTGGGTAGCCCGAATAGGCATGGAGCTCGGATTCCCAAAAGTAGACCCACAGGACCGATTACTAGACCTTCTGGAGGACCAAGTAACCGACCTATTACCATACCTGGTTCACGGCCAAATGGCCCGAGACAACGCCCTTCTGGAGGGTGATTAGTTAGGTAAATGCCTAATTCTTTCTGAAATCCGATCTCGTACCTTCATGAAAAACGGTTTACTCCTTTTTTTTATTTTGCATGTTTTTTTGATCTCCCCAGGGTTCACACAGGAATTGGATTCCCTTAAAGATTCGAGCAGCGTTGAATCCAACAATTATTTGATAGCGAGTACGGGCTTTATCAACAGGGCTAATTTTATGTCTCGAGATTTTGGGCAAAAATTACCACTCAGTTCCACTGAATTACTATTCTGGCACAATTCCGGAATCTACTTGACCGCCTTAGCGAGCAAGTTTATGGACCCCAATCTTTCTTGGCAAAATGGACTTGGCTTGGGGTATTCTGTTTCTATATCCCCAAGAGTAGATGCCGATGTATCCTATCACCATTTCTTTGGGGCAAGTAACTTAAATTCTTCAGGAAAGGATCAAATCGGAATGCTTCAAGGGACATGGGGTCTAGATTGGGGGATTCTTTATTCTTCTACACAAGCGATCTATTTAGTCAATGACCCAGGGGACTTTTTTTTAGTTAGTCGACATTCTAGGTATTTTGAATTTGACCGGAGAATTGGTGGAGTAGCCACATTTTCTTTTGAGCCTCAAGTGACTTTTTATTTAGGAACGAGCAATTATTACCGGATCGGTGGCTATGAACTGAGCCAAAAAGAATATGTAGCTACCCGAAATTTTCTACTTCAGGGAATGGATGTTTCTATTCCACTTTCTCTTAGCAGCGGTAGTTTTGAATTTCAACTCGAGCCCAAATGGGTCATCCCTGTCCAGGTTCCACAGTATGATGTGTCCTCCAGTAATTTTCAACTTGCTTTAAAGGCCATATACACCTTCGCAATACGAAAAAAACCATGAGAATTTTACTTGTAGAAGATGAGGGGCCTTTGGCAAAGGAAATTGTTGATTTTCTTCAATCGGATCACCATGTAGTAGATTTGGCCCAAACCCTAAAAATGGCTTCAGAAAATTTGGCTGTAAATTCCTACGGTTTTGTTTTGGTCGATTTGGGATTGCCAGATGGTGACGGTTTGGAGATTCTTCAAGAAGTCAGTGAATATCAAAAAGACGCTTCAATTATCATTCTTACCGCAAGGACCGAAGTGGGAGATAAAATTTTGGGTTTTGAAAGTGGTGCGGATGATTACTTATCCAAGCCATTTTCCTTACTGGAATTAAAGGTCCGAATGCAAGCGATATTGAGAAGAAAAAGTGGATGGAGAAAAGATGTTATCCAATTGAGTGGATTTGAAATTCATCTGAATGAACCTTTGATTTCCTTTGAGGGTCAGGAGATCAAACTCACCAAAAAAGAGTACGTCTTGCTTCAGTTTATGCTCATCAATAAGAATAGGGTACTCAATCGCTTTCAATTGGCGGAGCACTTGTGGGGGGATCATTTGGATGATGATTACCAATCCAATTACATCGATGTGCATGTGAAAAACATTCGAAAGAAATTAGGGAGTTATGGTCCAGTGGACTGGTTGGAAACGGTGCGGGGATTAGGCTATAAAATCATTGGATAAAATGAAGTTGTTTCATAAACTATTGGTTTTCAATCTTTTGGGCAAAGGCGCGTTTCTCCTTATTTTTTTAATGCTAGGACCCTACCGACTGAAGTACCTGGTTTTAGAAAATACCGACCGGGAGTTAATCGAAAAAAAAGAACAGGTGCTGCGCCTAATTAAATTGGGTGGAATAGAAAATTTCATTTCCAATGAAAATCCGGATGAGGGCTTTGGGTCTTACAACATTTTGAAAGAAGAATACATTTTGTTGGAACGTGCTCCATCCAACTTGGTCATTGCTGAACCTATTTCTATCGAAAAAAGGATTATTGAAGAGGAAGAAATTAGTTACCGAGTCTTTGACGAGGTCATTGAAATCGATGGAGAGAGATATCTTCTAGAAATTGGCAAAAGCCTCAGTACTATCGAACAGATTGAAGACATATTTTTTCAAATCTCAATTGGAATTCTCTTTTTATTCCTAGCCTTTTCGTTTGTGGTAGACTTCGCCATAAGTAAAAAGATAATGGCCCCCTTCAATCGAATCATTCAAAGAAAAATATCTCGGATCAATGAACCCCAAGAATTCCAAGATCAAATTATTCCAAGTACCACCCATGAATTCAACTTATTGGATCAAGCTATTTCAGAAATGATGAAGCGAATTCAAAAATCCTTCAATCAAGAAAGAATATTTATTTCCCATGCCTCGCACGAACTGAAAACCCCGATTTCTGTTCTTCAGTCTAAATTGGAAGCAATTTTCGGAGATGAAAATCTGACTGAAAAGCAACACGAAAAAATGCTAGAAATGCAAGATTCTCTTCAAAAGATGAAGAAATCCGTGAATGCACTCCTGCTGCTTTCTAAGGTAAATAATGCACAATACCTCAAAACGGAAGCTGTAGATATTCAGAAGGTATGTACCGATTTGCTCGAGGATTGGATAGAAATAGCCGATAGCAAAGGGGTTCAACTACAGGCAGCCACTCTTGAACCGTTTGTTTTTCACGATTCAAATGCTTCCCTGTGTGGCATGATGGTACAAAATGCCTTGAGTAATGCAGTCAAGTACGTGAGTCAGAAAGGGGAGGTGGTAGTCAGAGGAATCAACCGTGGGGATGCTTACGTTTTGAGTATAGAAAATGAAGGAGTAGGCATTGATGAAAATTTGCTCGCTCAAGTAAGGGAGGGTATGGTTTTTTTAAAAGATGTGGCTCAGGAAAAATCAGGATTTGGTCTTCAAATCATGCATAAAATAGCTGTATTTCTAGGGGTTTCCATTCAGATTGTCACCGAAATGGGTAAGACAAAAGTCATTTTTACATTTCTAGGAAAAAGTTTTTAAAATAATTTCTACAATTATTTTTTTTCATTTTCTCTTCATGTTCGCGTAAGATCTTGGTATCGTTAACCAAACTAAAATACCATGAAAGCAAGTAGAATTCTGTTCATCTTTTCTTACCTACTCCTGTTGGCATCCTGCACAGAAGAGGAAAATTTGGGTTCCATCGAGGCAGTGAGCCTAGATGATGCTTTAGCGATTGATCTTGCACAGACCTCAGGTCAACTTGCAAGCGGTACCAGTTTTGTGATTGCTGGTAATTCATTTCTTAATGGAAGTATTGGAGATATTCAAGCGAGAGTTGCAGAAACGGCTCATTCTGGAGTTCCAGCTGCAATAAATAAAGGGAAAGGTGGTCATAAAGGCATCCAAGATGGATTGAATTTATTGGCGCCAAACGATGAAATCTTAGCCATAATTGATGCGGAAAGTGCAGGAGATGTTCGAGGCTTTAGAATGTTTCGTTTTGGGGGTGCGGAAATAACACATTACGATTCTACAGGAAAAACTATCCAATTGCCTGATTTCAGTTCTATCGATGGCCCGCATGGTGGCCATAGCGGCAATCAATTTCCTGAGTTGGATTCCTTATTAAAGTTGATAGTCAAGTCTAAAATTGACTTTAAAACTGGCGTGACCATTACACGGCAAGATCAAGAAATCACCAGAGCGGGAGTGATTGTCATCGAACGCAAGAAGCAAGGAAATGTGCTTACCGAAGTCATAGATTTTCAAAACTATGTGGTGAATGGAATAAAAATTTCTGGTAAAAAAACTACCGTATCTGAATTTTCCAAAGAAACAGGCAAGGGGAGTGTCACTTCCAATGTGGCCAACGGAAAAATTACCTTTGCTTCTGGTGAAACCGCCACTTGGACTTCCACAAAATCAAGACAATCGAATATTCAAAAGGCTACTGGTTCTAAAAAACCAACGAGTGGAACTATCGTGATTCAGGTGAAAACAAGTATTGTCACTGGTTCTGGTGCTGTTATTTATTCCCATGAGACTACTACACCCTTGAAAATCGATCTTACTTGTGAAGGAAGACGCAGAGGCCCGATTTCTGGGAAAGTAGAAACTAAGTACCGTGAAAACACAATTTCCGTGGATTATGGCAATGGTGCTTGCGAAAATCAAACCATTACCATTACCATAAATGGGGAAACCAAGACAAAAACTATAGGAGGATAAACATTCGATATTCTTGGCAGAAAAACCGATCTGGCAATCCCAGATCGGTTTTTTTATTTTGGATAGTTGAGTCTCAGCTCCACAAGCACTGGAAAGTGATCGGAGGGATATTTTTTTCCATAGTTATCTGTCAAGATACCATGACGAAGTACTTCGATCTTTCCTTGAACAAAAATGTGATCGATAATTCCATCCGGCATGCGGTCCCATTCGAAGGCGGTAAAGGTGCCTTTCGGGCCATAGGAGGGAAGTTTGGAAATCAGACGCGCATCTTTCCAATTTTCTTGGGTGAGGATCACCTGATAAGCTGGATTGTCAGGAGTCACATTGAAGTCGCCCATCCAGACTACAGGTAGGTTTTCCTGATTCAGTTCTTTAATTTTTGCCATCACCAGCTTGCTACTTTCTTCTCTGGCCTGCTGCCCAATATGGTCGTAATGCACATTGAATACAAAGAATCGCTCTCCTGCTGTCGAGACAAATTTACCCCAGGTACATACCCGATTTAAGGCAGCATCCCATCCCTTGCTAGGTTCGTTGGGTGTCGGTGAAAGCCAAAAAGTTCCTGATTCTGCTACTTGGTAGCGGCTAGGGTCGTAGTGGATGGGCGAAAATTCGCCTTTGGCCTTGCCATCATCCCTTCCTACTCCAATGGAAGAAAAGCCCAAGCCTTCGTTGAGTTCGGTCAACTGATGAGCCAATACCTCTTGGGTACCCACGATGCCGATTTGATGAAATTTAATCAGCTGGATAACCTGGCTGCTTCGATCTTTCCAAAGGTTGCCCACATCGTTGGGATTAGCCCATCGGATATTGAAGGTAGCGAGTTGGTGAGTTTGGGCGAAAATTTGATTTGGCTGTAGTCCCAAAAAGCAAACCACAGCAATGAAGAATAGGATACGGGTACCTAACATAATTTGCAAACAAATTCGTGAATTGATGGCTTTCACTTAAAATTGCCTATTAATTTCATGAAATGAAAACGATTCAACCCAAAGACCTGTCGACCCCTGAGTTGCAAGCCCTCTTACAAGGTGCGGTGGCTCCTCGGCCTATTGCCTTTGTCAGCAGCATCAATGGTGCTGGAGAAGTTAATTTAAGCCCTTTTTCATTTTTTAATCTGTTTAGTGCCAATCCTCCTATCCTCGTTTTCTCTCCTTCACGCAGGGTGCGCGATAAGAGTACCAAGCATACCTTGGAGAACGTGCTCGAGGTGCCCGAAGTTGTTATTCATGTGGTGGGCCATAGTTTGGTGGAGCAAATGTCCCTTGCCAGTACAGAATATGGGAAAGGGGTCAATGAATTTGTGAAAGCTGGGTTGACCGAAATTTCCTCCAATCTAGTCGCTCCTCCGCGGGTGAAAGAAGCCCCATTGGCTTTTGAGTGCCGGGTAAATCAGGTGATCTCCCTAGGGGAAGAAGGTGGTGCCGGCAACCTGGTGATTTGTGAAGTGCTTCAAATTCATCTGGATGAACGGATTTTAGATGCTTCAGGGACCATTGCACCACTGAAGTTGGATCCTGTAGCACGCTTGGGGGGCAATTGGTATACCAAAATCACCGCTGAATCTTTGTTTCAAATTCCCAAGCCATTGACTACCCTTGGAATTGGTGTGGATCAGATTCCTGAGGAAATTCGTTTCAGTCCTGTTCTTACAGGGAATAATTTAGGTCGATTGGGCAATGTGGAGCAACTTCCTAGTAAAGAGGAGGTAGCTGCTTTTGGGCAAACGAAGGAAGTGCTGGAACTAAAAAAGCGGTTTCAACTTGACCCCGAATCCTGGTTGGATCACCTGCATCGCTGGGCCCAAGCGGAATTGGAATCCGGTGAGGTGGAGCTCGCTTGGAAAATACTTTTACAGAAGTAAGCAGAAAAAAAACTCAGCCCGAAAGCTGAGTTTTTTTCTTATTTGATGACCAGATCTTGCGGCATCCGTACCTGCACGCCTTGGTAGTTTTTGAGTTTTTGAATTTTCTGATAGAGCGGATACTGTTCTCCCAATTGAGATTGGAGGATCCGTACCTGTACCTTATCGGAGAAATTGAGCATCAATTCTTCGAACCATTGCTTTTTCTCTGGGTAGTATACCACTCGGTAATCTTCTCCAGCTTTGATCTTTGCAGCAGCAATGCCTACGGCTGTATCCAAGCCTCCTAAAACGTCGACTAATCCACGAGCTTTAGCTTGTGTTCCAGTCCAAACTCTTCCAGAAGCTACTTTGCGAACTGAATCTGGGTGCATGCCTCGGCCTTCTGCTACTCGAGAAATGAAGGTCTCGTAGCCATCTTCGACACTGGATTGGATGATGGTTCGTTCTACCTCAGTCAGCGGTCTTGCCATATTTCCAAAATCTGATAATTCTCCTGTGGAGACCACGTCCGTTGTCACACCCAATTTGTCATTGACGAGTTCCTGAACATTGAATAAAATTCCAAAAATACCAATGGAGCCTGTGATCGTGTTTGGCTGGGCCACAATCGTATCTGCAGGTGCGGCAATGTAATAGCCTCCTGAGGCTGCTACTTCACCCATGGATACAATTACTGGCTTAACCTTCTTGGCCTCTGACATTTCTCTCCAAATTACTTCGGATGCAAGGATTGATCCTCCCGGGGAATTCACACGTAAGACGATAGCTTTGATGTTTTCGTCTTTCCGTGCCTTACGGATTTCTTTGGCAAACTTTTCTGAGCTGATTGCACCTTCCACATCTCCATCGACAATCTCACCCTCGGCAAGGATCACCGCAATTCGGTTTGGTGAAGTGATGTTTTTGCTTTTTGCAAGCCCTCCCAGGTCAGTAGCATTGATGGTAGAAATCTGATCATCTTCCTTCAATCCTAGTTTTTCTTTGAGAATACTATGTACTTCATCCTCGTATTTGAGGGCAGTAGCAAGCTTGTAGGTCACTGCATCTTTTGGCTTTCGCACCAGCATCTGATGGTTGATTTTGATGAGGCTGTCTTTGGCGATTTTCCGTGATTCAGCGATCAAGGCAATGGCGTGACCATTGATGTCATCCAAAAAGTATTGCGTTTGTAGTCGATTTTCTGGGCTCATTTTATCCAAAATGAAGGGTTCCACCGCACTTTTAAATTCACCTACACGAAACACCTCTGGCTTTATTCCTACTTTTTCAAAAAACCCTTTGAGAAAAATCCCTTCAGAGGAGAAGCCATTGAAGTCAATACCACCAAGGGGGTTCAAGTAAATTTCATCTGCCACAGAGGCTAAAAAATAACCTCCTTCAGAATAAGCCTCATCGTACGCGACGATAAACTTGCCCGATTCTTTGAAGTCCTGTAAGGCTTCGCGAAGCTCAAGCAATCCAGCTTGTCCAGCGCCAAAAAGACCTGCGTTCAAGTAGATTCCTTTGATATTCTCATTGGTTTTAGCCTCTGCAATTGCTTTTTTGAGGTTCACCAAACCTGCAGAATTATCCCCTCCAAAAGGATCTAGGAAGGAACCAAATACCAAGTCTTCTTCAGAGGTGCGCTCCACTAAGGTGCGTCCATTCAAGTCCAAGTGAAGGATGGAATTTTTTTCCAAGGTAACTTCCTCCTCAGAGGATGCTGCTACCAGTCCCAAAAGGGCAAAAACAATCAACACCGCGACAATGCTAAAAGCGAATAGGCCGACGATAACAGCCAAAACATTACCTAGAAACTTCATAGTAGTTCAATTTAGACTGTAAATTTAGCCTAATTTGGGCCAGCTTTACAAGAATTATCCAAACGATGAAATGGAAACAAAGGTTGTCCTTGGGCTAGGAGGAAATAAAGGAGATCGAGCAAGCTATCTATCCAAGGCTAGAGAGGCCTTGTCTGAGCAGTTTACTCTTATTTCCTGTTCTCAAGTTTACGAATCGGAAGCTTGGGGAGGAGTGGCTAAAAATGGAAATTTTCTAAATCAAGTGCTGCTCATCCAAACTAGCTTGCAACCCTTAGCCCTGTTGCAAATCACGCAAAGTATTGAACTTGAGCTGGGAAGGACTCGGGAGCAGCATTGGGGTGACCGTACGATCGATATTGATATCCTCTATTTTGGTGTCCAAGTCATTAAGGACCCCAAACTGGTGCTACCACATCCTTACATTTCAGAACGTAGGTTTGTACTAGCACCCCTGGCTGAAATTCTCCCTTTAGCGAAGCATCCCCTACTTGATAAAACCTCTGTTCAGCTTTTGGCCGAGTGTACAGATTCGGCTCGAGTTGCTGTTTGGCAGGAGGGGAAATAAAAAATCCCACTTGCAAAAAGTGGGATTTTGTGCTTAAAGACCTGAGACGACGGCCTCAGGATGTATTTTTTTAACCAAGCCTTGGAGTACTTTGCCAGGGCCACATTCCACAAATTCGGTTGCTCCATCGGCTACCATCTGCTGCACGGATTGGGTCCATTTTACAGGGGCGGTAAGTTGGGCAATTAAGTTTGCTTTGATTGTAGCCACATCAGACACAGCTGTGGTACTCACGTTTTGGTAAATGGGGCAGATCGGGGTGTGAAACTGAGTTTCCTCGATCGCTTTCTGAAGTTTTTCTCGAGCTGGTTCCATCAATGGAGAGTGGAAAGCACCTCCTACTGGAAGCGGTAAGGCTCTTTTTGCCCCTGCTGCTTTCAATAGTTCACAGGCTATTTCGATCCCCTTGGTAGATCCAGAAATGACCAATTGGCCTGGACAATTGTAATTGGCAGCAACTACGATTTCTCCTGCGATTCCAGCACAGATTTCTTCGACTACCTGGTCTTCCAAGCCAAGAATTGCTGCCATGGAGGAGGGGTTGATTTCACAAGCTTCCTGCATGGCTAGAGCCCGCTGAAATACCAAGGCTAGCCCATCTTCAAAGCTCAATACGCCATTGGCAACAAGTGCAGAAAATTCTCCTAAGGAATGTCCCGCAACCATGTCAGGAGCAAAATTGGGTGTGGTTTTTGCCAAGATCACGGAATGCAAAAAGATAGCAGGCTGCGTTACTTTGGTTTGCTTGAGTTCCTCTTCGGTACCTTCAAACAGGATGTCTGTTATTCGGAAACCCAAGATTTCATTTGCTTTTTCAAACAAAGCCTTGGCTTCTGGATTTTCTTCGTAGAGGGTCTTACCCATTCCTGGAAATTGGGCTCCTTGGCCCGGAAATACAATCGCTTTCATTGCTTAAGATGAGGATTTTGAAGCCTCAAATATAAGATTTTTTGGTAGCCGAAGGATAGGTGATTAAAAGCTATCTAGCGTAGGGAAGTGGGCAGAAAGTACTTTTTTACGATGTTCTGAAAGCCAACGGATAAAGGCTTTTACTGCAGGGGAGTGCTTTTTTTGTTTTAGCCAGATGAGTTTCCAATCTGCTTTTATTGGAAGACCAGATAATTCCAAAAGCGCAATTCGCCCTTCCTTAATCTCTTGGGCCATGGAAAAATTGGAGAGTAATGAGGCCCCTAGCCCTGCCATCACTGCCTGCTTAACTGCTTCATTGGTAGCAAGTTCCAGCTTACTTCCCACATGAATATCACGGTCTTGGAAAAAATTTTCCATTGTGGTTCGGGTACCTGACCCTTTTTCACGAAGAACAAACGGGATCATTTCCCATTTACCCTCTTTAATGGCTGCGGTGTAGCTCTCCTTTTTTTCGGGGGAACAAGCCAAATACCATTTATTTTCTGCCAGTTGGATGCTTTCTAATTCCAATTCATCTGGCCATAGCGACACCAAAGCCAAATCGGTAGAATTTTCCTGTAACTGAGCCAAAACTTTGTATCGGTTAGAAACTTCCAGGCTGATTTCCACATGGGGGTGAATTTTCATGAAATCTGCCATCAAGTAAGGGATGATGTATTTTCCAGTAGAAACGGCAGAAATTCGAATTTTTCCGCCTAGAAGCCCCTTGAGTTCCAACATTTTTTCTTCGATTTGGCCTAGCTCTCCAAAAATTCGATCGGCTGTATCGACCAACTCTTGTCCAAACTCAGTGATGTGAATTTTTTTTCCAATGATCTCAGTGAGGGGTACTTCAAACTGTTCCTGTAGGTTTTTCAGCTGAATAGAGACCGCAGGCTGAGTCATGCTCATTGCTTCTGCTGCTTTGGTGATGCTTTGAAATTTAGCAATGGCTTGGAAGGCCTTCAATTGGTGCAGGGTGATATTCATAAGTAAAATTAATTTAAAAGCTATAACAAATAAAAAAATGTTATGTTTTATTTTTTTTAAAAAATAACACGATGGATATTTGTGCCATGGATTTTCAAATTCTACTCAACAACCTGACCAACCCAAGTTTACTTTTTTTTGTACTTGGGATTTTGGCAGTCAGATTGAAAAGTGATTTGGAGATTCCAGCTACCAGTGCCAAGTTCATTGCGCTGTACTTGATGATCTCCATTGGCTTTAAAGGTGGGCAAGAGCTGTCTCACAGTGCCTTCAGTGACACCATTCTTTGGTCGCTAGTTTTTGGGGTTTTTCTTTCTGCTTCTATTCCTTTCTACACTTTCTTTCTGCTTAAGCGCAAACTTGGCGTACCCAATGCAGCTGCCATATCTGCTGCCTACGGTTCCATTTCTGCGGTAACCTTTGTGGCAGCAGCAGCTTTTTTGGAAGCCCAAGGTGTACCGTTTGGCGGATACATGGTGGCAGTAATGGCCCTCATGGAAGCTCCTGCAATTATTTCAGGAATGATTTTGCTGCGCAAATTTTCCCCTTCAAAGACCGGAGGGGGATTCAAGCAAATGGTCTTTCATGCCTTTACAAATGGTTCAGTGCTCCTGATATTGGGGAGTTTGGTGATTGGTTTGATTGCCGATGAAAAGCAAGCAGAAGGAATCAAGCCCTTTGTGACGGATATTTTTAAAGGCTTCTTGGCGGTGTTCTTGTTGGATATGGGGATCAGCAGTGGAAGAAAGCTGAAAGCATTTATCAAGACTGGCTATTTTTCTTCCTTATTTGCTATTCTTGTGCCCCTTTTCAATGGTGTAGTGGTAGCTTATGTCAGCCAATGGATTAGCCCTGAGCCAGGGGATCGATTGATTTTTGCCATTCTTGCCGCTTCCGCTTCCTACATCGCAGTTCCTGCGGCAATGAAGCTTTCCAACCCCGAAGCAGATGAGGGTCTCTATGTACCCATGGCTCTGGCCGTCACTTTTCCCTTCAATCTGACCCTAGGGATGCCGATCTATTGGATGATTATTCAAGGTTCCTAAAGCAGGTAATTCTCAGGTAAGAATCGTTCTCTCTCTGCAGGCGTGGGCATTCTGCAACTTTCTCGTTGACCAAACCAGGCGTAACGATTGGCACCAATCCACTGGTAAATTCGGTCCCGAATTCCTTTCGGTAAAATGATTAACGCGTAGAAAAGTGGCCAGCCTCTTCGCAAAAGCCGCGCTACTCGCAAGGCAGCTGTACTTCCAAAGTAGGCTTTCCCATTCTCCACCAAAACGAGCGTATCCAAATAAGTGGTAGGCAGGCCGTAGTGCTTCAGCACATGCTGTCCAGCAGGACTTTGCATCGCTGCAAAAAGGACTTCTTTCTTTGCGTCCCGCTTCAATCTAAAATCAACTGAGGCATTGCATAGGCTACAATGTCCATCAAAAAGCAGGATGGAGGGACTGGCCATTAGCGAAGGAGTTGTATCGTTCCCTTCAGGGTTTGCTGTTTTTTGCTTGGATCGACTACATCAAAGTTTACTGTGCCTGAGTAGTAGTAAGTGCCCGCTGGAAGTTCAGCCCCACTTTTATCTCGACCATCCCAACGTATAAAGGGATCATTCTCTCCTGCGTTTTGGCCGGCATAGCGGAAGACCTCTGTCCCCCAGCGATTGACGATAAACAGCTCTACCTGGGTTACAAACCTTGGACATTTTGAAAAAGGATTGTCAAAAGCCATGAAGGTATCGTTGAGCCCATCGTTATTTGGAGAAAAGGCATTGGGAAGTAAGTAATTGGGACAGTTGTCCACACAAACTACATTGCTTTTCGGACTTTCATTTCCAGATCGATCCACTGCAGTCAGGTAGTAGCAGCCCTTGTAGTTGGGTAGGTTGCGAAGCGTAGTGCGGAGTTGTTGTGCGGTAAATTGTCCTACTCGGGTAAAAGTACCATCTGGGGTACCTTCGGGATTGAAATACAATCGATAGCCGCTCAACTCATCGTCGCAGCTGCCGCTGAAATTAGGCTTCCAGCTCAATTCATGCACATAGGTAATATTACCACAGGATTCTTCAGAAACATAGGCAGTACAATCTGGGCCCTCAAAGGTCAATACAGGTGCGCAAGGAAGGCGATTGTCATCGGGCTTGGCACAGATGATTTGGGATCGGTTTTCCAAAGGATAAACCAAGCCGGATACATTGTAAGCACCTTTTGTGATGACATAGTAGCAATACTCCAGCTCCTTTTTCAATTTGACCCCATTGAATTTACCTTCATCCAGGTAGAGAAACCCTTTCTGCGTTACATCCACTTCTGCAATTTTTACAAAATTGACCACGTCCGATGCTGAAGCATCTGCACGGTTGCGGTAGACTTCATGCTTGTATTGGGCTATGGAATTGTTCCAGGGAACAGTAAATGCCCATTTCAATTCAATGGCTTCGTTGATGATTGTAGGTTCAAGTCGAACAGATGAAGCCTTTGAGGAGGTATCCACCTTGGTGTTTTTGTCCCAAAGCACCACTTTGTAATTGTAAACGAGGTTTTTGGTATTCAAGCGTTTGTCGGTAAACACGGTGTCGGCCGATTTTCCAAGAGAAATTCTGTTTTGGGAACCCGTTATTCCTTCGCTTCGAATCAATTCATAGGAATAAGGACCTGGATATTGGGTTTTGTTCAAGTCATAGGGAGGCGTCCATTTGACAAAAATTTCTCCGTTTTGCTCATCTGTTTTGGTGATGCTCACATTGGTTAAAAGGGGCACATCTACATCGATTGTGATGCAAATTTCTTGGGAAACAATGCTTTCTCCGAGTCTAGGCGTAGGGAACGCCGCTACGAGTCTGTAGCAATAGGTATTGCCTGGCGCCAATCCCAGGCCAGCATTGGTATCTGTGAAAGAAAATGTGGTCATGTTGGTAGTGCCAATCAATTCAAAGCCATCTCGGATTCCTGTTTCGCAAGATTCGGGCTTGTAAGGATCCGAATTGATTCTTCTCCAAACCTGCATCTCTTGAGCAGAATTGGCGCAGGTGTATGGGTCCCAATTCAATTTAACTGTCCTTCCAGGTAATTGCTCCAGTTCATCCCAAACAGGCGGCGGACCAATTACTTTAATTTTCCAAGTTTGAATATCTACCAATTTAGGTCCAGAAAGAGGCTTGTCGGTGATGCGTACGCGTACCTCATACTCCCGTTCCCGCACATGATTGCAGACCGTTTGCCAATCAAAATTCACTTTGGCTGGCTGAACCTGGAACTCGTTTGTTGGTTTGTAAGTGGCTGGAGAAGTATTGATTTCTATGGGCTCGCCAAAAACTTCAATTTTGATGGGATCTCCATCTGGGTCTTGTCCTTGAATGATTTCCTTAATTCGTGTTCCTGCCTCCACGCATAGGTCAGGAGGTAGAATTAGTTTAGGGCGTTTGTTTTTGGAATTTTCGATAAGGATCTGCATGTCCCGAACCACATAGCCTATCTCTACCCATTTTCCATCGATTTTGCGCCATTCTGTAATGCGCAAAGCCACGTTGAACTGCCCGGCTGTTCCTGGAGCGTCCCAGACTAGATCACCCAAAAGTGGGTCCACTCGTAAAAAAGCTGGGCCAGATCCATCTTCTTTACTTTTACTAAATTCTGGATTGGAGGGATCTCTGTAGTTATTGACTACTCGCTCAAATCCTTGCTTAGGAATTTCTAGTCTATAGGAAAGGCTGTCGCCATCTGGATCGTATGCCCCAGGATTGTGAATGTATCGTACATTGACTGCTCCATTGTCTACAGGAGGAATGGTCAGTACGGGTGAGTTGTTGACACCTATGAAGGGATCAATTGTAATTTCGGTTTCTACATAGAAAGGTGTATCCACCGAATTATCCATGTTGAGCGTTAGGTCGTTCCGGTTAAACTCTTGGAATCGTATCTTGTACTTGCCTGGACCTTGAAAAGTGTGGGTAATGACGAAGGTATTCTTCTCAATCATATCCCCTAAATCTTCTACCAGCGAAAAATCACTTTTTGTATTGAGCTGCTCCTCTCGACCATCTCCAAAATTGATTCGTCCTGGCCCAAAGACTACCGAAGAGCGGGTATCTGTATAGCCCACAACGGTAATTCGGTAGGTGAGCGTTTGCACTGAAACGCGTTCTGCGATAATCTCCCCTGCACGAATGTGAGTTGCCCAAGCGTCTGTAAGGGCTGAAAAAAACGAGAGGCAAAAAAGGACAAAATAAATTTTAAGCTTCATATCGGTCAAGTGACAAATCTTATTCGTTAAGGATCGATTAAAGATGGCTTATTACTAGGCTACCTTGTGCAAATTAATCTATGTATACGAAGTAAACGGATGTAAGGAGAAAAACCGTCAAAAATTAAAACAATAAAATTGAACAGACTGTTGGCTTCAAGTAAAAATTAAGTTTTAATGCGAGGAATTGACTCCTTATTTAGAATTATTTAAAATAATAAAGAGGGTCTTGCATACATTGGATACTAGTCTTCTCAGATGTAAATTTGGCCACCTGAATAGCAAAACCTCTTCGTTTTAAACTAATCGTTATTAATTATGACTTGGGTTACCAAAACCTTGAATAGCACCCTAGGAAGAAAGTTGATTATGGCTCTTACTGGCCTCTTCCTTATCCTGTTTTTGACAGGGCATGTGTCTGGAAATTTGCTTCTATTTAAAGGAGATGGAGGTCAGGCATTTAACATGTATGCCAAGTTTATGACTACCAATCCAGCGGTGAAGCTCTTGTCCTACCTGACTTACATTTCGGTGATCGGACACATCGTCTATTCTATTTTCTTGACGCAGCACAACAAGTCTGCAAGACCGGTGTCTTATTCAACTTCCAATGGCAGCAGTAATTCTGCTTGGTCTTCTCGAAACATGGGGGTCTTGGGTACCATTATTCTTATTTTCTTGGTAGTCCACCTGCAAGGATTTTGGGCAAAAATGCACTGGGGAGAAGTTCCTATGGTTACCTACGAAGGAGAAGAGTACAAAAATTTGTATCTCATTGTAAGTGAAGCCTTCAAGCAAGTTTGGCTTGTAGCTCTATACGTAGTTTCCATGGTATTTTTAGGATTTCACCTCTCCCATGGTTTTGCCTCTGCATTTCAAACTTTAGGTCTTAATCACAAAAAATATTCACCAGCCATCAAGGTAGTGGGTAGGATCTACTGCATTCTGGTACCTGCATTATTTGCATCCATGCCACTTTACATTCACTTCACTAGCTACTAAATAGTCCACTATGATACTAGATTCCAAAATTCCTGCTGGTCCTTTGGCAGAAAAATGGACTAAGCATAAGTTTTCAAGCAAGCTCGTCAACCCTGCCAACAAGCGTAAGTATGACGTCATTGTTGTAGGAACAGGTTTGGCAGGTGCTTCTGCAGCAGCTTCCCTAGCGGAATTGGGTTACAATGTGAAGGCATTTTGCTTTCAGGATAGCCCAAGAAGAGCGCACTCCATTGCAGCGCAAGGCGGAATCAATGCAGCGAAGAACTACCAAAATGATGGAGATTCCATCTATAGACTATTCTACGACACCATCAAGGGTGGGGATTACCGTGCTCGTGAAGGGAACGTGTACCGCTTGGCTGAGGTGTCTGTAAAAATCATCGATCAATGCGTTGCGCAAGGTGTTCCTTTCGCTCGAGAATATGGAGGGCTTTTGGCCAACCGTTCCTTCGGTGGAGCCCAGGTGTCTCGAACCTTCTACGCACGTGGTCAAACAGGACAGCAACTCCTTCTAGGCGCCTACTCAGCTTTAAGCCGTCAGGTAGCCAATGGAAAAGTAAAATTATTTCCACGGACAGAGATGATGGACGTGGTAGTCATCGATGGCCAAGCCAAGGGGATTGTAACCCGTAATTTGATTACTGGTGCAATCGAAACGCATGCAGCACATGCTGTACTCTTGTGTACGGGTGGTTATGGCAACGTGTTTTTCCTTTCAACCAATGCCATGGGATCCAACGTAACTGCGGCATGGAGAGCGCACAAGCGTGGGGCGTTTTTTGCCAACCCTTGCTTTACTCAGATTCACCCGACTTGTATTCCTGTTTCGGGAGACCACCAGTCCAAGTTGACCCTGATGTCTGAATCCCTTCGTAACGACGGTCGCGTATGGGTACCAGCTACGACAGAGATAGCGGAGAAACTTAGAAAAGGACAAATCAAAGCGAACGACATCAAAGAAGAGGACCGCGACTATTTCTTGGAGCGCAAGTATCCATCTTTTGGTAACCTAGTACCTCGTGATGTGGCTTCTCGTAATGCCAAATACGTGTGCGACGAGGGTCGTGGCGTAAACGAAACAGGAGAAGCAGTATTCTTAGACTTCCGGGATGCGATCAAGCGTGATACGCGTAAGATCATTGAACAGAAATACGGTAACCTCTTCGATATGTACAAGCAAATCACTGGAGAGGATCCCTACGAGACGCCGATGATGATCTATCCAGCGGTGCACTACACCATGGGTGGACTTTGGGTAGACTACAATTTGATGACTACGGTTCCTGGCTTGTACGCCTTGGGTGAAGCCAACTTCTCCGAGCACGGAGCCAATCGCCTGGGTGCTTCTGCCTTGATGCAGGGTCTTGCAGACGGCTATTTTGTCATTCCTTACACTGTAGGGGATTATTTGGCGCAGCTTGCCCCAACCAAAGTCGACGAAAATCATCCTGAATTTGCTCGCGCAAAAGAAGAAGTGAAACAAGGAATTGAGCGTCTATTGAAAATCAATGGTAACAAGCCAGTGGATTACTTCCACAAAAGATTGGGCAAGATCATGTGGGATAAGTGCGGAATGGCACGAACAGAAGCTGGATTGAAGGAAGCCAAAGCAGATATCCAAGCCTTGAAAAAGGAGTTTTGGTCGAATGTGAAGGTGTTGGGAACCAATGAGGAACTCAACCAAACCCTCGAAAAAGCAAACCGTGTGGCGGACTTCTTGGAACTTGGTGAATTGATGGTCGATGATGCCTTGAACAGAAACGAATCCTGTGGCGGTCACTTCCGTGAAGAATACCAAACACCTGATGGGGAAGCCTTGCGTGACGATGAGAATTTCGCTTACGTGGCAGCATGGAAATACCTCGGTGAAGGAAAAGAGGAAGAGTTGGTCAAAGAAGAATTGGTCTTTGAAAATGTGAAACTCACCCAGCGTTCCTATAAATAAGTTGTTGACAATCATTAAAAGTTGAGTTTGGCTTTTTCTTTCCAAGAACCTAGAAATGCCAAGAAACTCGACCCAAAATAAAACTAGCGTAGACAGATGAAATTGACTTTAAAAATCTGGAGACAGAAAAATGCGGCAGACCAAGGTGGATTTGTTACCTACGTAGCAGATCATGTATCCAAGGATATGTCATTCTTGGAAATGTTGGATGTATTGAATGACCAACTTACCGAAAAAGGGGAAGATCCAGTTCATTTTGATCACGATTGCCGCGAGGGTATCTGCGGAATGTGCTCCTTGTACATCAATGGAAAGCCCCACGGTCCGCAACAGACGACTACCTGTCAGTTGCACATGCGTTCCTTCTCAGATGGGGAGACCATCACGATTGAACCTTGGAGAGCAAAAGCCTTTCCTGTAGTAAAAGACTTGGTAGTCAACCGATCTGCCTTTGATCGCATCATTCAGGCCGGAGGCTATGTGTCCGTCAATACCGGAGGTGTTCCTGACGCCAACGAAATACCAATTTCAAAAACTGTGGCAGATCTAGCCATGGACGCAGCACAGTGCATCGGTTGCGGTGCTTGTGTGGCAGCATGTAAAAATGCTTCTGCAATGCTATTTACTTCCGCTAAGGTTTCCCAGCTGGCATTGTTACCACAAGGACAGGTGGAGCGCAAGACGAGAGCAGAGAAAATGGTGGCTCAGATGGATGCTGAAGGTTTCGGGGCTTGTACCAATACTGGAGCATGTGAGGCAGAATGTCCAAAAGGTATTTCCATCACCAACATCGCACGCATGAACCGTGAGTATTTCTCAGCGGTAGTGAGCAGCGATAACATGTAATTTTAATTCGAACATCTGAAAAGGGCAGGTGAAAATCTGCCCTTTTTTATTTTTTCTCCATCTGATTGATCCAATCTCGGATGAGGGCCACTCCCTCGGCATGAATGCTGCTTCGCCCCAACTCAGGCATGGCCACTCCGATCTCCGTGGAGTTCATGCGGTGGAGGAGAATGGAAGCTTCTCCATCCCCAGGGACAATGTCGTAGGTATGTGCCCCAGAACCCTTTCCTGCGGCAACTGGGGTTTTATATACCCCCAACTTCAAGGGGTCTTTTTGGCCATAAGTAAGAAATAGTCCAGAAGTACTTGCAGGACCCTCTGCTCGATGGCAATGCGCGCAGTTGATGTCCAAGTAGGCCATCGCTCGGTCATTTAAGGTCTGACTTTTGTCCTCGTAATTTACCAGTGAAGGATGCACGGATTTGCCTTCAAAGCCAACTAGCTTTCCTAATTTGGACCAATGTGCCAACTGGTTTTCAGTTCCACTTTCATAGGCAACATCATGGTTGAGGTGCCTGGTTTGTACCCCAAGTGGTGCGAGGGATTCATTTTTATTGTGGCAGCTTTTGCATTGATTTTTGTTGGGAATTAGGTAATTGATGACCTGTTCCTCGCCTGCTTGGTTGATAAATCGCACTTCTTTTTCTGCCCCTACTACTTTTAGGACCGCGTCTGTTTGAGATTCATTCCAGAGGTAAGGATAGGCTTCCCAGCCACCTTCCTCGTGAACCATAAGCCGGGTTTCGATGATTCTTCGTTCACCCTCTGGTTGTCGAAAATCTGAGGGATAGTAAAAGTTTTTAATCAAAATTGTTCCCTGAGGCAAATTGAGTTCTTCTCCCTCAAGACTGGCATGTGTACCCTCTGGAAGAGAGATAAATCGACTTTTTAAAGCATAATCTGTAAATAAGGAGGAAGCAGGTTGGTAGGGGAGAATGCTAGAGTTGGGACTTAGATTTGCCAGTTCACCGACAAAGAATCCATAGGTGGAAAGTCTTCGGTAGGGAAATTTTCCATCCGCTTCCTCAGGTGCGAGGACTTCTTCTATGAATTCGGAGGTTGCTTTCTGTTCGCTCGCTTGTGGAGCACAAGAAATCATCAATCCTAGCAGCAAAAAGTAGGTAAACCCCTTTTTTACCAATCGTTCAACCCCAACGTTCAGTCTCATTTGTATTTTTTAGGAGTGACTAGTGAAAGTTTGTCCCCGGAAGTGCTTTTACATTGCTGAAAAGGGCTGGAATCGCTAAAGGAGTCGATGTTGTCCTCACCTTCCATGAGGTAGAAGCGCGTAAAGCGAAGAGACTCGAGGTTTGGCTCTTGAATGCAGACTCGCATGGGGTTACTTTCAATTGAAGTACTGATAGACTCATCCCAAATGCCGTCGTAGATGATGTCCTGGGTTTTTAGCCATCCATGGGCATTGTACAGGCTGACTAGTTGCCCTAGTTCCCGACTCAGGTCTGGTAGGGTAAAGAAAGATCCTCGGTCGTAGCTATTGTCGTGCAGGTTGATATCTGAGGTGTAGGGAGACCAGTTGGGGGCTTCTGCGGGAAAGCCTGTTACTTGGTAACTAGCAATCGCTACCCCATAGGTTTTGTTGCGCAAGATGCGGTTGTTGAAAATCTCCACTTCTTTGGCGGCCAATAAGACAATACCTGATCCAGGAGGGATCATGGTTACGGTATTGCCATTGGGTCCATCCCCAAGCGGTGTGGCAAAATTCTCGTGGTTGTTGTCCACAATGTCGTTGTCGTAAATGCGAGTTTGCCGACCATCTCCCTTAGGTAGACCTGGCAGGTTAAATACCAGGATACCTCCGGCATTATCTCTGGCCGTATTTCCATAGACTTCGGCTCGGTCACAGTTTTCGATTTCTATTCCGGCCACATTCCCAAAGGCTAGGGAGTTTTTGACTACAATGTCTTCGGATTGGCCAACATAGATGCCCGCATCTTTGGAATGGGAAGCAATGCATCCATCGATGACTACATTTTTGCATTGCACGGGATAGATGGCATAGGTTCCATTTTTGGATTTATCGCCATGTGTCCAGGTGACGTTGATCTTTCGAAAGGTGATCCCATCGGTATGCTGGGCTTTTATGCCATCACCTGGAGCATCCTCTATACTCAGTTCTTCAATGGTAATGTCCTTGCCTACGATTTTCACCCCTTCACCCCCAGACTTCAAATCCCGAAATGAAAGCACTGTTTTATCCATTCCTTCCCCTTGGATACGAATGGCGGTTTTGTTGTCTAGGATAAGTTGGGTTTTGAGTTCGTAAAACCCTTCGGGAATCCGGATGGTGCTGGAGTCTTCAGCTAGAATAAAGGCTTCTACCAAAGCTTCCACTTCTTCTGATGTGGCACGACGCAAGTTGGAACTGTCAAAAGTCTGTTCGTCCGATTGGGAGCCGCAGCCAAAAATCAGGAAGGCAAAAGAAAAGAGAAGGAGGGATCGAATCATTACGAATGTGGGATGAATCGCATGGTTGTCATCGAGTGTTGACTTCACTAAAAATTCATTTCGGGAGTCTAATCCTCTTCAGGCAAACCAAGGTTGATTTGGGTTTCTAGTTAAGGAAGGAAATTTGAGAAAAATTGGGTGGGAATCCAAATGATAACTGCTAAGGCAATAAGTTGATGGAGTAATTTTTCAGCGTGAATTTTTAATTTATACAGAATAAAAATTTGCTCATTATTAGAATTTTACATTTCTTGTTTTAGTTTTAAGAAACAATTTATCACCCCAATTATGAAAAAAGGTCTACTCTTACTAGCATTTTTAACTTTTGCTGCTGCTGCTCAAGCCCAAATTGGTGTTCGTGCCGGTATTGGCTCCTCAAACTTCTCCAATGGAGATGTTCAACGTGGTTTTAACTCCTTGATCAGACCTCACTTTGGCGTCTACTATGGGATGGAGGCAACCGAAAAGTTAACGGTAGAGCCGGGTTTGTTTTTCGCAGGTAAAGGAATGAGCACCATAAGTAATACTACTAAAAAAGAATTTGATGAGAGTTTGAGTTACTTGGACATTCCTGTTTTGGCACGATATGCCATTACTCCTGAAATTAATGTATTTGCGGGCCCTCAGGCCGGATTTTTAATTGCGAGATCGTATACCACAGTAGATGAAAAAATTACCGACACCGCGCCTGTTGGAGGCTATGAAATTGGAGGTGTTTTTGGTGTGGGCTACAAATTGACCTCTGGAGTCAACTTTCAAGCGAGCTATGATTTTGGGATTGTACCTTTCAAATACTTTCAAGCTGACGTAAATAATACCGTTTTGAAATTATCGATAGGGTATACGATCCCGTCTAAATAATCTGTCGATCGGGTATACTACCCTATCCAAAATTGAATTAAGGTGTTATTTCTTTAGTCGGCTGGGATTATCTTCAATGAAGGACTTCCAGCCTTCATTTCTTCCACGAGTTTGCATTCTCCCTTCATGAAAGTGGTGGCAAAGCGCAACCGCTAATGCATCCGTAGCATCTAGAAGTTTGGGAAGTTCTTCAATCCCAAGCAAAGTTTGGAGCATGGCAGCCACTTGTTCCTTTGACGCATTCCCATTTCCCGTTACGGACTGCTTTACTTTCTTTGGGGAGTATTCAGTAATGGGTATTTCTTTGGAGAGTGCGGCAGCCATGGCTACGCCCTGAGCACGACCCAGCTTGAGCATGGATTGAACGTTTACTCCAAAAAACGGGGCTTCTAAGGCTACTGAATCAGGGGCAAACTCATCCAAAATACCTGTGATTCGTTCAAAAATCTTCTTTAACTTCAATTCGTGGGTCTCGTATTTTTTTAAGTGAATGACCCCGTACTGCAAGATTTTGTATTTTTTTCCCTCTGTTAAAATCAAGCCATAACCCATCACGGTTGTGCCCGGGTCAATGCCTAAAATGATTTTTTCTGTTGGGAGTTTCTTTTCAGTGGTTTTCACGAACCCAAGTTACAAGAAATAAGGAGGAATTTCATGCCATAAGTGCCTGATGAAATGTATAAGATTCAAGTAATTGAAACGTGTACCCAAGGGATTTCCTACCTGCATTTACAAGAAGATTACTTAATTTTAGGAACTAGCACAGGATTTATGAGTGACGAAGAATTTGATTTATTGGACGAATTGTATTTTGTTCAGCCCTATGCATTCCTTCAAGAAACTTTGGGCTGGGAGGATAAGAAACTATTGGCTACCCTCGTTCTACTCCTAGAAAAGGGTTGGATCAAATGTTTTACCGAGCCAGATCAGGAATGCTTTGAAGCGATCAATCTTCAGGAAGTAGGGAAGGGACTTCTTTATTTAGCCACAAAAAAGGGATTAATGGCCCACACAACTCTTTAAAGTGCAATCGGAAACCTACAAATACCAACGGAAAGAATTGGAGTTGAAGGCCTTGTTGGAAATCACTCAGGCCATCAATGAAAACCAATCGGAAGAGGTATTACTCACCATCTTCAAGTTCACCTGTTTGGTGCATTTGGAAATCAAGTCCCTTATCCTGTATGTAGCCAAAGAAGAGGACTTTGAGCAACGGATTGTTCATGGAGTGAAGTCAAAAACTCCGCTTTTTCTTTCACAGGAATCAATTAAAGAGGATAAAAAGACGGGAAGCCTATCCATTCAATTGGCAGAAGGTTATTCCTTTGGGGAACTCGAAACCTACCTGCCAGTATATCACAAGGATAAGCTTCTTGCGATTTTGTTTTTGAAGCGTAAAAATAAGGAGCTGGAAATTGATCTGGATTTTACCCAGGCCCTTGCCAATATCCTAGTAGTGGCCTTGGAAAATAAGCGCTTTGCTAGAAGGCAACTTGAGCAAGAGGTCATGAAACGAGAGATGGAGATTGCCTCTCAGGTGCAGCAATTGTTATTTCCTGCATCTTTACCCGATACAGACCAACTCAAGGCGGAAGTGACCTATGTGCCGCACAGCCGCGTAGGAGGAGATTATTACGATTTGATAGCCAGCGGCGAAGAGAAAGTCTACTTCTGTATTGCGGATGTTTCCGGAAAAGGAATGGCTGCTGCTTTGTTGATGTCCAATTTCCAAGCCGCTCTACGCACCTTGTTGCGAAGCAATGCGGACCTGGAAACCTTGATCCATCAACTTAATTTCACGCTCTTTGACTTGACCAGAGGGGAGCGATTCATTACTTTTTTTCTGGGAGAATACGAGTTTGCAAGTGGCAACCTTCGCTACGTGAATGCTGGGCATAACCCACCAGTGCTCTGCAGTTCAGAAGCCGAGGCCACCGAATTCTTGGAAGCAGGAACCACCATCTTGGGCGCTTTTGAAGCCTTACCTTTTTTAGAAGTGGGCAAGCGGGAAGGATTGAAGGGTTTTACCCTTCATTTATTCACCGATGGGTTGACCGAGGCTATGAATCCCGAGGAGGAAGAGTATGGGGAGCAACGCTTCAAGGAGTTGGCGGAGAAAAATAAGGAACGAAATCCTGCTGAATTTCATCAAGAATTCCGTTTGGAGATCGATCGATTTTCTAAAAAAGTACCTTTCCATGATGATTTAACGCTATTGAGCCTTCGATTTTCAAAAGGATGAGTCTGGTTCAACTTCCTTATGGCTTGACCTTACTTTATCCCAACCGCCTATGGAAGGGGCCGGAATTCGAGCGTAAGGTTTCCCTCACTTTTGATGATGGTCCTGTACCAGGAGTGACGGATTGGGTTTTGTCCGAATTAGCGAAACGCGGTTTAAGTGCTACATTTTTTATGGTGGGCGATAATGTGAGGAAACATCCTTTCCTAGCCCAGGAAGTGTTAGCCGCTGGTCATCAGGTAGGAAATCATACGTATCACCATCTTTCTGGTTGGAAGACCAAGACTGCTACCTATTTGGAAGATGTGTCTGCCTGTGATGCGGTTTTGGAGGACACCTTGGGGATAAAAACCAGATTGTTTCGACCACCCTATGGTTGGATGAAGCCGCTCCAAGCGCGTGCAGTGGCGAAGAACAAAAAAATAGTCATGTGGAGCCTCCTCAGTTATGATTTCAATTCGAGTTTAGCGGCAGCGGAAATAGTGCAAGTTTGTACTTCTCGCACTACCTCCGGAACAATCATCGTCTTTCACGATCAGGAAAAAACCAAGGAACAACTCAAGAAAGTGTTGCCGAGATACCTGGATTTTTTGGTAGGGGAAGGTTTTACCACGCAGCTTCTCCAAAGCTAAAGCCCAACTTGAAATTTGTGGACTAATTTTTAATGCAAGGTGTGTTCTCCAGGGGATTGCATGGATACTTTCTTATTTTTGGGGAAGCAATTCACTAGAACCTTTTCCTTGTTTCATGTCCTTGATCGATACCCATGCCCATATTTATTCCAGCAAGTTTGATTCGGATCGGGATCTGGTAATTGACGAAATTCGTGCTGCAGGGATTACAAAGGTGTTTATGCCCAATGTGGATGTCCACACCATTGATGCCATGTTGGACTGTGAGCGTCGCTATGAAGACCTCTGTGTGCCCATGATGGGCCTGCATCCTTGCGATGTAGGGGATGACTTTGAAGCCCAGCTTCAAGTAATGGAGGATTGGCTTAATTCGCGTCCATTTGCTGCCGTAGGAGAGATTGGAACAGACCTGTATTGGGATAAGACCAACTTGGACCGTCAACTGGCTGCCTTGGAGATTCAAGTGGGTTGGGCCAAGGAGCGCGACTTACCTATCGTATTGCACTGTAGGGAGTCCATAGACTTGACCATTGATTTTATTGAAAAACTACATGATGGCAAGCTGAGAGGAATATTTCATTGCTTTACGGGGACCCTTGATCAAGCAAAACGAATTACGGAGATGGGGTTTTTGCTGGGAATTGGTGGAGTAGTTACCTTTAAAAATGGAGGTTTGGATCAAGTGATTCCGTATATTGGTCTGGAGCATTTGGTGTTGGAGACAGACGCCCCCTATTTGGCACCTGTTCCCCATCGTGGCAAACGGAACTCACCCGCCTATCTTCCGTATGTGGCGGAGCGAGTAGGAGACCTCCTTCAAGTACCTGCGGCTGTGGTGGCTGAAGCCACTAGTGCACAAGCACTTCAACTGTTTACAAAGATTGAAAAATGAATTATAAGATCGTTCGTCTCAATACCGGAATCAAAACAAGCAAGGCTTCCTCAGTCCTGATCATCTATACAGGAGGCACCTTGGGGATGTCCTATGACGAGTCCGGTGCATTGGTCCCCTTCAATTTTGGGCAGATTTTGGAAAAGATTCCCATCCTTTCCAATATGAATATTGCGATTACAGTGATTTCCTTTCCCGAGCCCATTGATTCGTCCAACGTGACCATGAGTCATTGGATAGACATGGCCTACATCATCACTGAAAATTACGACAGCTACGATGGCTTCGTGGTTCTCCATGGTACCGATACCATGGCCTACTCCGCCTCTATGCTGAGTTACATGCTAGAGGGCTTGAATAAGCCCGTAATTTTTACCGGAGCGCAACTACCCATTTCGGCCATGCGTTCTGATGCGCGGGAAAACCTGATGACCTCTTTGGAGATTGCAACGGCCAAGTCCAAGGGGAAACCTATAGTTCCTGAAGTTTGCATTTTCTTCAATCACATGCTGCTGCGTGGCAACCGCTCCAAAAAGGTGCAGAGTGTCCATTTTGATGCGTTTGAATCGGAAAATTACCCCATTTTGGCAGAGGCAGGCATTGTGATTGATTACAATACCACAGCAATCCGACCCTATGAGGCCAATCGAAAGTTGATCAACCGCAACAACCTGGATAATGGGGTGATGATTGTGAAGTTATTTCCAGGAATTACCGCCAAGATTTTGGACGCCTGCTTTGCCATTCCTGGCCTTCGAGGTGTAGTCTTAGAAACTTATGGTTCTGGCAATAGCCCATCTTTGGATTGGTTTATGAAATCGCTGGAGGGAGCCATCAAGCGAGGGCTGATTCTATTGAACGTGTCTCAATGCAACGGGGGGCGTGTGATTCAAGGGCGTTATGAAACGAGTAAGGAGTTACTTGCGGTAGGGGTAGTGAGTGGTGCCGACATGACTACAGAAGCAGCTGTCACCAAGTTGATGTTCTTGCTGGGGCAGAAGTTGAGCCGAGAAGAAATTTGCATGCAGCTCACGCAGTCGATTGCTGGCGAGATCAGTACCTAATTTTCGTTTATTTCAAAAAGTGGTTTGGAATCGGCGTGAATAATTTTTTTCTTTGCACTCCGATTCGGCTACCGAGTCAAACCACAAACAGAGAGGTGTCCGAGTGGTTGAAGGAGCACGCCTGGAAAGTGTGTATACTCCAAAAGGGTATCGAGGGTTCGAATCCCTTCCTCTCTGCAGTACCTAAAAAGCCCTTAATTCAATGAATTAAGGACTTTCTTTTTTAAATCCTGTGTGGAAGGATTGAAGTTGGTTAAACTAATTGCTAGTCAGCTTGATCTCATAACTTCCTGTGAGTGCTGCCACTCTTCCTCCAGGAGGGCTGGGTACGGAAAATACAAGCACGAGCTCCTG
>JACCEE010841559.1_pt1 | contig 27541 bp, 19 predicted proteins | sample 7449931 | NCBI WGS metagenome assembly JACCEE01 (sample SAMN15323457, study PRJNA562643) | freshwater metagenome | isolation source: river surface water | place: USA:Blue River Watershed | collected 2017-08-19 | reverse complement strand
GAATAGCGAGTTCGGGGGTAATTTGTAAGCCTAAATTAGCCTCTACGCCAATAGAAGACTGACCACCCACTGCCAACACCGATTGCGGATTTTGCGGGTCTTGGGTAGTCATATTTTTACGCTCTATCCAATACGCAGCAATCGTACCGGAACCTTTTTTATCCCAAAAATCAAATTTGCTGCCGATTTCCGCTTGTTTACCGGTGGATAAATCAAAATTTCTGATTTGCGTCATTGTGGCGGTGGTTAAAATACCGGCGGGTGGACTGGCAGCCGTGCTGTATTGGGCATAGACATTAAAATTATCGGTAATGTCATACATTAAGCCGGCACGCCAAGTCACGGCTGTCCAATGGCGATGATAACCCGCCGGTGAACCAAACGGATTCGCGGCAGTGGGTGGTGTGGGGGTGCGATAATTTTTATTATTTAAATCAATATCATCTACACGCACACCGGTGACTAAATTTAAATTCGGCGACAGCGTTAAGCGATTTTCCATATACCCCGCTACGGTTAATAACTCATTCCGCGCACCAAGTACCGCACCGCTTGCCGCCGGATAACTTCGATAAGTACCGACGGTAAAATTGTAGGGATTGACGGTACTGACCGTGCCGCCTTCGGTACTGGGAGCGCGGGTTTGTTCGTTATACGCGACATCAATACCGGCTAAGGTTTTTAACGGCAGTCCAAACACTTTATCATCGTGATTAAATTCCAAGCGATTGCCGATTAAAGTTTGATTATGATTTACCGCAAACGACAGATTACGAATAATCGCCGTGTTGGTATTATTCCAATCATAGCCTTCCACGTTTTCGTATTGTCTATCACCTTTATAAAAATAAAAGGTATTTTTCAATTGCGTGTCTTTAGAAAACTGATAGTCGAGAATATCGCGTACCCACGTCACTTGCTGGTCGAATACGGGGTCTGCTGAATTATAATTTTTAAAGCGTGTTCCCGGGTCAATTTGCCCTTTGATTTGCGTATTGGCTAAACGCGCATCGCCCCAAGGAATAATTTGTCCATTCACGGTAGGATTAAGCAGCGGTGTTCCCCAATAGGCTTGGCGATTTTCCAATTGATGTTCAATGGCAAGGGTATGTGACAATTTATCGGTAATATCACTGAGCAATGACACCGAAAATACCCCCGAATTGGCTTTGGTATTATTCATTGAGCCTTCGCTGCCTAAATAACTTAAATTGGCGCGGAACCAATTCTTACTGTCGCTTAATTGCCCATTGTAATCATAGGAGGCGCGGCGATTCCAATATTCGCCTAAATTAAATAACGCCGAATGGTGCGATTTTTCGCGGTACGCGACTTTGGATACATAATTAACCGAGCCGCCAACCGCGCCTTGCCCATATAAAAACGAAGACGGCCCGCCTAATACTTCGACACGATCCATCAGCCAACTGTCAATCGGACGGGCGGCGACCGCATCATACTGCACGGAAATGCCGTTAAATAATTGCGTAATTTGTGCGCCGGTAAAACCACGCATTGACACGGAACCGGCTGACCCGGGTTGTGAAGAAACAAGAATGCCCGGAGCGCGTTCTAAGGCTTCCTGCGTGGTTTGTGCGCCGCGCTGTTCAATGGTGGCTTTGTCAATCACCGTGATGGAGGCGGGGGTTTCGCGCGATGTCAGTCCTAACCGGCTGCCGGTTTGGGTTTGTACATCTAACTGCGGCTTACTGTTGGGCGGATTTAATTTTTTATTAGTTACCGTTACTGTTTCCAGCTCGGTGACTGTTTCTGCCAGCACAGTGCTGTCATATAAACAAGCTAGAATACACACGGTAAGATAACGCGGAACTGCTTGAGTCAATAATGCCATATCCTTTTTCTTCCTTATTGTTAGTATTAGAAAACGTTTAACTTAATAAGGCTAATCAGCTTTATGACCGCTTAAAATGTGACAAATTGTCGCGCGACAATTTGTCACGGTTATTGGCATAACTTATGTATGTAATTCATTCTGCTCTAAAGAAATAGTCGTAAAATGGCGTTATTTTAGTAGATAACTAGCAAAAAATAAGCTATATCACACATAAGATTGGTTATATCGCGTAAATTTTTTTTGTGAGAACTTTTTTGCATACGCTGGTTAAAATATGCACCTGAAAAAAAATTTTAAATTGTGGCGAGAATTGCCAATAAAAGAGTGATTCAGAGATAGACAGCCGTGACTATTGTAGGGTGTGCACGCTGTTTTACACACCAAACAGCGCAACATTAAACGCATCTGCCAACCATTACCGGCTTATCCGCCGCATATACCGATAAACAACAACCTAATATCAGCAACATAATGCTTAACATTTTACGCATCATACACTCCTGAAAATGGGTAAGATTTCTATTTATATTCAGGATCAAAATCTTGGATTTTGTCAGTCACTTTACCGGCACAATCAATTGTTGCAACCGCTGCGCCTTTAACACTGACCATAACCCCGCCGGATGTTTTGGCATTCGCAGCACGCAAACTGGAAACAAAAACGCTATACACAGTATCGCCATTAGGAATAGCAAGTGAATACTCCATCATATCTGATACACCATTCCAAGGGCTAAACTTTGCCTGACTGCGCGGTACAGACAGTGCAATTTCAGGCTTTTCGCCGGATTTTCCAAATGAATAGGAAACCGTTTTTGTATTGTCACACACTTCAATGCGCTTATTTTTAGCGGTTAAACAGCTAAACAACACTTTGCTGTCTTTTCCGCAATCGGCATACAGCGCAGGTGATGCCAAAAGGCTGGCAAGGGATAAAGCAATTATCGTTTTTTTCATTAGATTTCCTCTTACATAGAGATTAGTTCAGTCACACACGGTTGGTTATAATCGTTTCCACATTCTTTTTTAACTTTTCCTTTTTTGTCTACCAGGTAGATTTTATTTTTGTCTACCCGATAAAACTCACTGTCACCGCCGCTATCTTTCATTTTTTTATCTAATTTCCCCTGATAAGCCACAAAAGACAAATCCGCCCCTGTTTCAATTTTGGTCATGCCATTTTTTTCAATCGTGATTTTGCCGACCATCGCCGAACCTTCATAAAAACGAAAAAAACGTGCGCCAACAAAAGGCAATTTAGCCTCTGCCATACTGACAGTGGATAGCAGCATGGCGGCGATAACTACACATACATATTTCATGGTAAAAATTCCGCTTAATTGTGTTGAGCTTTAAAATATTTAGTAGTCCTGTATAATAAATTATTTTATTTATCAATTATTTATAGCATTATTAGCGATATTTTTTAATCAGCTTATATTAAATTTTACAACAAAAACTTTATCGTATAATAGTAAAACCAAAAACTTATACTTTTCAAGTATTCAAATTTTAATGAACGCACAAAAAACTACTTTTTTACAAATTCACCTTTGGCTAACCGCATGAATTTAAGAATTATTGCCGCGCAAATCCTTTGTCGCGTTTTAAAAGACGGACAGTCCTTAACCGCCGCTTTGGATGCACATTTAGCCGGTATGCGCGAAGCAAAAGAGCGTGCTTTTGTGCAAGCCTTGTGTTATGGCGTAATCCGAGACTACTCGCGTTTGGAGTTCGCTCTCGATTTACTAATCGAAAAACCGTTACGCAACAAAGATATAGATATAAAAATGTTGCTATTGATTGGCTTATATCAAGTGCGTACGATGCGCGTCAGTGACCATGCCGCAGTTTCAGAAACCGTCGCTGCGGTAGGGAAAAAAACTTGGGCAAAAGGCATTGTAAATGCTGTCCTGCGCCAATATTTGCGTGATCGCCAAGCCATTGATGCGCAAATTGCCAGCGATAGCAACGCCGACAGTTGTCATCCGTTGTGGTTATTAACTGCGATTCGCCAAGATTGGGGGCAACACAGCGCAGCAATCATTGCACAAAATAATCTACAACCGCCAATGACCTTACGCATTAATCGGTTACGCACAAATCAAGCCGATTATTGCCAACTTTTACACGCTAATGGTATTTCTGCGCAGTCAGTAACGATAAGCGAAACAGCGGTACAATTAACCGAGCCGGTCGCTGTTGAACGTCTGCCGCATTTTCAAGATGGTTGGGTTTCGGTACAAGATGCAGCCGCGCAATTTGCCGCACCATTGTTAACTTTACAGCCTGGGCAACGGGTATTGGATATGTGTGCGGCACCGGGTGGAAAAACTGCCGCCTTGTTAGAAAATCAGCCTGCTATCGAATTGGTTGCCGTTGATATAGACCCACAACGTTTAACGCGAGTGCATGAAAATTTACAACGCTTACAATTATCTGCCCGCGTGATTGCCGCCGATGTTTGTCAACCCGACCAGTGGTGGGACGGTCGTTTGTTTGACCGTATTTTGTTGGATGCGCCGTGTTCTGCGCTGGGCGTGATTCGCCGTCACCCGGATATAAAATTATTACGCCGCAGCGAAGATATTGCTGCACTCCAGTATGTACAGGCGCAAATGCTAGAAGTGGCTTGGCATTTACTTGCACGCGGTGGACGGTTGTTATATGCCACCTGCTCAATTTTAACGCTCGAAAACGTACAGCAGATGACTACTTTTTTAGCCAATCACCCCGATAGTATTGAACTGCCGATTGGTGCAGATTGGGGGCAACCGCAACCAGTGGGTCGACAAATCATCACCGGCGAATTTGCCATGGACGGATTTTATTATGCGTGCTTGGAAAAACATTAATTTGTTACTGTTTTGGCTGCTGCTTTTGAATATCTGCTTAACGCACCCGTTGCAAGCAGGCGAATTTTCTGCACAAATTAAAGACGCCAGCTTAGAACCGCTTGCTAACTGGTATGTACTGAATGCCGATGTTAACTATATCTTAAGTCCAGAGGCAAAACAGGCAATTCAAAGCAGTATTCCGTTGTTTTGGCATCTGAAAGTGCAATTAAAACAACAGCGTTATTTTAAAGATAAAACCGTGATGCGGGTTAATTATCGCTACCGAATTCGCTATCACGCGCTATTAAATACTTATAGCGTTAAAAACGAAACCACCCACACGGTAAAAAAATTTTCCTCGCTGGCCGAAGCATTAGATTCCTTATCCAGAGTACGCGAACTTAAAATCATCGCTGTTTCCGCGCTCAAACACGATAAAAACTATACGGTTGAAATGCGCTTAGAATTTAACAAAGAAGATTTGCCGCCACCGTTGCGACCTATCGCCTATATTAGTCCACAATGGGATTTATCCAGTGCTTGGTATTTATGGCCACTAAAAAAATAAAACTTCCCATCAATGTATTTATCTTGGTGCTGTTTGGATTTATTTTACTGTCCTTACAATTGATGAGTTCTGCGACTCAGGAGTCTTCACGCTTGAACGATCTTTATTCATTGCTGTTTGTGATTAACAGCGTAGGTTCAGTCGTATTGCTTAGTTTAGTGGGGATTAATGTCTATTCACTGGCGCGCCAGTTACAAAAAAAAGAAGCCGGTGCAAAACTAACTATCCGTATGGTGTCGTTATTTGTCTTACTCTCCTTAGCCCCAGCAACCTTAGTGTTTTATTTTTCCATGCAGTTTTTGCACAAAAACATAGATAGCTGGTTTAACGTAGAAATTGACAAAGCGATGGAAGACGCGCTGGAATTAAGTCAACGTTCCTTAGAACAACGAATGCGCTGGCATTTAACCCAAACCGAACAAGCCAGCTATCCGTTACAAGAATTACCCGAAGAGTTAATTGTTGCAGAATTGGATGCTATGCGTGAATCCTTAAATGCGCTCGAAATCACCTTATTTTCGAGCCAAGAACACATTATCGCTTTTAGCAGCATCAACCCCAGCGATATTTTACCTAAACAACCGGACGAAAACGTTTGGTTACAACTTAAACAAGAACGGAATTACTTGGCCTTAGATACATTACCAGATGATTCCATGGCGATTCGCGTTGTTATTATTATTCAAGGACTTGAACCGAAATATCTGCAAGTTTTATATCAAGTACCGGTGCGTATTTCTGATTTGGCCGATTCGATAGAATTTGCCTCAGTGCGTTATCAAGAAATGCGCTTCTTGCGTCATTCGCTTAAAGTCAGCTTTTCGCTGGCCTTGTCACTTGTTTTGCTGCTGAGTCTACTGGCGGCGATTTGGGTTGCGTTTATCAGTATCCGCAATATTGTTGCGCCGGTTAAAGAACTTGTTAAAGGCACAAAAGCTGTCGCCATGGGCGATTATGCGCAAAAGCTGTCGATTACCAGTCAAGACGATTTAGGCTTTTTAGTCGAATCGTTCAATAAAATGACTCAACGCATTGCCCAAACCAGTAATGAAGCGCGGGATGCCAGTTTTGAAGTGGAAGAACAACGCGCGTATTTGGAATCAATTCTGGCGAATGTGACTGCCGGGGTGATGAGTTTTGAAGATGATTTTAGTATTCGTACCACTAACCAAGCCGCGTATCGAATTTTAAATTGTCAAGGACGCTGCTTTGTTGGGCAACATTTATCCGCACTAGCGGTAGAATTTTCGGCGTTAACCGAATTGTTTACGTCCATGCAAAGTTTAATTGAGCAAGCTGATGATATATGGCAACAAAGAGTGGCTTTTTTAGGTGCAAATGGGCGACAAGAATTGCTATGTCGCGGCACGCCGCTGTTTTCGCAAGAAGGCGAACGGGTGGGCGCGGTGGTGATTTTTGACGATTTAACCAATTTAATTCAAGCACAAAAAAATGCTGCGTGGGGAGAAGTGGCGCGGCGTTTGGCGCACGAGATTAAAAATCCACTGACCCCCATTCAACTGGCAGCCGAGCGTTTGCAACACAAACTGGCTAAAGAACTAGACCCGGTTGCGGCGGATATTTTGTTGCGTTCTACACGCACTATTGTTCAACAAGTTGAAGCCATGAAACGGATGGTAGATGATTTTGCCGAATATGCACGCCCATCAAAAAAACAGGTTGAACATCTTAATTTACAAAATTTAGTGCAGGATGTTTTGCTGTTGTATAACAATGCGCCGATTCAGGTTAGCCTGATTAGTGATTTTACCAGCGAGGCTGCTATGGTGTGCGCAGACCCGGTGAGTATTCGCCAAGTGTTGCATAATTTATTTAAAAATGCGCAAGAGGCGATGAGCGAAGGTGGGCTGATTGAAATTAAACTCGCGAAAGTGGAAAAAAATAATGCCGATTATGTAGAACTACGGATTTATGATCATGGCAATGGTATTAATCCTGAACGATTGGAGGCAATTTTTGAACCCTATGTCACCACGAAAACTGGTGGAACCGGTTTAGGGCTAGCGATTGTGAAAAAAATTGTTGAGGAACACGGTGGGTTAATTTGGATTGATAGTCATTACACGGACGGCGCAGGGTTTATCATTCAATTACCACTGGCGTAATGCTAGACCTTCCTGATATGACGCATCGGGAAGGTCTGGCGATTATTACCCCCCAAAAGGGATATATTCAATACCGTTACCGATAAGATCAATGACCGCCGCCTGATTTTCAGGACTTTCGCTAAATGAAGCTAATACCGCCGCCTGTACAGCTTGGGTATTACTGCCGTCATTGAGTACTTTTATCCAATAATCAAAACCACTTTGTTCATACGCACGGTGTAATACGTTATTATACAGTTTAGTCACAAAGATTTCCGGCGTGGGATTGCTACCATACATAGCAATAAACTCAGGGCTTTTGATAAAGCCGGTGGACACAGTTTGTAATGATGAGCCGTTTTCCAGCGTTTTAATCCAAAAACCTAAACCGCTTAAGTCTGGCGTTCGATCAAAAGCAGCTTTATAGACACGATACGCTTGCCCCGGAATACCTGTCACATCTAACATGACAGCCGTATCGGTAAACTTAAGTTTTTCAACTGCCGATAAGTTATCTATACCTTCAGCACCGCTTTTATCCGTTACACTATAGCCTTTGATAGACTGTTGAATATCAAAATTAGCCCGCGTATTGTTATAAATAACCGTGTCTGTGCCTTCATCCCCATTGATAATGTCATCGCCGGCGGCTCCAGTAAATGTATCATTCCCGGTACTACCAACCAACACATCCGCTGCCGTTGTGCCAACAATATTTAACCCCTTAGGCGTGTTTGTGGACGTGTTGTCCACTTGTTCACCAACCCATAGCACGGCATATTTACCGTAAATCCCAACTCCCATCGCGTTCCACGTTTTACCCGCCCAAATCCCGGCATTAATAATCAGATCATTATGCGGTGCATCGAGTTTCCATGCGGTTAACGCACCGCTGGCAGTAGCTCCGGCTGAAGCCATATACGCATTTTCATAACCATTACCCGTATAACCGGTTTTAAGACGTTGCGGTGCTGACCATACCGCCGAATAAGTGCTAGGATTTGCCGCATCATAAGGCGCATCACTCCAACCATGGGTTAACTTACCAACATTATCAGTTAAATCATGGACATGGCGATTAGCAACAGTCGACAACGCTTTTGACAGCGCAATCGCGGATAGCCCTTTTTGAGCGCGATACTGATTAATCGCATCATAGAGTTTTTGTTCTTCTGCTTCTATACCGTCATCTGCAAACGGTTGATAAATATCAACAGGCATCACACCACCCCTCTACACAAGAATGAAAATTTAAATCTTTATTGACCATCATTTTTTATCTCCAATAAACGTATTGAAAATTAAAACCTCGCTCACAGCCACTTTAACGACACATGCTTTAAAGGGTTCGATCTAATTTGCGATAACTGATGGCCTCGCCTAAATGTGTTACATCAATTGCTTGACAATGTGCCAAATCAGCAATCGTGCGCGAAAGTTTTAAAATGCGATGATACGCGCGATGCGATAGCCCAAAGCGTTGCATAGCCTGCTCTAATAATTGATGTCCCGGTTCGCTAAGCTGACACAATTCTTTCACTTCATTAACAGTCAGTTGTGCATTAATTTTGCCAGACCGCGCAAAAGCAATTTGCCGTGCCGCGATAACACGGGCGCGAATTTGCGCACTGGTTTCTTGACCTTCCGGCGATCCTCGGCGCAACACCTCATGTGTAACGCGCGGTACTTCTAAGTGCATGTCAATTCTATCGAGTAACGGTCCTGAAATTTTACTGCGATAACGGCTCACCTGCTCTGAAGAACAATGACAGCGTCCGGACGGATCGCCTAAATACCCGCAAGGACAAGGATTCATTGCTGCAATTAGCTGAAAACGAGCTGGAAAATCAGCACGGCGGGTGGCACGCGAAATAGTAATATGTCCGGACTCCAATGGTTCACGCAACACTTCTAATACCTTGCGATCAAATTCAGGTAATTCGTCTAAAAATAACGCCCCGTTATGTGCTAAAGAAATTTCGCCGGGTTTAGGATTACTGCCGCCGCCGACTAAAGCCGGTGCAGACGCGGTATGATGCGGCGCACGAAACGGTGGTTTACGCCAGTTTTCAATCTTAAACCCTTGATCACTGACCGAAGCAATCGCGGCGGTTTGTTGCGCTTGAAATTCAGACAACGGCGGTAAAATGGTGGGTAAACGGCTCGCTAACATCGACTTACCGGTTCCGGGTGGCCCTAACATAAGTAGGTTATGCCCACCAGCAGCGGCAATTTCAAATGCCCGTTTTACATGATATTGCCCTTGTACATCAGCAAAATCAACAGTATAAACAGTCGCTTCGGCGGTTAATGGTACAATCGGCATCGCCAATTGCCGCTGCCCGCTTAAATGTGCGCATACTTCTAATAAGCTACGCGCCGGAACCAGTTGCACCGCTTGTACCAACGCTGCTTCAGCGGCATTTTCCAGCGGTAAAATCAATTGCCGACCGGCTTGTTTCGTTTGCAAAGCAACCGGCAATGCACCATTAATACCGCGCAAACTACCCCCTAGCGACAACTCGCCGATGCACTCATAGTTATGCAACATATTACTTGGAATTTGTCCAGAAGCGGCAAGAATCCCTAATGCAATGGCTAAATCAAAACGTCCACCTTCTTTGGGAATATCCGCAGGGGCAAGATTAATGGTAATACGCTGAATTGGAAACGTAAACTGCGAGTTTAAAATAGCACCATACACACGGTCTTTGCTTTCTTTAACCGCTGTTTCTGGCAACCCTACAATCGACAACGACGGTAAACCATTAGAAACATTCACTTCTACTGTCACTAATGGCGCGTCAATCCCACTGCGACCTCGGCTGTAGACAATGGCAAGTGACATATTGACATCCTTTAATACAGACGCTGAAAATTAAAAAATTACCGCGTGGTGTCAGGAAAACGTTTTTCAATTTCAGCAACTTGCTGTTCGAGAGCTTCAAGTTTAGCGCGGGTTTTAGCTAATACGCCTTTTTGTACCTCAAACTCTTCTCGCGTGACTAAATCTAATTTTCCTAATGCACTTTGTAAAATAGCATGGAAATTTTTTTCCACATCGTCTTTTAAATGCGTTAACCCGCTAGGGACTGCATTGGCTAAACGACTGGCAATATCATCAATAGTTTTAGGATCGAACATGATTATCCTCCGGTTAAGTTAAATTTAAAACTCGGTTGTGGCAACGTGTTCACGGCAGATTTTATTCGCATCGGTTTGCGTTAAAGGTAAATCAGTCAATTGACAGTGATAATAATTATTCACTTCGCTAAAATGCACACAGGTGTGACACAAGCCAAAACTTTTTGCATGATTTGCTTTTTGTAATGCGGTTAAAGTGGCTTGTAACGCGGTTGCCAAAGAAGTAAAACGTTGTTTCGCCACTGCTTGCTCTGCCTGAACAAATATGTCTAACGGACGGATATTATTGACTAACTCAACGCCGCTTATTTGCAATTTTAAATGCACAACACGCCCGTCATCGGCATCTGCGTGTTTTACAATATAACCTTTGCGCTCCAAAACTTGTAACGATTGCGAAACCGTCCCTTTGGTTAAGCCTAAATAATCAGCAACCATTGCCGGTGTATCGGTGTGCGCATTGCATTGCGATAAAAACTCCAATACTTGTATATGAATCGGCTGTAAACCAAGTGCCGTATATTTTTTTCGTTGTTCCGAACGCAATAAGGTACTGATGCGTTCAATCAGTCTAAAGGTAGTTAAGTCTTCCATCTTGTTTATTCTAGCATGAGTTTAATCAATCGCAGCACATAAGCGATGATTGTAAATTTAAAATTATCCACTTATATCAGTTGGAAAGCGTTATAGATTTTTTGCCCTTAGAATGAAAATCACTCGATAAAGCAAACGAGGCGTTGCCCACATCAAGACAGACAAAGTGATGCTAAATTAGTTAATAGCCGCTACACATCAACTGTTGCATAGATTAGATTTTAATTTCAGCAAAAAAACGAATGGCAGATGCCAACACTATCGACATGTCATGATATTGCTGGCTACATAAGGCGAGAAGCATGGAAATGAGATATTTCCATGCCTGATTATGACGAGTATGCGAAAAAATTAAATTAAAAACTAACCCCCGCGCCTAACCAAAAGCGTTGGGCATCAAATTTGCCGCTGGTTGGCGAAGCATCATAATAAGAGTATTTTGCTAACACGCTGTAATGCTTGAAAAATTCTTTGGTGACTAAAAAGTTCCATTCTTTACCGTAGTCAATTTTACCCGTATCATCGCTGTACTCGTGATACACACCGGTTAATTTAACCCCTTCAATTTCAGTGCTTAAAGAACCATACACATCACGCAAACCATTGGCGGGTGTAACTAAAAACTGATCCGCCCAGCCATTAAAAATATGCAAAGTTGCCAGTGGTGTATCAAACGTTTTGCCCGCACCTTTACCGTCTAATTGTTCAAACCCTGCTTTTGCAGTGACTCCGAATGCGCTAAAACCGCCAATCAGATGATAATAATTGGCAGCATAAGGGGTAGGGCTTTGTTTATAATCGCGTTGATACGCATATTCAGCGGTGTAATGGGCTTTAAAATCATCATTGATTTTGCGTGTTCCATCAAAACGCACCCCGTAGGTTTGGTTAGATTCAGCATGGGTTAAACCACCTAAGCTACCAACCGGTTCATTAAAATCCATTAAATAAGCATAACTGGTCAACGTACCTATATCGGCAAAATTATAGCTAATATTGGCAAACGGAAATTCCATGCCTTTCATCATGGCATTGATATTTTGAGCTTTATTAATATAACCCACACGAATTGTGGTGTTCGGTAATGAAGTATTGGTCACCAAAATCGCATCAAACATTTGCTCCATCATCCGCCAGCCAACAGTGCCGACAAACCGTTGATTATCAAAGTTAATTCGTTGTCGACCGATTTTAACTTCGGTATCGGGAATGCCTTTATAACTAATCCACAATTGATTAAGCACATGCTGCTGCGGATCAGGAATGATCTCAAATTGGGTTTTACCGTTGCGGGTGCTATTGTAATCATTCACACCGATGTCTTGATTAGCGGCATATTCCACATAACCTTGAAAGCCTTCAAACTCAGGGGTTAAATAACCTAATTGCAAACGTGCCTCAGACACATTGCCCGGTTTTAACGCCGGATTTCCGGTATCATAATGTTCATAACGATAACGTAAATCAAATTTAATTTGCCCATACTTAGCATCGGTTTGTCCAAATTTAAGAGCATTTTCAATCTCTTCTGTTACCCCCGCATGAGCCAGCGGCGTACATAACAGTGCATATAAGGTTGTTAATGAGAGTTGTTTAGATAATATCATCGCTAAGTCTTCCATATAAAAAGTTATAATAATTTGCGCAATTCAGGGACACAAGAACCGCAATTTGTTCCCGCCTTTAATGCCGCCCCAATCGCTTCGACACTGCTAAGTTTTTGTTCAGCAATCGCTTTACGCAAGGTGTTCATTCCAACACTAAAACAAGCACACACCGTTTCGCCGGCATCTTCGCCACCGTGAGCAACTTTTCCGGCTAATAAGCTTATGCGATCACTCTCATCCAACGTCTCTTTGCTGAATAATTGGCTAAGCCAAGTGCGGGTTGGTAAATCAAAACTTTTCGCTACAAACAACACCGCTTGTAAGGCGTTATCTTTAATCAACGCGACCCGGTAGCGACCGCTGGCTTTATCGCTAAACTCTAGCCATTCGCCCTCGTTATGCGTATCAGCACTGGTCATAAACAATGACTTTACCGCGCTATGCCAATTCTCCGGTACACGGTTGCCCGCCAGTTCATAGCGTAAAAACTGTCGCCCCCGCGCCATCACCCAATAATCCTGTAGCTGAAGATTTAACGGTGTACGCGATAATGCGAACCCATGCCACGCCGGGGTATAGGCGTCTAATCGCACAGGCGTATGTTTGAGTTCAGGTTGCCCTGAAATTGGATCACAAACCGGATTAACCACACCACCAACCACCGCACTACTGGCAAACTGATCATTCCAGTGCATCGGCATAAATACAGTGCCGCGCGTTTGTTCATCGCTACACTGCAAACGCGCAATCACCTGTCCCCAACGACTGCGCATCTGTACCAAACATCCGCGACTCAGATTAAGCAGTTGTGCATCGTGTGGATGTACGGCAATATACGGCTCTGGCGCGTGTTCCATTAACCGCGCGGTTTTGCCGGTGCGTGTCATAGTGTGCCATTGGTCACGCAAACGACCGGTATTTAATACCAACGGATAATCAGCATCGGGTAAATTAACCGGTAAACGCGGGATAATCGCGACAAACTGCGCTTTGCCGCTGGCGGTAGCATAATGATGATCAGTAAACAGGCGAGGCGTGCCTTGCCCGTTGACAATCGGCCGTTGAATGGGTTGCAACTGCTGATAATCGCTATCGCTAAGCTTGGCTAATTCACTGATATTAAATAACCGCGCGCCGTTATTTTCAAAACCGGATAATGCGGCATGTTCACGAAAAATATCCGCAGCACATTGATAATTAAAGTCTTTTTTAAATCCTAACCGTTGTGCAACTTGGCTGATTATCCACCAATCCGGTTTGGCTTGTGCAGGTAGCGGTAAAAATGCGCGTTGCCGTGAGATACAGCGTTCTGAATTGGTGACTGTACCGTCTTTTTCCCCCCATGCCGCCGCCGGTAATAACACATGCGCGTAGCGGGTGGTATCGGTGTGTTTCATGCAATCGGAAACGACCACAAATTCACAATGTGCCATTGCCTCACGGACTAAATTAGCATCGGGCAAACTTACAGCCGGATTGGTTGCCATCACCCATAACGCTTTGATTTTATTGTTTTTAACGGCGGTAAATAAATCGACTGCTTTTAAGCCGGCTTGTTTAGCAATAGTTGGACTGTGCCAAAACCGCTGCACTTTATCAAGATGCTCAGGTATGAAATCCAAATGCGCCGCCAGCATATTTGCCAAGCCGCCCACTTCCCGACCGCCCATTGCATTGGGTTGTCCGGTCATCGAAAATGCCCCCATCCCGACTTTGCCAATCCGTGCAGTGGCTAAATGACAATTAATAATGCTGTTGGCTTTATCGGTTCCCGCACTTGATTGATTGACACCTTGCGAATACACGGTGACAGTTTTTTGCGTTTGTGCAAACCAGCGGAAAAATTCAGCCACCGCGTGTTCAGGTAAGCTGCATAAAAATGCAATTTGTGGAATCGAGCGTGCAGATTCTTGTGCTGCTTGAATTGTGGCGGCAAATTGCTCGGTATGCTGTTCGATAAATGCCCAATCAAACGCATCTTCCCTGCGTAAATAATTTAATAAACCATTAAATAAAATTGTGTCGCTACCGGCTTTTAGCGGTAAATGTAAATCAGCAATATCGCAAGTGGCGGTACGGCGCGGGTCAATCACAACGATTTTTAATTCTGGACGTTGTTGTTTTGCCGCTTTGAGGCGTTGATAAAAAACCGGATGACACCAAGCCGTATTGGAACCAACCAACACCACTAAATCAGCTACTTCGGCATCTTCGTAACTACAGGGTACGGCATCTTCACCAAACGCACGTTTGTAGGCGGCGACCGCCGAGGACATACATAAACGCGAATTGGTGTCAATATTTGCCGAACCGATAAAACCTTTCATCAGCTTATTAGCGACATAATAATCTTCCGTGAGTAATTGCCCTGACACATAAAAAGCCACTGCGTCTGCACCATACTGGCTCATAGTTTGTTGAAAACGTGCCACAACTGTGCTTAATGCATTATCCCACGAGGTTTGTTGCCCGTTTATTTCCGGATACAGCAAGCGTCCGTCTAAATCGACGGTTTCCCCCAAGGCCGTGCCTTTAGAACAAAGCCTACCCCAATTTGCCGGGTGACTTTTATCTCCTTGAATAGCTAATGATTCTGCCGTTTGCGTTACAGTGACACCGCAACCAACACCGCAATACGGGCAAGTGGTTTGAACAGAAGAAGCCTGAGGAATATTCATAATAAATTAATTCATAGATGAAAAATATTTTTCTGAATAATGCAGGAACCGTGCCATATTTATAAAAAAATTCGCGCAGTTGGTATGTCAATTGCTTATATATGTAAATACCGCTTATATAGTCTGCGACACTAAAGTGTAGTGTTTAGCGGTTAGCGCGTTTTTTCCCTATTTATCTTAACTTGAGGAGCGTAGAAATATGACCACCATTACCGAAAAACCTATCACTGTTGTACCTGAAGATTCAATGTTGCGCCGACATTTTTTAACTCATATTCGTGCGGTAGTGGAAGCGGATATTTTGCCCAACAACCTTGATCCTGCACTAAAACATTATTACGAAGCTAACGTTGCCGCAGAAATTCAAAAACGTTTGGCTAATTAATCGAAGTGTTTAAAAAAAAGCCGTGCATCCAAGTCTTGCCCAATGTGGCTGGATTTATCTATGTATTGCGGCATCCGAATAATGATTGCGTTATGCTAAATTAAATAGTTGACAGTCTTTACAACAAAAAAACCGCTGTTAAGCGGTTTTTTTGCTTGGGCTAATAAAAAGCTGTTAAGTTTACGGCAAGTCCAAATAAACGTCTGTGTTTTCAATTTTCACAACAAACTTTTTTACACAGCCTTTATCCGGCGCAACTGCTTCACCTTGCTGTAAATCAATGACCCAACTGTGCAATGGGCAAGTAACTTTACAGCCATGCACAATACCCTGTGATAACACGCCGCCTTTGTGTGGACAACGGTCTTTTATCGCAAATACCTGATCATCACTGGTGCGAAAAATAGCAATATCACCGTTTTCAAAATTTAAAATACGCGACCCTAGACGTGGAATCTCTTGTAAATTTGCTACTTTAAACCAAGTCATTACGCTATCTCCGTTGTTAATTGAGGTAAAGATTTAAACGCTTGCGGTTGTTCGACACATTCAGCCCACGGGTCGGTTTGTGCATAACGTTGTGATTCCATAAACGCTTGCGCCAAATCCTTACGTCCTGCTGCATCGTCAACAATTTTTTGTTTTACATACGCTAAACCAACACGTTCAATCCACGGCGCGGTACGTTCTAAATAATGCGCCTCCTGCCGATATAACTGCATAAACGCAGTGCAGTATTCAATCACTTCCGCATCGGTTTTAACTTTGCATAATACATCGGTACAGCGAATTTTTATCCCGCCATTGCCGCCAATATGCAATTCCCAACCCGAATCTACCCCCACTACACCAAAATCTTTAATACTCGCTTCAGCACAATTGCGTGGACAACCTGACACTGCCATTTTAAATTTGTGCGGTGTCCACGACCCCCAAGTCAGTTTTTCTAACGCAATGCCCATCGTCATTGAGGCTTGAGTGCCAAAACGACACCACTCTGACCCTACACAGGTTTTTACGGTGCGCAACGATTTTCCGTAAGCATGACCGGAAACCATCCCCTGCGCATTTAAATCTGCCCACATGGCGGGTAAATCCTCCTTTTTAACCCCCAATAAATCAATCCGTTGCCCACCGGTAATTTTGACTGTCGGCACATGATATTTTTCCGCCACATCAGCAATAGCACGCAACTCTTGTGGATTGGTTAACCCTCCCCAAATTCGCGGCACAACTGAATAAGTGCCGTCTTTTTGAATATTGGCATGAAGACGTTCATTAACAAAACGTGATTGTGGATCATCCACATAACTAGCAGGAAATGCACATAACAAATAATAATTCAATGCCGGACGACACAGATGACAACCATCCGGTGTTTTCCAATTTAACCCCCGCATCACGCTGGGAATATCGTAGTTAGTTTCGGTGGCAATGGCGTTACGCACTTCATCGTGGGTTAAATCCGTGCAACTGCATAAGGATTTTTTATGCGGGGCGGTCGAATAATCGCCCACTGTACTGGCTAATATTTGTTCCACCAAGCCCGTACAAGAACCGCACGAGGCGGAAGCTTTAGTGTGTTTGCGTACTTCTTCTAAGGTAAACAAACCATTATTCGTAATCGCACTGACGATAGTTTTTTTACACACCCCGTTACAACCGCAAATTTCTGCATCATCGGGTAAAGCCGCCACTTGATTAATTGCGCCATGTCCTGCATCCCCAACATGCGCTTTACCAAATAAAATATTTTCCCTAAAGGCAGTAATATCGGTTTCATCACGCATAAGCTGAAAATACCACGCGCCATCAACGGTATCACCGTACATCACCGCGCCCTTGATGCGATTATCTTCCACGACCAGCTTTTTATAGATATTACGTTGTGCGTCTTTAAATACAATTTCCTCGCTGTTTTCATTCCCCAAGAAATCACCGGCGGAAAATAAGTCAATTCCGGTAACTTTTAATTTTGTTGAAGTCACTGAGCCTTCATAACGCGCAATCCCGTAATGGGCTAAATGATTAGCACACACTTTAGCCTGTTCAAATAACGGTGCTACCAATCCATAGGCTTGTCCGCGATGTTGCGCACACTCGCCCACTGCATAAATGCGCGGGTCATAGGTTTGTAAAGTATCACTGACAACAATGCCCCGTTCGCAATACAGTTTCGCTTGTTTGGCCAATTCAATATTTGGACGAATCCCAACCGCCATTACCACTAAATTAGCCGCCACTTCACGCCCATCTTTAAAACGCACACCGGTCACACAGTCATCGCCTAAAATGGCTTCAGTTTGCGCTTCCATAAGAAACTGCACGCCGCGCTTTTCCAATTCAGTCTGCAATAAATTCGCCGCAACCGGATCAAGCTGATTATTCATCAACACATTCGTTACATGTACAACGCTGACCCGCATACCTTGTTTCATTAAGCCATTCGCCGCTTCCAGACCTAACAAACCGCCGCCAATCACTACCGCATGTCCACCATTGCGTGCAGCGGTTAACATTTGTTCAACGTCATTAATATCACGAAAAGCAATGACATTTTTTAATTTATAGCCGGGAACCGGAATGATAAAAGCATTAGAACCTGTGGCAATCAATAAGCGGTCATACGGCACACTTTCACCACTGGCAGTGATAACTTGACGTTTAAGGCGGTCAATTTTTATCACCATCTGCCCTTTGTATAAGGTGATATTATTGTCTGCATACCATGCGTCATCATTAAGAATGATGTCATTAAAGGTTTTTTCTCCCGCCAGTACCGGCGAAAGAAGAATACGGTTATAGTTGTTATGTGGTTCTGCACCGAAAACTGTAATTTCGTAGCGTTGATTATCAAGTTTTAGCAACTCTTCTAAAGTGCGGATGCCCGCCATACCATTACCGATACAGACTAGTTTTTCACGTTGTGTATTCATGCTTGTTCCCCAAGGCAGTGTGTTTGCACTTAATAAGCAGATTATATGCCAACAGAAAATACTATTTTAAAACAATTGGTTATACTCTATTTTACTAGCGCAATGCGGCGTAACAGTGCATTATGCACCAATCTGGTATTCGCCTGTCGATGTGGTCATGCAGTAAATCTAAGCAATAAAATCAATACCAGTTTGAATATTACCCAACACTTGTAACTGATTTTCTGGGCTTTCGCTAAAACCGATTAACACTTGCGCATTATTTAATCGCCCTGCGTTTAATAAATCAACCCAATAATTTAGCCCCGCTTGGTCTGGAGCGCGGTGTAAAACATTCGTATAAAACGCAGTAACAAGCGTATTAGCGGTGGGTGCTGTACCGACCAAGGCTTGAAATTCGGCGGAATTTAAAAAACCGTTTGCAACATCAACGTCACTTACGCCTTTATCACGCTGATTAATCCAATAGCCAAGCCCGGTTAAATCAGGCGCACGATTAAAGGCCGCTTGATATAAGCGATAACTTTGTCCGGCAATACCATTAATATCCAATGCAACTGATTTATCCGCAAAGCTCAAGCGTTCAATATTTACGAGCGTATCAGTGCCGTCTCTTGCAGTCGTTAAATCGGTAACTTGAAACGATTCTCCAGATTGACTAATCGCATAGCCTGTACGCTGTCCTTGATAAACAGCCGTATCTAAACCGCTTCCGCCATCTAAACTGTCATTGCCACTGTCACCCTGTAAATCATCATTACCCGCTAATGCTGATATCGTATCGTTACCGCTGCTGCCAAAAATAACCTCGCTTTTATCCGTCGCCTGACCGACATGATGAATAATCGCATTTTTAGTCGATAAAATAGTAATAGGAGTGGTAGGAAAATTTTGATAAGTAGCACTGGCATTAACAACCGGCACTTTACTTATTTTATCAATTGTTTCAATACCTTGTAAGACCGTACCAAAAACCGCATACCCCGGACTGGTGCTGGATTTATAATCAAGACTACTGGAATTATCCACCGTATTGACAAAAAATTGCGCTGTTGCCGAATCTGCAACACTCGTTCTTGCCATCGCAATCGTACCGCGCGTATTACTTAAACCGGCTTGAGATTCTAAAATAATTGGTGCGGCTGTCGGTTTACTGGCAATCGTTAATGACGAACCGCTAATACTCTGCACGACAATTTGTCCACCCTGCACAACAAAACCATCAATCACCCGATGAAAAATCGTATCGGTATAATAGCCACTATTGGAATAAGCTAAAAAATTCTTTACTGTCACCGGTGTTTTCGTTGGAAATAATTCCAGCGTAAATGAACCCAACGTAGTTTTTACCGTTACTAACGGATCAGTTAAATCGATGGGCGTTATTGGCATATCAAACTCCAGAAAATAATAAAGTCAACAAATTCAATAATTTTAACATACGCATTTTGTTTGCTGATAAATCCCAAGTGTCGAGCAGAACACATAAATGATAATTTGATTAGCACTCTACTTAAGGGAGTGCTAAAATTCTAAGCATATTCAAAAACGGAGATAACCATTATGAGTAACGCCTTAGTTTTACCAAGCAATTTGTCGGTCGGGACGTTTGACAGCTACCTCAACTTAGTTAGCCAAATGCCTAAACTCACGCCTGAACAAGAGTATGACTTAGCAGTACGCTATAGAGACTTAGGGGACTTGGAAGCTGCCAAAGAGTTAGTCATGTCAAATTTACGTTTTGTTGCCCATGTTGCGCGCGGCTACAGTGGATATGGCTTACCGCTACCGGATATTATCCAAGAAGGCAATGTAGGATTAATGAAAGCGGTAAAACGCTTTGACCCCGATATTGGTGTCCGCTTAGTTTCATTTGCCGTCCATTGGATAAAAGCCGAAATTCATGAATATGTCATTAAAAATTGGCGCATTGTTAAAGTAGCCACCACCAAAGCGCAACGTAAATTATTTTTTAACTTGCGCAAATCAAAAAGTCATTTAGGTTGGCTCACCCAAGATGAAGCAAAAGCCATGGCGCAAGATTTAGACGTTGACTTAAAAACCGTCTATGAAATGGAAAAGCGTATGGATGGTCACGATATGGCGTTTGATTTACCCACAGACGACACATCTGAGGAAAACTATTGCGCTCCTGAAAGTTATTTAACCCAATATAATGGCGACCCTGCCATGTTATTAGAAAATTCCGACTGGCAAGGTCACGAAGAAGATGTCCTCGCCCACGCGATGACCGAACTTGACGAACGCAGTTTAGACATTCTCAACAGTCGTTGGCTGGCAGAAAAAAAAGCCACCTTACATGAATTGGCAGAACGCTATAATGTATCCGCTGAAAGAATTCGCCAATTGGAAAAAAATGCCATGAAAAAACTAAAAGAAGCGGTTGTATTAGCCGCATAACCTGCAAAGGTTTACAGTTTTTAAGCAATTAATTTAAAAAAACCTCGTAAATATAAAAAATTTGCGGGGTTTTTTTATACGCTCAGAAAAATTTTATGCCAAGTCAGGCTAAACTAACTTACCAAGGTACGCTATCATTTTCTAAGCTTTACCACTAAAATGCGCAGCAATGTTTTTACATTCCAACTAACTTACACAAAGCGCGTTTAAGCGTAAATCAAAGTGTGTTTGGTATGTTAAAAATAAAATCCATTACAACAGATGAAATAAACGCTTTAAGTTAATACACTTAACCTACAGACATCTGTTAAACCTGCGTGAATTTCTGCAATAAAACCATGAGTATCATCTTATGAACAATGCCTCTTTATCTGAGACTATCTCTAAAAGTACGGAAATAAAAACAAAAGTTTTTATGGTAGATGATGCAAAATCAATCTGCTTACAAGTAGAAAAACTATTTGCCCGCGAAGAAATTGAATTTAAATATTGTCTTTCTGCTAAACAAGCATTATTAGAAATTAATGCCTATAATCCTACCGTGATTATTCAAGACTTGTATATGCCCGAAAAAGATGGCTTTGAATTACTCACCGAATATAAAAATACCCCGACTATTCAAAATATCCCAGTGCTGATATTTTCCGCCGAACGCAATGAAGAAATTAAAAATACCGCTTTTACATTGGGTGCAGATGATTTTTTAAGTAAACATGAAAATAAACAAGAACTTATTGCGCGGGTTTTATACCACTCTAACCGTTTTTTAAACTCCTGTAATTACCATGAAGCCACGTTAGTGGATTCTGTTTTATCCGATCGGCAAAATTTGATTAAAGTGCTGATGATAGATACGTCTAAATTCTCCTGCTTTATTATGCAAAAAATATTAAGTCAGGAAAACAGTATCACTTTTAAATACTGCCTAGACGTTGATAACGCTATCAATGAAATAGAAACCTATCGTCCATCGGTTATTTTATTAAAGCTTTATGATGTAAATAATGAACAATTCTTTTTAATTAAAAAAATTAGAGCGAACAAACGTATTAATGACATTCCGATTATTATTTATGCCTCTTTTGAAGACAATGAACTTAAAATTAAATCATTAGCTGCTGGTGCGGACGATTATATCGCTAAATCAACTGATGATTCGGATCATATTGAATTTGTTAACACCATTATTGCGCATTCACAACGCTGTTTTAATTTACCTAAACTACATGCGCTCACTAACTTTTTTAATACACATAATACCGTTACCCCGGTTACACCGGTGCGATTATTAATGATTGATGATTCAGAGTTTATTTGCGAATGGGTAAAAGAATTATTAAGTTGTGAACCAAGTATTCATATTGCATTTTGTAATGACTCGACTTTAGCTTTAGAGCTAACAAAAGAATACAACCCCACTATTGTGCTTATGGATTTAGAAATGCCCAATATTAGTGGTTTAGAATTATTAGCTTTATTTAAAAAAGACGAATTTGCGCAAGAAATTCCGGTTATTTTTCTTTCCGGTGTAAGTGACCCGATGGTTAAAGCCAATGCTTTTTCTCTCGGTGCTAATGATTATATGGAAAAAGACATGGATGTAGTCGAATTAATTAGCCGAATAAAGTTTCATTCCCATAGCTATTTAAACTCTATTCGTTTAAGTAATTCTATTCAAGAATTAATTAATATGCAAAAACTTTTAAAATCCCAAAGTGACTTAATTCGTAATACTTTTGGGCGTTATCTTTCCGAAGAAATTGTACATAATATTTTAGAGTCCCCTCAAGGGATGACATTGGGTGGCGAAAGCCGTAATATTTCAATTATGATGACCGATTTGCGCGGTTTTACGTCACTCGCGGAAAGATTACCTGCGGAAACTGTATTAGCTATTATTAATAATTATTTATCGGTAATGACTGATATATTATTAAAATACAATGGTACTATTGATGAATTTATTGGTGATGCTATTTTAGCCATTTTTGGCGCGCCTATTCAACGCCACGATGATGCGCAACGTGCAGTTGCCTGTGCAATAGAAATGCAGTTGGCGATGGACAAGGTCAATGAATGGAATCATAAACAAGGTTATCCTGAAGTTGCAATGGGAATTGGAATTAATACCGGTGATGCGGTTGTCGGAAATATTGGCTCAGAAAAACGGGTTAAATATGGTATTGTCGGTAGAAATGTGAATTTAACGTCGCGTATTGAATCTTATACTACTGGCGGTCAAATTTTTATTTCTGAAAGTACAGTGAAAAAATGCGGTGATATTTTGCGTATTGATAGTGAAATGGAAGTGATGCCTAAAGGGGTAAAAAAAGCGATTACTATTTATGAAATTGGTGGGATTGCTGATGAATTTAATTTATTTTTACCACCGAAAAAAGCACCGTCTTTTAATGAATTAGGTTCTTCATTGTCTATTATTTTTGTCGTTGTTGAAGGAAAACATGCCGCAGATACCAGTTATAACGCTGAAATAGTTAAATTATCTTTAAAAGGCGCGGAAATTAAATCAACGTTTATTGTAGATAAACTAAATAATATAAAAATTACTTTATTTACGCATACGCATCAGCTTGTTTGTGATGATCTTTATGCCAAGGTTAGTCATATTAATAATGATGGCTTTATTATTTCATTTACTGCTATTCCGCCAGAAGCGGAAAGTTTTTTTAATTCGATTTTAATTGCTACGCAATAATGTATTCATTAATAACAGGTTGTGTCATTTTGACAGCCAGACTGATTTTTTCAGGAGAAGGTTTATGGTTAATGAAAATACATTAGCTATTGCAGGTTCAACCATGATTATGTCGTTTATGTATTTGATTATTTTCAAACGCATGTCGGCTATGAATGCGTTGATTTTAGTACCTATTATATTCGCGCTAGGAATTGGTTTTTATGATGCCAAATTGGGCATTATGATGATGGTGGGGGTTATGAAAGTTGCCCCTACCGGTATTATGATTTGTTTTGCGATTTTGTTTTTCGGCATTATGATTGATGCCGGTTTATTTGATCCGGTGATTAAAAAGATTCTCACATCCGTGCATGGCGATCCAATGAAGGTTTGCGTGGGCACCGCATTATTAGCCGCATTTATTTCTCTTGATGGTGATGGTTCTACCACTTATTTGGTCACTTGCTCGGCTATGTTGGGCGTACATCGCCGTTTGGGAATTAAGCCGATTATTTTGCCAGCGTTAGCGGTACTGGAAAACAGTGTAATGAATATTGTGCTGTGGGGCGGCCCTACCAGTCGTGTGTTGGCAGCCTTAAATGTCGAATCAAGTTCAGTATTTGTGCCTATGATTCCGTGTATGGTGATGGGAACGTTGTTTGTGTGTTTATTAAGTTATCGCTGGGGATTGGCTGAGCGGAAACGCCTTGGCATTATCGAATTGGATTATACGGAATCGCATCTGTCCATGCTTGATAATACTGAACTCACTACACTTAAGCGTCCTGATAAAGTGTGGTTTAACTTTGCATTGACGGCAACATTGATGATTTGTCTGATTGTGCAAATATTGCCTTTGGCGATTTTATTTATTATTGGCACGGCATTGGCTTTGTTAATTAATTATAGTGATAAAGATCAGCAAGCCAGAATTTGTGCTAATGGTGCAAATGCAATGCCTGTCGTGTCGATGGTATTCGCCGCCGGTATTTTTATGGGCATTATGTCGGGTACGAAAATGATTGACGCGATGTCGAATGTGATTATTGCCGCTGTCCCCCATATTATGGCACCGCATTTTTCAATTATCACTGCCCTAGTAAGCCTGCCGGGGACTTTTTTTATGACCAATGATGCTTTTTATTTTGGTGTGTTGCCAGTATTGGCGAAAACTGCGGCAGCATATGGCATTCCAGCCGAAGAAATGGGGCGGGCAGCATTAATTGGTCAAGGGGCGCACCTGTTAAGTCCGTTAGTTCCTTCAACCTATTTATTAGTCGGATTAAGTAAAGTCGATTTTGGTGATCTACAAAAATTTGCCTTAGTCCCGGCGGTTTGTATTTCCTTGCTTTGGTTAGCTATTTCTATCATGCTTGGGAATATCCATATTTAAGTCACGGATTTTTAAAATGCGCAATCAGTATATAATTTAATCTCTCTTCATTTGTAAAAAATTTCATAATGTATCCTATCGAAAAAATCCGCGCTGATTTTCCTATTTTGGCAGAAAAAATCCGCAACAAACCTTTAGTGTATTTGGATAACGCAGCAACTTGTCATAAACCTCATGCGGTCATCGCCAGTTTATCCGCGCTTTATTGCCATGAATACGCAAATGTGCATCGGGGTGTGCATACTTTAAGTGTGAAAGCGACTGACCGCTTTGAAGGTGCGCGCCATAAAGTTAAAAACTTTATTCATGCCGCCAGTGATAAAGAAATTATTTTCGTAAAAGGCACAACCGAAGCAATTAACCTAGTTGCGCAAACATTCGGTAAAGCCAATCTTGCCGCTGGTGATGAAATTGTCATTAGTGCAATGGAGCATCATTCTAATATTGTGCCTTGGCAAATGTTATGCGAACAAACCGGCGCAGTATTAAACATAATTCCGATGGATAATAACGGCGAGCTAATTTATGCTGAGTATGAAGCGTTACTGACGGCTAAAACTAAACTCGTTGCACTGGTGCATGTTTCTAACGCATTAGGTACGGTCAATCCGATTAAACAAATGATTGCCGCCGCACATGTTAAAAATATCCCGGTTTTAATTGACGGGGCGCAAGCGATTGCACATCTGCCGGTTGATGTACAAGATTTAGACTGCGATTTTTATGCTTTTTCAGGGCATAAATTATACGGTCCGACCGGCATTGGTGTTTTATATGGCAAACAAGCTTTATTAGAAGCAATGCCGCCGTATCAAGGCGGCGGTGATATGATTCGCAGCGTTACCTTTACAAAAACCGTTTACAATGATTTACCGTATAAATTTGAAGCCGGCACACCAAATATTGCTGATGCAGTTGGTTTAGGGGCAGCGATTGATTATTTAACCGACATTGGCATGGACACCATTGCCGCTTATGAAACCGAGTTACTTCACTATGCAACGGCACAAGCACAAACAATCCCAAGTTTACGTCTGATTGGACAAGCGGCGGAAAAAGGCGCGATTCTATCGTTTGTACTCGATAAAATTCATCCGCATGATATAGGAACTATGCTAGATAGCTTAGGGGTCGCGGTGCGTGCTGGTCATCATTGCGCGATGCCGGTGATGGATTTTTTTCAAGTACCCGCCACTGCGCGTGCATCGTTTGCGTTGTATAACACAAAACAGGAAATTGATGTATTAATACAAGGCATTCACGATTTAATCAAAGTATTTGGTTAATCCGCACTATGTTCTGAATAATCGGGGAGCTAATGCGTACTCATCCCCGATTCATCAGAAAACAACCAAGTGCGGCGAATCAGCAAAACATCTAATTCATTTTCCAATTCTCTGGGCAACGGCGCGAACGGCGTACTCATTTGAACGATGTTTTTTGCCGCTTCATCTACCTCACTATTACCGGATGACTTTTTAATTTTCATACTGTCAAGACTGCCATCGGTTTTTATCCCCACTTCCATCACTAAAGTTGCAGAAAAATCTTTTTCCCGTGCCGCTTGCGGATAATTAAGATTGCCAATTTTTTCAACTTTACGCTGCCAATCGGCAATATATTGACGTGCAAGATACTGATGCTTACTAACCGAACTCAAACTTTTCACGCGATTACCCGATTGTGGCTCCGACAAATGCGCAAATTTTTCACCCGCTTGACTAATCTGTGCCTGTAAATTATCTAAATTCAACGACGGTGCAGATTTTTGCGCGTGCTTTGAGCGACGTTTAGACTTGCGTGTCGTTGTCGAATGGCTGGGTTGTTTATCTGACACAGACTTTACATGTTCAGTTGATATATCAGGTACCTGTATTTGAGGTGATCCCACAGGTTCAGACACAGGCTCTAGCACCGACTGCTCAGATACAGGTTTTTCAGTCGGCGGTAGCAACACTGGCTCGGGTGCCGGTAAAGCAGGTGCAGGATCAGTGATCACCGGTTCTGGCGCAGTTGGCGGCGCAATCACTTTTGTTTCTTGTTCCTGAGCTACGATTGGTGTTACAACTTCTGGCGCAATCACTGTCGCCGCTTGCGGTGGTGGCGGATACATTGGCTCTGTACTGACTTGTTCGTGGCGTATTCGTGGTTTTATCGGTTTGTTAGGCGTGGTTGATGGAAGTGGTTTTATATGCGTGTGTGTATGCACTGGTTTGGTTGCTGGGGCGTGATCGGGAACGATTTTTGTCGTGTTGCTGGTTGGAACAGCACTAGGTTGAGGCAAGGTTTTTTTTGCGGCGGCTGGCTTAAGGCGAGG
>JACCEE010657601.1_pt1 | contig 27577 bp, 27 predicted proteins | sample 7449931 | NCBI WGS metagenome assembly JACCEE01 (sample SAMN15323457, study PRJNA562643) | freshwater metagenome | isolation source: river surface water | place: USA:Blue River Watershed | collected 2017-08-19 | reverse complement strand
TTAAAGCCAGTTCTTTATGGACAATTGCACCGAGCACAAAGGAAGGGATAGAGAAATATTTAGCTTCTGGCATGATTCGAGGAATTGGTGAACATTTTGCTAAAAAATTAGTGGAAGCATTTGGTGAGAAAGTATTTGATGTTATAGAAAATGATGCAAAGCGTTTATTAGAATTAGAGGGGATTGGTCCTAAACGTTATGAGCAAGTGGTTAAATCTTTTGCTGAACAAAAAGTAGTTCGCGAAATTATGGTGTTTTTACAATCGCATGGTGTTGGCACAGCACGCTCAGTACGGATTTACAAAACCTATGGTGAACAAGCAATTGAAAAAGTTATGGAAAATCCTTACCGTTTGGCATTGGATATTCATGGAATTGGTTTTAAAAGTGCCGATTTAATTGCGCAAAATATGGGAATTTCTCCACAATCTTTATTGCGAGCGCAAGCGGGGGTACGGCATTGTTTGCAAGAATTAGCTAATGAAGGACATTGTGCCTGTGATAAGCAAACTTTAATTGAAAGTACAGAGAAACTTTTAGAAACGCCTGCTTCTATTATTGAAGAAGCTTTAAGCAATGAAGTTAAAGTAGAAAATATTATTTGTGAACAAGTTTCGCAAAAAAATTATTTTTATTTGCCCAGTTTATATCGCGCTGAACAAGGCGTTGCTCAACATTTACGGCGTTTATTATCTTTTAAAATTTTACCGTGGGGTATAATTGAATTATTTAATGCAATTCATTTTGTAGAAAGATTGCACCAAGTAGAATTATCTGCTTCACAAAAGCAAGCGTTAGGCGTGGCTTTAGCCAATAAAGTGATTGTGATTACTGGCGGCGCGGGCGTAGGAAAAACGACTTTAGTCAAAAGCTTATTGACTGTTTTCTCAAATTTAGCCATCACGCAAGCTGTCACTATGACATTGTGCGCCCCCACTGGACGGGCGGCAAAACGGATGAGTGAGGCAACGGGATATGAAGCTAAAACAATTCACCGTTTATTAGAATTTAGTGGTGAAATCGGTGGTTTTAAACGGAATGCTAATAATCCATTAGAAACTGATTTGCTTATTGTTGATGAAAGTTCAATGGTGGATATTGCTTTAATGAATCAATTATTGCGGGCTTTACCTGATAAAGCTGCATTGATTTTAGTTGGTGACCAAAATCAATTACCATCCGTTGGGGCGGGAACGGTATTTGCCGATATTATTAATTCCGCTATTTTACCTGTCGTGCATTTAACTGAAATTTTTAGACAAGCTAAAACTTCTCAAATTATTGTTAATGCCCATCGGATTAATCAAGGCTATATGCCAGAATTACCAGAAACTTTAAAAAACACTGAGAAAAAAGTACAAGAAACTGATGTACATTATCAAAGTGAAAATCCTATTATTGAGAAAATTAAAGTTAAGAAATTTGAATCTGATTTTTATGTAATTCCTGCAAGTGATTCTGAAGATATTTTTGCAAAGTTAATTCATGTTGTGACTGAGAGAATCCCCCAAAAATTTAATTTGCATCCTATTCGGGATATTCAAATTTTAACACCAATGCAACGCGGTAATTTAGGGGCGCGTACTTTAAATGCAATTTTACAAGAAAAATTAAATGCTCATCCTAAAGCCAGTATTACTCGTTTTGGTTCTGCTTTTGCTGTAGGTGATAAAATCATTCAAACTGTGAATAATTACCAAAAAGAATGTTTTAATGGTGATATTGGAATTGTTAAAGAAGTAGATTTAGAAATGAATCGCTTAATGATTCAATTTGATGAGCGTGATATTGTTTATGAAGCTGATGAATTAGATGAAATTTCTTTAGCGTATGCAATCACTGTCCATAAAGCACAAGGTTCTGAATATCCTTGTGTCGTCATCCCTATCGCAATGCAGCATTTTATGTTATTGGAAAGAAACTTGTTATATACTGCGGTAACTCGCGGACGGTCATTAGTCATTTTAATTGGTGAAAAGAAAGCAATTGGTATGGCGGTACATACGCAACATGCTAATGAACGTGTTACGCATTTAACACACTGGTTAACAAAATGATTTTTTCATCAAATTAACATATTGTTGTGTTATGTTGTTTAAATTATTTTTAAATTTTGCTTAGGGATTTTTTATGCAATTAATGTCTGATGAACAACACATTAAACCTTTATCTGAAATTTTGCAGTCTGTTATTAATACACTGCAAGGACATCAACAAATTTCTTTAAAAGAATTATTAGAAATGATTGGTGAACATGGTTTATTAATGTTATGTATTTTGCTTTGTTTGCCGTTTTTATTGCCTGTTTCTGTACCAGGAATTAGCACAGTGTTTGGGTTGGTGATTATTTTAATTGGGGTGGGGATTATGTTAAATCGTTTGCCGCCCATTCCAGAAAGATTATTGCATAAAACTTTCTCAGCAACGCAATTAGCCGCGACTTTAGAAAAAGGATTAGGCTTAATACAAAAAATTGAGAAAATGAGTTATCCCCGTTTAACAAAATTTACAGAAGGCGTTAGCATGAATCGCTTTAATGGTTTTATGCTAATTTTTGCAGGGGTTTTATTAATGTTTCCTCTCAGTTTCATTCCTTTTTCTAATACTTTACCAGGTTGGGGAATTATTTTATTAGCCGCTGGTATGTTACAACGTGATGGCTATTTAGTCCTAGCAGGATATGGATTTATTGTAGCAACAACTCTTTATTTTAGTGTTTTGGCTTGGTTAGCGGCGGCGGGCATTATGCGCTTGGTAGGGTAACTTAAACTTGCTAAAATATTTAAGTTAAAACAAAGACCTACTAGGTTTTTAAAACCTAGTAGGTCTGTTGGTATAGATTCAACGGATTACCAGTTATAGCAACCTATTGAATTTAAAATGTTTATACGCCTAACTCGTGTTAATTAAGCCGCTTTAACCATTAATTTTTTCAACATCCGTAAAATTTCTACATTGCCTGCAAAATCTAAAGCCGTAGAATCATCTTGATTTTTCAAGTTTATATCTGCACCGTGTGCAATTAAAGCTTTTACAACTTCTGTTTTACTAGCAGAAGAAGCATACATTAAACAGGTTACACCAACAGCATTTTGATTGTTTAAATCAATTCCCGCTTTGACTAATGCGTCAATCATGGCAATATTATTTCTAAAACAGGCAAACCATAAACAATGATTGCCATCATTGTTGCGCTGATTAATATCCACGGTATTTAAAGCCAATAATTCCAATGCAATATCTTGTTGTTCGCGCAAAATGGCTTTTGCGAGTGCATTATTACCATGTTCATCCACTTTTGCCCAATTGTCAGGGGAAAAACCATTGTCATGTAACCATGCACATGTTGTTGTTGAAAGAGTTGTCACTATCAATTCCTTACATCAATAATTAAACATTTTGTTTAGGCTCAACGGGTTGCTATTATAGTAACCGTTCTTTATTAGGAAAACGCATGTCAACAGAGCCATCGTTTCACGACGCACAGCAAGCACTCAATCAAGTGCTTGAGTATCATCAAATTACTAAACACTTTTATCATCAATATGCTGACGGCCCCCAATTTTTAGATTGGGATGACCAACCTGACCCATTTCGGCGTTTTATTGGTGCTCCGCTCATCCCCTTGCAACATTTTCCTGTCGCGAGCGAAGGCACAACGCCCCTTGTAAGTCCAAGTTCTCCAACATATTCAAGTGTTTTCTCTGCTGCACTGCAAAGTGCACACCCCGTTACATTTTCTACAATTTCACAGTTATTATATGATAGTCTTGCACTTTCTGCTTGGAAACAAGCAGGCAATGCAAAATGGTCAGTGCGCGTGAATCCTTCTAGTGGAAATTTGCATCCTACTGAAAGTTATCTTTTTTTACCTGCCATTACAGGAATTTGTGAACAAGCCGCACTTTATCATTATGCTGCACAAGCACACGGTTTAGAACAGCGGGCAATTTTGCCAACAGATTTATGGCAATTATTAGCAGCAGGCTATCCCGCCCAGACTTTTTTCATGGGATTGTCTTCTATTCATTGGCGAGAAGCGTGGAAATATGGCACGCGCGCCTTTCGCTATTGTCAGCATGATGTTGGACATGCTTTGGCAGCGTTAACCATTGCCGCGCGGGCGTTGGGTTGGCATTTGCAAGTGGTTGAACATTTTAGTAGTGATGAATTGACTGCTTTATTAGGTTTAACGGGCTTGAATCAGGGACGACAAGCGGAACATCCCGATTGTTTCATCGCTTTAACGCCAATAGCGTTAGAAACAATGCCCGTGCGTTCTGAAGATTTTGCAACGATTTTATTGAATTTAATCGCTACGCTTGAATGGCAAGGGGAGGCAAGTTTACCCAGTCAAGATGCGTTACGTTGGAAAGCGATTGAAAACGTTGCTAAAGCAACGCATAAACCGGTGACGGCGACCATTTCAAAAACTTCAACACTCGCAAATCCAGTGAGTCCTATAGATTTCAAAGAACAGACTCCTGCGGCGTTACGCCAAATTGTGCGGCAACGGCGCAGTGCGATTGCGATGGATGGACAAACAACGCTTGAACTCGCTCAATTTAGCAATATTATCAAGCAATTATTACCTGTACATAATCCTATTTTTGCAGCTTTACCCTATCCAGCTCATGTTGATTTATTGTTATTTGTCCATCGGGTGCAAGGTTTAACCCCAGGAATTTATTGCTTATTACGCACACCGAGCACAGATTTTAATCAACATCCATTGCCGCCACTCATTCGTTCAGATTCACAATGGCAAGCTGTGCCTGAACTGGATTTACCGCTGTATCAATTGGTTATGGGCGATGCGCGGCAATTAGCGAAACAACTTTCTTGTCATCAATCTATTGCTTCAGAAAGTTGTTTTAGCGTGGGCATGTTAGCCCAATTCAGCGCACCTTTGCAGCAATATGGCAGTTGGTTTTATCCGCGTTTATTTTGGGAAACGGGCATGATTGGGCAAATGTTGTATTTAGCAGCAGAAGCCAATAGCATCGCGGGCACGGGGATTGGCTGCTTTTTTGATGATGCAGTACATGAATTATTAGGTTTTAAAGACGACAGCTATCAAAGTCTTTATCATTTTACTGTTGGTGGGCGGGTAAATGACAACCGTTTATTAACGTTAGCCGCGTATGAATTGGCATAAATAAATTTCTGCACCACAATTTGCACAATTGACTTAATTTTCTCAATTTAAAAATAATTTCTTGTGGAAATTAAGCAAATTGCGTTAATTGTGGTTCAGACAAAAATAAAGCGTTTAATCCCTATTCTATTTTGAAAAACTTAACATTTTTCACTGCAATGCTATTTTGCCATTGAGTATATTTATGATTCGTCTCGCAACGCGCAAAGATATTCCCCGTCTCGTGGATATTGAAAATGCTTGTTTCCAAACTGACCAACTTTCTAAACGTAACTTTCTCTATTTACTCAATAAAGCTCATGCTGATACCTTTGTTTATGAACACGAAGGCACGATTTATGGCTATGTGATGATTTTATTTAGCCGTGGTACATCTTCAGCGCGTTTATATTCTATCGCCATTGATGAAAATTATCGCTGTCAAGGCGTTGCAGAAGCCCTGCTTGCCGCTGCTGAAGCGGGTACATTAGATAAAGATTACATTATCATGCGTTTAGAAGTGCGCCGTGATAACATCGCCTCGCATAATTTTTTTAAAAAACAAGGCTATAAACAATTTGGAATTGTCGCCAACTATTACGAAGACCACATGGAAGCATGGCGATATGAAAAATGGCTTGCACCGCATCTCAATCCCGCGTTAAACCGCGTTCCCTATTATCAACAAACCTTAGAATTTACCTGTGGCCCCGCCGCATTGATGATGGCAATGCACAGTTTAAATCCCAAAATGCAACTTGACCGCAAAATGGAATTACGCATTTGGCGCGAAGCAACAACGATTTACATGACCTCTGGACACGGGGGGTGCGGGCCTTTTGGTTTAGCCTTATCAGCGCATAAACGCGGTTTTCATGTAGATATTTATATCAATAATGAAGATATTCTTTTAGTGGATTCGGTGCGCAATCAAAAGAAAAAAGAAGTAATGCGCTTAGTGCAAGAAGATTTTATTGAAGAAATTTCACATTCTGATATTTCTTTGAATTATAACGCATTGCGCCTGAATGCCATTCGTGAATATTTTGACAATGGTGGAATTCCTATAGTATTAATCAGTTCCTATAAAATTTATAAGCAAAAATTTCCACATTGGGTTGTAGTGACAGGTTTTGATGAAAAATATGTATATATTCATGACCCTTTTGTTGATATAGAAAAAGATGAAACCATCGCAGATTGTATTAACATGCCTGTTTTACAAAAAGATTTTGAAAGCATGGCACGTTATGGTAAAGCCGGACACCGTGCCACCCTAATTGTCCGCACAACCCGCTAATCAACCGTATGCAGCTAAAAAAGATTGATTTGGACAACAAGTTTTTTACTTGTTTACTGTCTTTTTGCCATTAGAAAATAACTTTAGGAATTACGCAATTTAAATGGGTTAAAACGGAGAGCTATTGCTTTAGCGATTGCAAGGATTGCTGAGTGTTAGAATAACTTTAGATTAATTTGCTATTTAAAAAGAAAAAGCAATTGCTTTAGATTTTATTTCTAGCAGCTACTTGCAATAGCTGAAGCTATTGCACTCCTCATTTCAACTGCATAACTCCTAAATTTTTATAATTGAGAAGTCCATTACACTGCTTATTTCTTTCCATCTCCACATGAAATGGTTTAACTCATGTCTTTGCATCTCGTCATTGTAGAAAAGAAAGCTGATTGGAAACCCAATTTTCCCGATATTCAAGTTGTCACTGCTAAAGACTATTTATCTTTATCTGAATATTTTTCTTTAAAAAATGCTAAGGTTATTAATTTATGTCGTAGTTATCGTTATTTAAGTGAAGGCTATTATTGTTCTTTATTAGCAGAAGCTAGACAACATAAAATTATTCCTTCTGTACGCACCCTTCGCGATTTAAGTAGTAAAGAAATTTACAGTTTAGATACAGAAAGCCTAGATGAATTGTTGCAAAAAATACTGATTAAAGAAAACTTGCAACAAACACAAACTGAGTTAGAAATGCTCATTTTCTTTGGTGAATGCAATATTCCTGCTCTCAAAAAACTAGCACAACAATTATTTGCAACCTTTAGTTGTCCATTGCTTAAAGTGGTATTTAAATTAGACAATAAATGGTCAATTTACTCAATTAAAGCCTTGACTTTAAGCAACTTGGAAGAAAAAGATGAAGCCTTTTTTATTGATGCACTAAATCAATATACTTTAAAGAAAACTACCACTAAACGCCACCGCTACAATTATCGTTATGATTTAGCGATATTGTACAATCCAGAAGATAATTGCGCACCTTCTGACCCAGAGACTTTAGAGAAAATGATTAAAATTGGGCGGAAGTTAGATATTAATGTCGATTTAATTACCAAGAAAGATTATTCACGTTTAGCAGAATACGATGCACTCTTTATTCGTGAAACAACCAGCATTGAACATTATACTTATCGCTTTGCTAAAAAAGCAGAATCTGAAGGGATGGTCGTGATTGATGACCCGAATTCTATTTTACGCTGTACCAATAAAGTATATTTAGCAGAATTGCTTAAAGCAAATAAAATCCCAATCCCTAATACACTCATTTTGCAAAAAGATACTTTTTCACCTGAACGGATTAAACAAACCTTTTCCTATCCTGTCGTTCTAAAAATCCCTGATGGTGCATTTAGTCGTGGGGTTTATAAAGTAGAAACTGAAAATGAATTGATAGACATTAGTCGCAAGTTGTTTAAAGAATCCGATATTATTTTAGCGCAAGAATATTTATACACATCCTTTGATTGGCGCATTGGAATTTTAAACCAAAAACCGCTGTTTGCTTGTAAATATTTCATGTCCGCCAAACACTGGCAAATTATGAAACACGGTGATAATGGCATGTATGTTTATGGTGATACCGAAACTTTTCTAGTCGACGAAGCCCCGCCGCATGTGATTAAAACCGCCTTAAAAGCTGCTAATCTTATTGGCAATGGATTATATGGCGTTGATTTGAAAGAAACGGAAAAAGGGCTGGTTGTGATTGAAATTAATGATAATCCCAATATTGAAGAAGGTTTTGAAGGGATTAAATTAGGCGACCAACTGTACAAAATTATTTTTAAAGAGTTTATTCGCCGAATTGAAAACAAACAAGCGTAATATTGTTTGACACAATGAAGCCTTCAACGTGTTTTGCTCCTGCTGTCTTCAAAATTATATGAATGCAGACGTGATATAAAATTAGTTAGTCTCCAAACTTTACGTTTTGTGTCATGGGATACGCCTGTTATTTAAACAGTTTTAGGCTGTTAGGAGCAAAGTTTTTTTGCATGGAAAATATAAGCATTTTATTATATACTGCAATAAGAATTAGCAAAAAAATTGCTTAATTCATCTAAATTTACAAAATACATGAACCCACAAAATATAAAATATAACAAGGAGTTATTATGTCTTACGCTTCTAAAAATTATGCAGAAATTACGGCTGATATTTCTAAAGCAGTCAAAGAAATTGGACAATACAGCCCAGACACTTTAAAGGGTTTTAGAATGATGTCTGCGGCAGCAGATAAAGAAGGAGTTTTAGACCGCAAAACTAAAGAATTGATTGCAATGGCAATCGGCGTTGCGGCACGCTGTCAAGGATGTTTAGGTTTTCATGCCCAAGCATTGGTGAAATTAGGCGCGACTAAAGAAGAATTCATGGAAATGTTAGCCGTTGCAGTCTATATGGGCGGTGGCCCTTCACTCATGACAGCAGCAGAAGCTTTGATGGCATTTGAAGAATTTCAAAATAAATAAAATCAAATACTAACAGTCTTTAAAGACTGTTAGCATGATAACAAGCGATTAAAATTAGCTAACAACTACTTTAGTCGCTTGAAACCCTTTAGGGCCTTTGACTGATTCAAACTCCACTCTTTGCCCTTCTGCTAAAGTTTTAAAGCCTTGCATTTGAATTGCAGTGTGGTGCACAAAAACATCTTCCCCGCCTTCTTGTGGTTTAATAAAGCCAATGCCTTTTGCATCACTAAACCATTTTACAGTACCCAGTTTCATTGCAATAACCTCAATAGACCTTTAAAAAAATACACTACTGTTTAAAGTCATTCTAATTTCTTTAATCAGTAAAAACCACATTATGTAGCTTAATATACTCTCTCTGTTAAAAGCCTGCAACTACCTAATTAGAAAATAAAATCTGATTATTGAGCATAGTCACTATAAATTTTATCTGCTTCTTCTTGTAGTTTGTTGAGTTCTTCTGTTTTAAATTTTTCCTTTAAATTATCTCGCGCTTTTTTAGCTTGCGCATCTCCTTGAGCAGCAGCTAAAGAAAACCAAACATAGGCTTTAGCAAAATTTTGAGGAACGCCTTGTCCTTCTTGATAACATAAACCTAAACGGTATTGTGCACGCATTTCGCCGATTTCTGCTAATGTGCGATAAATTTTTAAAGCATGGTTAAATTTTTGACTTTGTTCAAACTTTAAAGCTTTTTGATAAATATCAGCGTTTGCATTATTACTGATTGCATTTGCTTGTACTTCAGCAACAGGAGCAGTTGCTTTAGGATTATTCTCATTTTTAGGCTGCTCTTTCATTGCACTTTCTTCAATAATTGAATTAAGCAAATCTAAAGAACGTTCAATTCCACTTCCACTATCAGTGACTAAAGTAACCGTAACTAATCCTGTTTCTGCAAAACAGCCGATTAATACTTTTGCATAGTTATTTCGCCCACCGCGCCCTGCTAATAAAATAGGCGTTTTCAACTCTTTAAAACGGCTAAATTTAGAACGAACTAAAATTTTACGCGCACTATCAATACAACTACTACGAGAAAAAGCTAAATTATCCCGCATCTTAAATGCGATATAAGGGGGTGTAGGTGTTGCATCAGTGCTTTCATTGTTTTTTTCATTTGCACTCGGTGTTTGTGCCAAACTGCTCACAGGTAAGCAACAACTTAGTAACAATATGCTTAAAAATATGCTCTTATTCACGCTAAACCTACCTTTAATTTGCAATTTGCATTTCGTTAAAAACTTAAAAATTAATGATATTATTTTACTTTATCATACTAGATAAAAACGCTCTAATATACTTGCAAAGCGGTAAAAGCAAATTTTTATTGAATAAATAAAGCGTTATATATTAATAACTTTTTGTTATCCATAAAAAGTTTTGGGCTATAACAGCAAGAACTCTAAAAAAACGGCATGAGATTTGGATTATTTTCTAGCAATAATGTATATCTTAACGTTTATCTTTATTGCTAATGCCGTTGGCTACGTTAGTAATCAAATCATGGATTATCAATGATATACTCATCAAAGATTAACACTTTTAATTAAGAAACTTTTCGTACTAGATTTAAATTGAGCTACGCATTTTTGGAGGATAGAGTTATGTTAAACTCAGTCGAAGCGATAAATCTCGTGTGTATGGGAGAAGAACAGCGTTGTTTTACGCGACATCCCTCTGATATTGGCGTTGAAATTCAACGTTTAGAAGCAGATAAAACTGTATCCAAATTACAAAACATCAGTTGTGGCGGTCTTGCTTTTCGCTGCGAAACTTGTTTTCAGAAAGATGAACTGGTCTTAGTGCGTATTTTGTTACCTTGCGCGCCTTTTGAATGTACAGCGCGGGTCGCATGGTGTTCACGTCGCCAAGGACAATTTGAAGTTGGTGTGGCATTTGTAACGGATGACGATGCGTTTAAAGCACGGATGGTAGAGCAGATGTGTTACATTGAACATTATCGACAACAACAACAAGCCAGTGGACGCTGTTTAAGCAGCGACGAAGCGGCTGTTGAGTGGATTAGTCAAAACGCTGCCGCATTTCCCAGTTTTAATTGATTTTTTTAATGCACGTTAGGGTTTCTCTTTTGTTGTTTACCAAATTCTCCTTTCTCTAGTATTCTCTCCAATAATCGCTAATAAAAAAACTGCTAGGTTGTCATGCCTAGCAGTTTTAATCTTTTTTTATGTGAATCAGGATTTTGAACTGGTTTATTACTGTTTATTTATAGAAATTACGCAATTTATTGATTAAAACAGAGTGCAATCGATTTAGCGATTGCAAATATTGCCGAGAGATTCAAACTAAAACAAAGACCTGCTAGGTTTTTAAAACCTAGCAGGTCTTTGAGTATGAATTCGGAGGTTTGCTAATTTTCAAAGAACTAGCAAATCTACACAAATTTAACTTAAACCGAAAAAGAAGAACCGCAGCCGCAAGTAGTGGTTGCGTTTGGATTGCGAATCACAAATTGCGCACCTTCTAAACCTTCAGTGTAATCAATCTCAGCACCTACTAAATATTGATAACTCATTGGGTCAATTAATAATTTAACCCCCAACTTTTCTAAAATGGTGTCGCCGTCTTGCAAGTTTTCGTCAAAAGTAAACCCGTATTGAAAACCAGAACAGCCGCCGCCTTGCACGAATACACGCAACATTAAGCTATTGTTATTCTCTTCTTCAATCAATTGCTTAACTTTTAAAGCAGCACTGTCGGTAAATAATAAAAACTCGGTTGTGGTTGCAGCTTCGCTCATAGAAAACTCCAAAAATATTAAAAAGGTCTAAGTTAGAATGAGTCAAGATAAAAACAAAGTCAAGTATTTTACTCAACTATTATACTAATTTTCACGGGTCACCCGTAGCACTTCTTCTAGCGTCGTCAACCCTTGCAAAACACTATTAAAACCGCTTTGTTGCAAGCTTTCATGTTGTAAATGGGCGTGATGTTCCATAACGTGCTGTCCCGCGCCGTCGTGAATCATCGGGCGCAGCGTTTCATCAATGCCAATTAATTCGTAAATCCCACTGCGTCCGCGATAGCCAATAAAATTGCACGCTTCACAACCTACTGCATGATATAAAGTCGTGGCTTGGCTTTGTTGTAACAGTTGTAATTCGCTCGCACTCGCTTGATAAGCTTGTTTGCAATGCGGACATAACACGCGGATTAAACGTTGCGACATCACCGCTAATAAACTAGATGATAGTAAAAACGGTTCAATGCCCATATCACGCAAGCGGGTTATCGCGCCAATTGCGGTATTGGTGTGTAAGGTTGAAAGCACTAAGTGCCCCGTTAAACTGGCTTGAATCGCAATCTGGGCAGTTTCCACGTCGCGAATTTCACCAATCATCACAACATCAGGGTCTTGGCGCAAAATGGCGCGTAAGCCTTTAGCAAAAGTCATCCCTACTTTGCTGTTGACTTGGGTTTGCCCTATTCCATCTAAGTAGTATTCGATGGGGTCTTCCACTGTCATAATGTTGCGTTTGCGGTCGTTGAGTTGGTTCAACATGGCATACAAGCTGGTCGTTTTCCCTGAGCCAGTGGGGCCTGTGATTAAAATCACGCCGTGCGGTTTTTTTAATTGCTGTTGCAAATGGCTTAAACAGTCGTTTGCCATGCCAATTTGGCTGAGTTCTAAACGTCCCGCTTGTTTGTCGAGCAAGCGTAATACTACCCGCTCACCGTGTCCGCTGGGAATGGTGGACACCCGCACATCTACCGCCCGCCCCGCAATTCGTAGTGAAATCCGCCCGTCTTGTGGTAAGCGTTTTTCGGCGATGTCTAATTTTGCCATCACTTTAATCCGTGAGGCTAATAATGGCGCGAGCACGCGGCGCGGTTGTAGCACTTCGCGCAAAACACCATCCACCCGAAAACGGACAACTAACCGCGCTTCAAACGGTTCAATGTGAATATCGGAGGCATTTTCTTTGATTGCTTCTGATAGTAACGCATTGATTAAGCGAATAATAGGCGCATCATCATCACTTTCTAGCAAATCTTCAGGCTCAGACGATAGTTGTTCTGCGACTTGGAACAAGTCCATCTCGTCCCCAATGCCTTCCATCATTTGCCGCGATTGATTGGCTTGATTTTCGTAAAGTGTGGTTAATAAGCGGTCAAATTGTTCATGACTCACTTGCTCAGTTTTAAACGGTTTTCCCAAAAAACGCCGCACTTCCGTTAACACTGTCAGCGGTAATTTTGTTCGACAACAAACGGTTGCCTGCTGTGGTGCATCTTCTAGCAGTAACACGCCAAAACGTTTAGCAAAAGCAAAAGGAAAAGTTGACATGATGACAAGATGAAAAAACCTTTATAAGCTTGAACTTATAAAGGTTTCAAAAGTTTAAAAACAAAACAGCGAGAAAATTAGATAGCTTCTCTATCTGTTTCACCAGTACGAATACGGATGACTTTTTCTACAGTGGTCACGAAAATTTTACCATCCCCAATTTTGCCAGTGCGTGCAGCTTGAATAATGGTTTCTACACATAAATCAACTTGCTCTGAGTTGGTGATAATTTCTAATTTAACTTTAGGTAGAAAATCAACGACATACTCTGCACCACGGTATAATTCGGTGTGTCCTTTTTGCCGTCCAAAACCTTTGACTTCAGTAACAGTAATGCCCGTTACGCCAATTTTGGATAAAGCTTCGCGAACATCATCTAAACGGAAAGGTTTAATAATCGCTTCAATTTTTTTCATGAAAGACTCCTCGCTGCTGGGCTGATTGCTACATAATTCAATCTATTGTGGTGTAGCTTTATAAAATGGGGTTGGTTTAAGCCAAAATATACCTTGCTATTTTAAGTGGGTTTTTCGCTTTAGTCCAATAATTGAGTTAGATTTTAGATTGAATGTAAATCTAAATGAAAAGTAATGCAAATGTTTGGGGTGATTTTTAGCTTTAATCAACTAAACAATGGTTAATTATATTAGCTAAAACAAAGACCTGCTAGGTTTTTTTTAAAACTAGCAGGTCTGTTAAAATGGGTTCAAAGGGTGGGAAAATTATTCGATAATCACTTTTTGAATAACTTCTTTTTCTTGTAAGAAAGTGAGTAATTGTTCAACGCATTCTTCGATAGAATATTTATCTGTTTGCAATATTAAATCTGCTTTTTCGGGGGCTTCATAGGGTGAAGATATTCCAGTGAAAGATGGAATTTCACCAGCGCGGGCGCGTTTGTATAAGCCTTTTACATCGCGATTTTCACATTCTTCTATCGCGCATTGGCAATAAATTTCATAGAAATCAACATTGCCAACTAATTCGCGGGCGCGGTTGCGGTCGTTTGAAAACGGTGAAATAAACGCGGTTAAAACTAATACACCGGCTTCTAAAAATAATTTAGCTACTTCACTGACGCGGCGGATATTTTCAACCCGTGCTTGTTCAGAAAAGCCTAAATCGGCACATAAGCCATGGCGGACATTATCGCCGTCTAATACAAACGTTTTAAAACCGCGTTGAAATAACTGTTGCTCGAGTGCATGGGCAAGGGTGGATTTGCCCGAGCCAGATAAACCTGTAAACCAAAGCACTTTACTAGGATGTTGGTTAACTTGTTCGCGGTCTTTGCGTTGAATAATTGCCTGATGCCAAACGACGTTTGGGCTGGCTTGAATATTTGAAGTTGTTTGAGCCATCTTTTTAACTCGCTAAAAAAAGAGAATACTATTGCAGTTATAGTAACGCAGTTTAAGCAAGCCTCCAATGTGATTATCTGCTTTAGATAGCTATATTTTTGTATATTATAATAATCTTAATTATAACGGTGATTTATATAGTTAAATATACTTAACTTCTTGTATAAATAGGGATATTATTATACATGAGTTTAAATAATATTAAACTTTTGATATATATCATTTTTTAATTTTTAGGAGGGTACTATTATGCCAACTACTGGAGAAAAACCAGGAAAAGGAACATATACTTGCACTAAGTGTGGTCAAACTGTTGTGTTAGATGATAGAACAGATACTTTACCACCTTGCCCAAAATGCCGTGGTACTAGTTATAACTAGTTTTTTCTTTCTCACTGTTTCAGTGAGATAAGATAAAATTTAAGTTGAATTAAACGCACATTTTAACTATCATCATGATTGATGATAACCCCTTGTGGTTTCGACCCAAGGCGCGAGGCTTCTCCTTAAAAAGAGAAGCCTTTGCTATTTATAAGTGCCGAGAAATAATAAAAATGCTTGATAAACTGGACACATACGTTTATGTAGATGGCTTCAATTTATATTATGGCTGTCTCAAAAATACTCCCTATAAATGGTTAGACTTAAAAAAACTCTGTCAATCGTTATTAAATCAAAATCAACATAACATCACTAAAATTAAATATTTCACCGCAAGAGTGAATGGAAAACTTGACCCTAAGCAACCTATTCGGCAAGCAAGCTATTTGCGTGCTTTAGAACAGACTATTCCAGAATTAGAAATTTATTATGGTCATTTTTTAACGCATTCTGTTCATTTACCTTCAGTAAATCCTCCTCCCCCTAAATCACTCGTTTATAAAACTGAAGAAAAAGGGTCTGATGTCAATCTAGCTGTACATTTAGTAAATGATGCTTGGAAAAATCTTTATGAGTGTGCCGTACTTATTTCTAATGACAGTGATTTATCAGAATCGCTAAAGTTAGTAAAAATAGAACATCCTCATAAAAAACTAGGTTTAATTATTCCACATCAAAATCCCTCAAAAGAACTTTCTAAACAAGCGCACTTCATCAAAAAAATTAGACCTTCTGTTCTAGCTAACGCACAATTACCTGAAAATATTCCTAATACCAATATTAGCAAACCTAGAAATTGGTAATCATCTCTGTCTAAATTTGCCTTGTTTCCACGTTCCTGCGTGGGAATATTTACAGTATTGCTCTATCTGTGAGTTTAGCATGTCCTTATTTCGCAAAAAAATTATTGAAAAAAATTCTACGCCGCAAACGCTTCCCGTTGCGCATTTGGCTATTTTGAATCATTGGAAAAATTTGATTGAAACTAAGGCTTTAGAACAGGAAAGTGAAATTGCCGTGCAAGGGATTTTTATGCAAAACATTATGATTGATGTTTTGGGCTATGTGCCATTTGGGCAGGGGCAAGCTTTTAATATTGCACGAGAATATCCTATTGCACGCGGTAAAGTTGATTTAGCCTTGGGACAGTTTAGCAGTGATAAAAAACAAGACCTTGTGCAGGCAGTTTTTGAGTTGAAAGGAGCTAAAACTAAGAATTTAGACGGCATTATGAGCGGGCGGCATATTTCGCCTGTGCAGCAGGCGTGGAATTATGCGCGGGATGTGCGCGGCTGTCAGTGGGTTTTGGTGTCGAATTATTTGGAAATTCGTTTGTATGCCGTCGGTGAAACTTCGTTGGTTTATGAGCGTTTTGATTTGGCAAAATTGACTGATATTGTTGAATATTCGCGTTTTATGTTGTGTTTGCAGGCAGCAAATTTATTGGGCGGCAAAACGCAGGCTTTGCTCGAGCAAAGTCGACAAGCGGATAAGGAAATTACCGCGCAATTGTATAACGATTATCGGGGTTTACGCGAGAATTTGCTGGCGCAGTTGATTGAAGATAATCCAAATTTCGCGCCTGTTGAATTGATTGCGCCCGCGCAGAAGTTATTAGACCGCATTTTGTTTATTGCTTTTGCTGAGGATAATGCACTATTGCCGTCAAATAGTTTGGAGCAAGCTTTTAAATATCAAGATATTTATAATCCACGTCCCATTTTTGAGAATTTTAAAGGGCTATTTAATGCCATTAATAAAGGTAACGATACTTTAAAAATTTTTGCGTATAACGGCGGGTTGTTTGCGAGTGATAAACTGATTGATAAATTGCAGGTTTCTAATGATTTATGTGCGCAATTTTGCGCGCTTGCCAAGTATGATTTTAATTCTGAAGTGCCTGTAACGATTTTAGGGCATATTTTTGAGCAGTCTATTACTGACCTTGAAGAAATTCATCGGCAAGTTGCAAGCGGTGAGGCGTTTGGTTCGGCAAGTAAAGCAAATGCGGTGAGTGGTAAGCGTAAGCAGCATGGCATCGTTTATACGCCTGATAATATTACAGCTTTTATCGTTGAGCAGACTTTGGGCGATTATTTGCAGGCGCGTTTTATGGCGTGTTTGGCGGAGTTTGGGACGTTAAACGCAGAGGGTGTGATTGAGTGGCGCAAGGGTAAGCAAACGGAATTGAAATTTTGGTATGCGTGGCAGGCGGTTTTGAAAAATATCAAAATTGTTGACCCCGCGTGTGGTTCGGGCGCGTTTTTAATCGCCGCGTTTGATTTTTTACATGTGGAATATACGCGCATCAATGACAAAATTAGTGAGTTAATGCAGAGTCCTGTCAGTGATTTGTTTGATTTAGATAAGGAAATTTTGCAGAATAATTTGAATGGCGTTGATTTAAATCCTGAATCTATTGAAATTAGTAAATTGTCGTTGTGGTTAAAAACAGCGAAGCAAAATAAGAAGTTGACAACGATTACTCAGCAGTTGCAAGTGGGGAATAGTTTGGGGTTTGATGCGCCCGCGCCTCATTCAAGTTTTTGTTGGCAAACGCATTTTGCCAAAATTATGGAGAGCGGCGGCTTTGATGTAGTTTTAGGTAATCCGCCTTATGTGCGACAGGAATTATTTAGTGATTTAAAGCCATATTTTGAGAAAAATTATCAAGTTTATCATGGTGTTGTTGATTTATATGCGTATTTTTTTGAGTTGGGTTTTAAGTTGTTAAAACCGCAAGGAATGCTCGGCTTTATTTGTTCGTCGACTTTTTTTAAAACAGGTTCGGGGAAGCCGTTGCGCAGCTTTTTGCAGGAAAATATGACTTTATGCAAAGTGGTAGATTTTGGTGATTTGCAAGTTTTTGAAGGGGTTACTACTTATCCCGCGATTTTGATTTTTAAAAATACGGTTGCAACGGCAGAGAGTCAAATTAAAACGTTGGTTTTAAAAGATAAATTGCCTGAAAATTTAAAAGAGGCGTTTGTAAAGCAGCAGTCTTGTATGGCTCATGCGCAGTTGACGGCGGACAGTTGGCAAATTGAGGATGCGGGTTTAAATCAGTTGCGAGTGAAATTAACACAAGGTTATCCAACACTTAAGACGGTTTATGGTTCGCCGCTTTATGGAATTAAAACAGGTTTAAATGAAGCATTTGTGATTGACCGCGCCACCCGTGATGCTTTGATTAAACAAGATGCTAAGTCGACAGAATTGTTAAAACCATTTTTGGAAGGTAAAGATTTGAAGAAATGGCACGCGCAGCCGAGAGATTTGTGGTTGATTTTAATGCCAAAAGGGTGGACGCGGGAAAAAATGGGCGAACAATTTAATGCTGGTGAAGCGTGGGCATGGTTGCAAAAAAACTATAGTGCAATTGCGCAATGGCTTGAATCATTTGCAGAAAAAGCACAAAAACGCACCGATAAAGGGGAGTTTTGGTGGGAATTAAGAGCCTGTGCTTATTATGCAGAATTTGAAAAACCGAAGATTGTTTATCCTGATTTATCTCAAGGTTCAAAATTCTTTCTTGATAAAAAAAGCTATTTTTTTCCTAACACTGCTTATTTCATACAAAACGACACTAATTATTTATTATCTTTACTAAATTCTAATGTGATTTGGTTTTTTTTAAAAGGTATTTCAGACGCAATGAGAGGAGGAGAATGGAGAGTAAGATTATTTGCTCAAAATATTGAACGTATTCCTATTCCTTCCGCGACTGATGAACAAAAAAACCACATTGGAAAACTCGCCGAACAATGCCAAAACCTAGCCGAACAACGCTACACACTAGAAAGCAAATTACAACATCGCTTTAAAGATTTAGGCATAAAGAAACTAAATCAAAAATTAGAGCAATGGTGGTTACTAGATTTTCAAACATTTCAAGCAGAATTAAAGAAAAGCTATAAAACAGAAATCAACCTAAAACAACGCGACGACTGGGAAAGTTACTTAACAGACTCCCGCGAACAACACACACACTTTAATGAACAGATTAAACAACTAGAGCAACAAATTAATCAAGCAATTTATGCTTTGTTTAAATTAACCGAAGCAGAAATTAAATTGATAGAGGGGTGAGGATAGTAAACCTGCTAAGTTTCTAAACCTAGCAGGTTTTTTACGTTTTTGAAAAACGCTAGATTTCTAAATTTGTCTTTATGGATTTGGTGTTTATGTATCACCAATAGTTTGTTCAATATATTCTGAAAAACTCGAGTAATTTTTGTGTTCTTTACCTTTTATTTTCGCTAAAACTGTTTTATCAACACGGGATTTTATGTAATCAGCTAGTTCTTCAAAACGTTCTAATGGAACATGATAAATTGAGCTATCTTTTCCAACTTTAAATCGCTTTTTCAAGTTTGAACCAAAAAAACCATAACTCATATTTTCTTTACCTACCTCCCACTCTTTATATTCGTTATAACGAGTTATTAAGTAGCTAATGTAATTCTTTTTGTGAATATCTGAACCGATAGAACCTTCGGGATATTTATTGACAACTTTTTTAGTCGCTTTTTTTACAACTGTAGTATTGATATTAACAGCGTTATTATCTCCAACTACAGCATTATTAATGGGAGCATTAAAATTGTTGACTTTTGTAGTTGTTTGATTTTGGTTAGTCGTGTTTTCTTGAGAAAGACTAATTTTTTTCTGCAAAACTACTTCGGAATTAATATCTCCTTTAGTAATTTTTGAGTGGCAAGTAGGACAGATAAGAAGTAGATTATCAAACACATCATTACTGGGATTTTCATCTATATGATGAATTTGGAAATGTTCAACATCTTCATTACCGCAAAATGGACATTCAGATTTTATCTCTTTTTGCAATTTAGCTTTAGTTTTTGCGGGGATAGACTTTCTTTTTTTGGGAACATCATTTGTATTTATCATGTGAAAATAACTCTTTGTGCTAAAACATATTTAAGTGAATGAATATTATATTCATTTTTTTAAATAAGACAATTATTAATTATGTATTAATTTTGCGGTATGAGTGTTTTTAACTAATTTTTGCGTAGTGAAATTACGTTCAAAATGGATTTATAGCTTATTTCAGTCAAACGAATCCGCGCTCTATTTTCATCAACATACTGTTGATATTTAGGATGTTGTTTTACTTGTTCAAAACTTGCTAACACATCAGAATAATCTTTGATTTTCATAACAGTAGGAATTAGGCAATTTAAAGCATCTAAAAAAGAGACATTGATTAAAGAGGAGTGCAATAGCTTTAGCTATTGCAAGGGTTGCCGAGAAATAAACAACCCGAATTCAGCAATATAAATAAAAATTCGTAGGGTGGAATAGGCGCAAGCCGTATTCCACCTTCCACCGTGCCATTTAGAACCATTTTTGCGCGGCTTTGGCAAAGTTCATGGTGGAATACGCTACGCTATTCCACCCTACGGCGTAAAACTGACTGAGCCTGTTTCAGGATTTATTTGATTTACTACAACTGTTTTAGCTTGACGTTGGTCAATCCAATTTTTAGCGGCAACCATTAACGCTAAACCAAAAAACGCCCCAGGCGGTAAAATGGCGAGCAGCACACCGTGAGAATGGTCAAAAACATTGAGCGTTAACCATTTACCCGCTTCACCAAACATTAAATCTGCTTGCCCGAAAATCGTCCCTGTGCCAATAAGTTCACGCATTCCGCCCAATACCATCAATGCCAAAGTAAAACCTGCACCCATCGCAACGCCATCTAACGCCGCTCGGTCAGGCGTGACTTTTGAAGCAAAGGCTTCCGCCCGCCCAATCACAAAGCAATTTGTGACAATTAAAGGAATGAAAATGCCTAATACGCTATATAAATCATAAAAATAGGCTTTAATTAATAACTCAACTGACGTTACAATACAAGCAATCAAAACCACATACACAGGAATTCGTACTTCATTGGGGATGTATTGACGCACAAGTGAAACGGTTAAATTACACAAAATCAAAATTAACGTCGTGGCTAACCCCAACCCTAAACCATTGACAGGATTAGTGCTTACTGCTAATAACGGACATAATCCCAATAATTGCACTAAACTGGTGTTATTTTTCCATAAACCTTCATATAAAATTTCGCGATAGCTGGGTTGATTCATTATAAATTTCCTATTTCATAGAAATAATTGTTAAACTTTTTAACATTTTCATTATTAAACTTTCTTGTCACTTTTTCCAATAGATACGCATGAAAACCATTCGCGAACAAATTATTGAACGAATTATTGCCCAATTAGAAAGCATTCATACCCTAAACGGTTATTTAACCAATATCGGAGAAGGGCGGGTGTTTAGACATGAACCTATGGTTTTGCGCTGCCAAGCTCCAGCAATTGTCGTATGGGAAATGAGCGAGATTCGCCACCGTAATAATTTTGGCGGCACCGTGCGCACTTTACATATCAAAGTAGAAGCCGTTGTTAAAACAGAAGGCGAACATCCCGCAATTGTCAGCAATCGCTTATTGGGCGATATTGAACGCGCTTTAATTATGGGAGATGTATCACTAGATGAATTAATTGATGATATTCAAGATGTTGCTGCAACCGTTGGGCAGATTCCAGACTGTAGAGAATTAACTGCTTTACCACTCAATGGCGAAGCTGCGATTGAAAGCATTTCCGCCATTGAAACATTTGCCACTGCAACCTTAGAGTTTGAAATTATTTACACTACCGAATGGGGCAATCCATATCAGCAATAAACGCTTAGTATTCCGCCCACCGCCGTCTGTACATGTCAGGACTTGCCTGCACGCTCATCTGGCGCGTTTGCTGATAAATATCTAAACGCCGTCTGACCTCAGTTTGCCGTTCGGGCGTTAAAGACTCAAATTGATTCATCATTTTCAGACGTGTCACGCCAGACGCTTGATTAAGTAAGTAATCTAACGCGGCAATCCATATAAAATGGTCTTTAGGGGGATTTTGCAAAATCGAAAAGGCTTCAGCTTCGGTTTTAAATTCCATTGCAGTCTAACTACCTTGGGAAGAGACCTAAAAAACAAGTGAAGATAGTAGTAACTATAGTGTAAATCTTAAATCAGTCCACCTGAAAACCAATTTCATTACACTAAAAAAATATATTGCATGACATCTAACTTATTATTCATTAAGTGCGTGTCAACAGTGTTAAATAAACGTGTTAATTTGTCATTAACCCGTATTAACTTTTTTTACGGCTCGGTTTTACCCGCATTTTAGGTTTATTGGCTTGTGGCGAAAGTTTATCTAATACCCCATTGATGTATTTAAATGATTCTTCTGCGCCGAATTTTTTAGCTAATTCAACAGATTCATTAATCGCTACTTTCCAAGGAATGTCTTCACAAAAGCGCAATTCATAGCAACCAATGCGTAAAATGGTGTGTTCAATGGGCGTTAGTTGGTCTAATTGACGGTCAATTAAAGGCGTGATTAAGTGGTCAAGCTCGCTGATTTTTTCTGGGATGCCATGTAATAATCGCCGAAAATACAGATTATCTACTTGATCCATTTCTTGGTCTTCATAAAACTGGCGTTCAATTTGACCAATATCATCGCCTGTCAGTAACCATTGATATAAAGCTTGTAACGCACGTTGACGGGCAAAACTCCGTGCTTGAGGAGCAATGCGGGGCGTTGTTGCAGCGGCAACCGTGGCTAAAGGGGTTGCTGGGGGGGTAGTGGGCGTGACATCCGCAGACGGATGAGAATCAGAGCTAGAATTCATAAACAAATAAACCAAAAGTAAAAGTATTAAAGAGCAAGTCGTATTGAATTCACAACACGACTAATGAGGAAAAATCTTTTAAATTTCTGCGAGTTTGCGTAACATCGTAACCATTTCTAAAGCAGAAAGTGCTGCTTCCGCGCCTTTGTTGCCTGCTTTTGTGCCCGCGCGTTCAATGGCTTGTTCAATAGAATCAACGGTTAATACACCAAAAGCGACAGGGATTTTATATTGTAAAGACACTTGAGCCAAGCCTTTTACACACTCATTTGCGACATATTCAAAATGTGGTGTGCCGCCGCGAATGACTGCGCCTAAACTGATGATAGCGGAAAATTTGCCACTTTCAGCAATTTTTTGGGTGGCTAATGGTAATTCAAAAGCACCTGGCACTTTGATAATGGTAATTTTATCTTCTGTTACGCCGTGGCGTTTTAATGTATCTAATGCACCAGATACTAAACTATCTACAATAAAAGAATTAAAGCGTGAAACCACTAAAGCATATTGTGCATCACATGGGATAAAATCCCCTTCAATAATATTCATTCAACAACCCCATTTTTTTATTTAAATAAATATGGTTCAAATAAAACAAATCCCCTTTTCTCATTGCAAAGCGTGAGAATGAAAACGGGTGATTTTTAGTTATTTTCTTTAGCTTGCCAACTTAATAATCCTGTTCTTTCATAAAGCCAAGGATATTGAGAAATCATTTTATACGTTAAACGTAAGCGATAAGCAAATAAAGCAAAAAGGAGAATAATTGCACTATTTAGTAAATAAGCAATTAAAGAAAGTAATTCGCCTTTAAATAAAGCAAAAATTAAAAAACGTTCTAATAAAGCTAATAACAAACCATAAGGAACAATCCATAAAGCCGATTGCCATTGTTGCGCTAAAGCGTTGCCAATAGCAAAGCCGCCCGCGCCGAAGATGACAATTGAAACAATAAAAATGACTGTCCAACTTTCTACTAGCATTGTTTTAACCTTTACTTAACAAGTTTTTTGCCGTTTTAGGATTTCTAAATAATAACGGCACTGTTTGTCGTACACCTAAAGCCGTATCGCGGGCTTGTTGAATTGCCGCTTGTACCGTGTGATGGTGCGGGGAGAGCTGACAAACAGGGTCAGCATTGCGCGCATCGCCCGTAAATAAATATGCCTGACAACGACAGCCGCCAAAATCTTTAGTTTTATCTGGACAAGTGCGACAAGGTTCTTGCATCCATTCATCGCCACGAAAATGATTAAAGGCGGGGGATTCATTCCAAATCCATTCTATACTTGAATCGCGCACGTTGGGAAATGTTAAATTGGGCAATTGGCGCGCGGAATGACAAGGTAACGCCGTACCGTCTGGCGCGACGGTTAAGAAAATTGCGCCCCAGCCATTCATGCAAGCTTTAGGTTTACCTTCATAATAATCAGGCACAACGTAATAAATCTTCATTTTGCCGCGCATTTTTTCTTGATATTGATGCGCAATTTTTTCGCCCGCTTCTAATTGTTCAACCGTCGGCAATAACTGGTCACGATTCACCCACGCCCAGCCGTAATATTGCGCGGTTGCTAATTCTACATAATCCGCTTGTAATTCAATGGCTAAATCTAAAATTTTATCAATTTTATCAACATTCATTCTATGCAATACGCAACACAGCACCATGGGATAGCCCTGTTTTTTCACTTCCCGCGCCATGGCTAATTTATGTTGAAAGGCAGTTGTGCCTGCTAAATAATCATTTAATTCTTCATCACTTGCCTGCAAACTGACTTGAATATGGTCAAGCCCTGCTTCTTTTAAAGCAGCAACCCGCTCGGCATTCATGCCCAAGCCAGAGGTAATCAAATTGCTGTAATAGCCTAATTTCCGTGCTTCAGCGACTAAAATTTCTAAATCTGTGCGTACCAAAGGCTCACCGCCAGATAAACCTAACTGCAACGCGCCCATTTGCCGCGCTTCGTGAAACACACGCAACCATTCTTCCGTGCTTAACTCTTGTTTATATTGTCCATATTCCAAAGGATTAGAACAATAAGGACATTGCAACGGACAAGCATAGGTTAATTCCGCCAGCAGCCAAAGGGGTTTTGTAGCAGTCATACAGTGACCTTTATTTTGACAAATTTAAAACAACTTAAAAACAAGCATATCTTGATTTTTCTATAGATTCAATCTTATTGTATTATCTTTTGCCACATGGGCTTCATTCATTTTTATTTCTGTTTTTTGAGTAGCACATCATCATGTTAATTATTGCAATTCGTGAATTACGCAGTTTATTCCATTCCACTTTAGCATGGATAATCATTGCTTTAATTCAGTTAGTATTAGCGTGGGTATTTGCAGTCATGGTATATACTTACATGCAGCCCGAGGTACAAATGCGTTTAGCGAATAGTGAAAGCATCGTCGGTGTAACAGAATTAGTCATTGGCGCGTGGTTTAATTGGCTAGCGATTGTTCTACTTTTAACTACGCCCTTATTTACTATGAATTTAATCAGTGAAGAAAAACGCAACAAAACTTTAACACTATTAAAAACTGCACCGATTTCTTTAACGGAAATTGTGCTAGGAAAATTTATTGCAATTTTAGCCTTTTTCTTAATTTTACTCGCCGTATTATTATTAATGCCTTTATCTTTAAGCTTGGGGACTTCCTTAGATTTTGGACAAATCAGTAGTGCTATCTTTGGCATTATTCTTTTATTTAGTAGCTTTGTTGCCGTTGGTTTATTTTTCTCTAGTTTAACTGAGCATCCCTTAATTGCTGCTATTAGCACTTTAACTTTTTTACTCATTTTATGGATGATTGACTGGTCAAGTTTTTCTGAAGAACAAAGTGGATTATTAAGTTATGTATCTATTGTAAATCACTATCATTTATTAATGCGTGGTTTATTAGATACTGCCAGCATTATTTATTATGGACTACTCAGCAGTTTCTTTTTAATATTGACAATTCAAAAATTAGAAAGTGAACGATTACATTAAAAAACCACTAAAGAAAACTTTAACTCCAAAAATATTTCTATCGCATTTTAAGTTAATGTAAATGTCAAAAAAATAAGTTATTGTGCATATAGCTTCGCAAGGACGCGATTTTTTCAACCCATTAACTTTAAAAAATATTTATCATGTCACTCAGTGCATCCTCTTCATTAAACACCCCCCAATCACGCCATCAAGAAGTGCGTTATATCACCTTAGTTGGTTTATTTGTCAATGTAGTGTTAGCGGTTCTCACTATTTTGATTGGCATTATTGGACACTCGCAAGCCGTACTTGCGGATGGTTTGCATACTTTATCAGACTTAATTACGGATTTTATTATCTTAATTGCGGCGAGTTACAGTGCACAAGCAGCAGATTCTAATCATCCTTATGGACATGAACGCTTTGAAACGCTCGCAACTGTTGTAGTTGGTATCAGTTTACTGGCGGTCGGCGTAGCAATTATGTTTGATGCGGGACGGCGGTTATTATCGCCCGATTTGCTCTTTATGCCAGAAAATATTGCATTAGTAATTACCGTGGTGGGGATTTTATCTAAAGAAGCACTTTATCAATACACCATTTACGTTGCTGACCGCTTGCAATCGCAAATGTTACGCGCCAAAGCATGGCATCATCGCAGTGATTCTATTTCTTCAGTGGTAGTGTTAATTGGTTTAATTGGCACAATGCTCGGTTTCCCTTGGTTAGACGCAACCGCAGCGATTATCGTAAGCGTGATGATTATTCACATTGGCTGGGGTTTAACATGGGACAGCGTACAACGCTTAGTTGATAAAGGTGTGGATATTCAACAACTCGCACAAATTAAACAAGCTATTACACAAGTAGAAGGGGTAAAAACTTTACATGCTTTGCGCACCCGTTACATGGGCGATAACATTTTGGTTGATGTGCACATTTTAGTAAGTCCGATAATTACCGTATCAGAAGGGCATTACATCAGCCATTGCGTGCGGGATGCTGTTTTACAACTTCCCCATTTTTTAGATGTTACGGTACATGTAGATTCAGAAGCGGATGACCCCAGTGCGTACAACACTCAAATGTTATCTTCTTTACCTTCACGTCAAACTTTGCTAGCACATTGGCAACCTGCATGGCAATCCTTAGAGGTAGAGGAATTTATTCAACAAGTCCAATTGCATTATTTGGAATGCAGTATTTTAGTAGAAATTATTTTAACTCCTGACAGTCGAGTTGCTTTAATTCAAAAAAACGATTTAATTGAGCAACTGATTAAAGCAACGCAATTTGAAGATAAAATTCACGAAGTAAAAATTTATGTTATGCAATAGATAAATATTTTTATTTTGCTCCCATGCACCTGTACAGAGTTTTGTACATACACCCCACCCTAAACCTGCTAGGTTTTAAAAACCTAACAGGTCTTTGTTTTAGTTTAAATATCTTATCAGGTTCGGATTTATTAAAAATTTTTATCTGAACTATAATTTGCACAATTCATTTAATTTCCTAAATTTTTAAAATAATATCTTTTATAATTATGAAAATTGTAGTTCAGACAATAGGAATCAAACCATGAAACAAGTTGCCTCTTTGCGTTATGAAGTGATTTTTAAGAAAGCATTTTGTGATGTAGAAGTCTTTAAAGCATTTGTAAAGGATTTTTTAGGGATTACTTTAGAAATTGATAAAGTAGAAACAGAGAAATCGTTTAAACCTAGTATTGGTGCAGTTAAATCACGTTTTGATTTATTTGCACAAGATTTAAAGAATCGTGTGATTGTAGATATTCAACATCGGTATTTAGATGACCATTATCATCGTTTTTTACATTACCACTGCGCAGCGATTTTAGAACAAGCGAAGAAATCTAAAGAATACATACCGAAAT
>JACCEE010075822.1_pt1 | contig 27596 bp, 17 predicted proteins | sample 7449931 | NCBI WGS metagenome assembly JACCEE01 (sample SAMN15323457, study PRJNA562643) | freshwater metagenome | isolation source: river surface water | place: USA:Blue River Watershed | collected 2017-08-19 | reverse complement strand
GAAATATCCCACCAACTCCTAAACCATCGTTTAAAGTCATTTTTACTCCTTCTAAAGGTTCTTGTGTAATTCTGTTTACAACAACACCCTCTACCAAGTATGTGTTTTCTCGTTTACATGAAGTTCCAAAAAAGGATAAAAAAATAAATGTGGATGCAATTAAAATATTTCTCATAATTATTATTTTATAATTTTAGTTTTTTGAATATTATTTTTTCCATTTACAGTTACAAAATAAACTCCACGTGCCCAGTGTTGGGTGTCGATCATTTTATTTTGATTACTGATAATTTGTTCCGAATAAACTAATTTACCATTTACATCATGAATATTCACTGTGTTTAAATTATCATTTTCTTCTTCAATGGATAAATTTACAAAATCTTGCACAGGATTAGGGAAAATTTGTAGACACTTACCTATTTACCCACTTTTAAATCGGGAAATTTTTTTGTACGCTGGACTGCATTGATTAAACTATAATAATACATTGTGTAATTATTTATTTTCATAATAAAAATTTAAAGTTTAAATCAAAGTTATAATAAATTTTTAAATAATAAAATAATTAAATAATATTTTAAAAAATATATGTGATTTTTATTTTTTAGATTTGCACAATTAATTATCGTGTTTATGCAATTGAAGAAACTTATCAATTATATTGTTATTATATCAATTACTGTATTTGTAATTACAGCCTTAAATAGTAACGGATTTTACCATGCAGATGAACATTACCAAGTTTTGGAATTTGCTATTTATAAAGATGGAATAAATGATGCAAAAGATTTAGCATGGGAGTTTAATGAAAAAATGCGCTCTGCTATACTGCCTACTTTTGCTTATGTTTTTTTTGGTATATTAAAAACAATAGGTTTGATAGAACCACATTTGCAAAATACAATCTTAAGAATATTAGTAGCTATATTGGCTTTATGTACTTTATTTAAAAGCGTTAAATATGCTGAGAAAAATTTAAATATTGCCGGAGGTAAATGGCTGCTATTTTGCGCACTAACATTTTTTACGTGGTTTATTCCTTTTTTATCGGTAAGATATACTGCCGAAACCTTATCTGGACTTTTATTGGTATGGATAATTTTAGAGAGTAATCAATCAAAAATTATATGGTATAGGATAGGGGTTTTAACAGGTTTGGCATTTTTAATTAGGTTTCAGATTTTATTTTTTTTAGTTCCTTATTTAGTTTTTATATTATTTAAAAATAAAGTTATTGCAAAAAACACTTTGGTACTTTTAAGCTCTTTTGCGATAGTTTTTTGTTTGGGAGTTTTAATCGATAGTTGGTTTTATAACGAACTTACATTTACATCCATAAACTATTTAAAAATTGTTTTAGAAGGAATTTTTGATGAAAGTGAAAACGCATTTGGAAGTGCTGATAAATGGTTTTACTTTATCCAGATTGTAAAAGCTCCTTTATACCCTATTGGATTTTTATATGTGATAAGTATTTTGATTTTGTGGTATAAAGAAAAATTAAACCCTATAGTAATAAGTTTATTAATATACATTTTAATACATACTTTAATTGATCATAAAGAAGTACGATTTTTATTTCCTTTAGCTTATTTAATGCCCATTATTGTAATAACTGCTGTGCAAAAAAGTAACTTATTTAATTGGATTTTACTAAAGAATAAAATAATTAGTATATGTATTTGGAGCATTATATTGATTGTAAATTTGATTGGATTAAGCGCAATGATGTTTAAATCGGCTGGAATAGGCAGAATGGAATTAACAAAATATATTGCGGATAATTATGGCGATAAAAAAATTACGATTCATCATACCAATTGGGCAAATCCCTTCGACCCTTGGCAAGGATTAAAAATGAATTTTTATTACCGTGAAAACATGACATTTAAATTGCTAAACGACCCATGTAATCCGGATAGTATAAATTTTGTTTTTGAGAATGCAAACGTATTAATTTGTAGAAAAACGGATTTAGATAATAATTGTTTAATTGAGTATTTAAATAACAATCAATTTAAATTTAAGCAAGCTAGTATTCCGGATTGGATAGTAAATTTAAACGAGTATTATAATGGATTTGAAAGTAAAGATGTTTTACACTTGTATATAAAACAATAAATTATTGTTTTAATTTTAAAACCACTAAAGTATCGTTAGTTGCAAATTGAGCATACATTTCAAATATTTGGGGATAATTTTCGGTTAAACGATTTAAGTTACGTTGCTGATAAATAATATAAGGAGCCTTCCAGCTTAATACATTTAAAAATCTATCTGTATGTTCGGTACGCATGTAATACCCTCTTCTGTTTAATAATAAAAAAGGATAATTTGGACCAAATGCATCAATCACAAAAATTTTAGCATCTTTTGGAACGCCAATTTTATCCATATAAAATTCACTGTTTTTATAATCCTGTACCATATTGTAATTTTCGTCCCAATCGTTAACAATTCTTCTATCCATTTGAAAATTATTCGCCTCACTAATAAAATATGGAGCGGTTATTAATAAAACAATCGCAAAATAAACTGGCTGAATATTAAATTTTGAAAAAACTGTAAAACCCCAAAGTAAAGAAACAACAATAGGAAAATAAAAAGTGTCGATAAAATAATAATCGTGGTGCGGAAATTGGCGAGCCATTGCAATAAAAAATGCAAAATTACCCAACCATAAAAGTACAGTAAAAAGCAAATTTGCGTTGATTAAATTGGATTTATCCATTTTAAAATACATTATAATAGCTATACAAAAAACCGCTAAAAAAAATAGGTAATGATACAAAGTAAAATACTGAAAAAACCAATTATCATAGGTTGCCTGAACTAACTCTTTAAAATCAGCCCAACTTTTTGGTGGCATAATATAGTTTAAAAAAATAGAGCCATATTTTTCTCTCAAATATCCATTGTATTTAGCATAAGCAACAATGCTTATTAATGAAATTGCAACAGGTAAAATTTTATTTTTAATACTTAATTTATTTTTATATAACAAACCAAGGCTAACAATTAAAAATGCAACTAATGGAATTAAAAAGGTAGTACGTGACAAGGTTGCTAACGTTAAAAATAGTAAGGCTATTAAAAAATCTCTCTTTTCGAAATCCTTAAAGAATTTCTGCGCAAAATAAAAAGCAATAAAAACATTAGCTAACGAAGGTATTCCGGGTAAAAATCCTGCTTGATAAAAAACCAAAACAGGAGAAGTTATAGCGAAAACTGTAATAATTGTTGATTTAATTTTACTTTTGGTAAGTTGCATACAAGTTAAAAACAAAAAGTAAAATCCAACTAAACTATACAATAAACTATACGTTTTAAAAATCCAAGGCATTTTACTATCAAATAACTGCATAAAAATTGCCACAATATAATCGTGTATTGGAAAATCCACCGCTGTAATGCTCTCGGGATATTCCACCCAATGGTCGTGCGGGAATTGTGGATTAAACATAAAAGTTTCTGGCTTAAAAAAATTCATGCCATTTTCTAAAAATCTCAAACTTATTGCAAACCTATCCGATTGTGCCCAAGCATGGGTAAACAATGGATAATCCTGTAAATATTTCCATTGTAAAATAAAAGCAATACATACTAAAAATATAACTATTGCAATATTTAATAAATAATTACTTTTCATAGTTTTACCAAATAATTTATAATGCATCAATGTGCATATAAACACCTGTCAGGTTTTTGAAACCTGACAGGTGTTTATATGTTTTTATACTATTCATCTTCTTTCTATATTTAATTGAAATTAATACGGAAACAAGATAGCTTTTTCGATGGTTTTAACCTTGCCAAATTTTTCTAGTTTTTGTAAATCGATTTCGGATTTTGGCCCAACTATACCAATACGGTAATTTTGGTTTTGAATGTATTTTTCGAAGTAATTTTTTAAATCCTGAATAGATAAACTTGGTAGCTCGTTGAATAAAATTTGATTTTTATTTAAAGGTACACCTTGTTCTTGCGCATTTAAATAGATAGCAATCGCGCTGTATTCTGGAATTCGCTCGCTTTCGATGCGCTGAATTAACGCCAATTTACTTTGTTCGAACTTAACAGAATCTATAATTAAATTATCCAATAAATTTTTCATACCTACCAAAGCATCAAAATATTTGTCGGCTTGCGTACCAATGTATGCAATAATATATCTGGAATCGTTTGCTTTTTTAGGCGATGCATACGATGCGTAAACTTGGTATGCCAAAGCTTGTTTTTCGCGTAATTCTTGGAAAACAATCGACGACATACTTCCTCCAAAATATTCGTTAAACAACTCGTGAATTGCCCAATCTTTAGTTTGCATTGGCGCACCTTTGCTCAATAACAAAATTTCGGCTTGCTGACTGTTTTGGTCGATAAAAAACAACTCCGTTTTAGCAGTTTCTAGTCTGTTAAAATCCTTATTTAATTTTTGTGCAGGAGATTTTGTATCGAAATATTTAGTCCAAATATTCTCCACCGTTTCCACTTCATATTCGCCATAATACGTAAACTGATTAGGCGTTTTTAATGTTTTTTGAATCTCGGAAATTAAATCTTTGGCTTTAAGATTTTGAATTTCGGAGTTACTTAACTGGAATTTTAAAGGAGAATTTTCGCCATACACCAAATAATCGCGCATACCCGTCCACATCAATTCCTTTTTAGAAGTTAAAATGTTATTGCGCGATTGAATTACAGATTCCTTAACCGCCTGAAAAATTTCCTCGTTAACCACACAATATTTTAACTGATGTAAAAACAATTTTACAGCAGGCTCCAATTGTTTGGTTAAACCTTTAAAACTTACCACAGTATGGTTTCCACCTACTGCCACCGAGTAACTTACACCCATGTTGTACCACAACTCGCTAATTTGTTGAGCCGATAAAGAATCGGTACCACAACGTTGTAATAAATCCGCCGCAAAAACAATCGTTTTACTTTGATTACTTCCAGTTGGAAAATAAATTTTGGCTTCGAACAAATCATCCCTCGAATTTTTACGGTAAATCCATTTCGCTTTATTTTTTAAACTGTCCACAACAATTAACTGATCGGCACGTGTAGTGTCTACCAATAATTTAGGCGGATTATTTTCTTGTAAAAAACGTTTGGTAAAATTAGATTGATTGTTATCACTTACTTCCAAAGGAGTGATAGGCGGTTTTGGAATAGCCAACCGGGCAGTTTCCTCCACCTGATTGCGGTAAACAACCACATAATTATTTTGGTAATTTTGATTAGCAAAAGCAATCACTTCCTCTTTGGTTATAGCTCCTAAAATATCTAAATAAGCCACTTTTTCCTGCCACGACATACCTTTGCTAAACGCATCTAAAGAAGCATACATACGTTTGCGGTTACTACGCAAGCCCTCTAACTCGTCCATTTTTAAATTGTTTACCACAGCAGTAATCAAAGCATCCGGAAAATCGCCTTTTTTAATTTTTTGGATTTGTTCCATAATTAAAGCTTCCAAATCCTGTAAACTTTGTCCTTTAGTAGGCTCGCCACCTAAAACATGTAAAGTATAATCTTTTAAAGGATAATGGTATGAATATGCACCAATAGCTTTTTGCGGCTGATTGATATGTAAATCTATTAAACCAGCCTTACTGTTACTTAACAACATATCCACCATGGTAGCCAAATATTTTGCGCGGGGATTTTCCTGATTGTTAAAACGATAGGTAATAGATAATTGCGGCGCCTCGGTAGATTCCAATTTAACCACCACTTTATCCGTAATAGGTTTTTCGGCAGGAGGATTATATGCAGGCGGATTTCCTGGTTTCCAATCGCCAAAATACCTTTTAATTAATTCGTAAGCTTCCTTAGGATTAAAATCTCCAGCTAAATGCACCGCCATATTGTTGGGCACATAATGAGCGTAATAATAATCGTGAATGGCTTTCATAGACGGACTTTTTAAATGCTCCACTGTACCAATAGTAGTTTGTTGTCCGTAGTTATGTGATGGAAAAACCGCTTCCATCATTGCGTAATACATTTGTCGGTCGGGGTCATCCAAACCCATATTTTTTTCCTCATATACCGCCTCCAACTCCGTATGGAATAAACGCAAAACTGGTTTACGAAAACGTTCTTGCTCAATTTTTAACCAATTTTCTAATTGATTGGAAGGTATATCGTTAACATAACCCGTGTATTCGCTCCCTGTAAACGCATTGGTTTGTTTAGCGCCAATAGCTTGGTACAACATCGTTAACTCGTTAGGAGCCGAGTATTTTGCCGCAATTTGAGATAAAGAATCTATGCGTAAATAAATTTGATTACGTGCTAAAGTATCACGAGTTTTGCGCAATTGCTCGAATAAAATTTCGATTTGGTCCAAGTACTTTTTTTCTTCCTCGTAATTAACCGTACCTATTCTATCCGTACCTTTAAACAACATGTGCTCCAAATAGTGCGCTAATCCTGTTGCATCGGCAGGATCATGAATACTACCAGCGTTTACAGAAATTAAAGTTTGAATACGTGGAGCGATAGGGTTTGGACTTAAATACAAAGTTAAACCATTATCCAAACGGTAAATTTGGGTTAATGACGGATCATTTTTTACCGTTTCGTATTTTGGTAAATTAGGAATTTGTACCTTTTGATGACTTTGCACTCTTTCGGGTTTTATTTTTTCCACATTCCAATTTTTACATGCTACCAACATAGATAACATCACAATCATAATCCAAAACAAACGCATAAGCTACTGTAAATTAAATAATAAAAGAAAAATAACACGAGTATTGTAGCAACTAAAAAACTACTATACACATTAAAAAAATAACTTGGATAAATGTAAAGAAAACGAAAAGAATTAAAAAATATTGAGGAATAAAAAAACTAAAAAGAAAAAATCCGATGATGATTATTTTAGAAAACAAGCATTATCGGACATAAAAAAAGGTGCTTGTTTGCACAAGCACCTTTTGTATATTTTGTAAGTTTAAATTACTTAACGATTACTTTTTTAGTAACAACACCGTTAGCAGATCTTACAGATAAGAAATACAAACCAGCATTTACATTAGCTACGTTAAATTGTACTTTGTTAAAACCAGCACCTACAGATTGAGTAGCTACTAATTTACCAGATAAATCAACTAACTCAACACTTGAAGCAGCAACTGCATCAACCTCAACAGTTAATACATCTGAAGCTGGGTTAGGGTATACACTAAAAGATTTAGCAACAACATTAATAGTTGATACTGCAGGGGACTCAGAACCAATTAAAACTTTTTCAATTGTAAAAATTGCATTTGAAGTAGCAGATCTATACCCAATTGATTGGACTTTGTTTTTTCCTTCAAAATTATTCCATTTAGTTGCATCTAATGTTGCGAAATCTACAACATAAGTATCAAATTTATTAGCTTGTTTAATATCAATCGAAGCTATTATATTACTTGAATAAGTAGAGGATGTAGGTAAAAATTGAAAATCAGTAAAATCTAACTCATGACCACTTGCTAAAAAAATTTCTAACTTTGAAGATGCTAATGAAGATGCTACTTTAATTGCAAATTTAGCTTGATTTGTTAAATTTACACCAATATCAAGAAGATCTAATGGAGAACAAATATCATCATCTAAAGTACTTGTTCCTCCGTCAAAAATTGAACGAATTTGAAACCATGCAGGAATCCCAGTAGTTCCAATTTCAGATTTAGATGTTAAAACTAGTCCATTAGAAGTTAATTGGACTATCTCAAATCCTGATTGATTAGTATAGTTCATTAAAGAATTATCATTTGGTAAGCCAATATCTATAATACAGTTAGACGCCCTATTAGTATTATCAATAACAAAGCCATCACCATTTTCAGACATTTGAGCATTTAAAGAGAAAATTATTGCTAAAAATGCAATAAAAAATAAATTAATTTTCATGGTGTTTAAAAAATGAAAGATTTTAGATTTTGATTATACAAAAAAAGGTGCTTGTTTGCACAAGCACCTTTAGTATATTTTGTAAGTTTAAATTACTTAACGATTACTTTTTGAGTAACAACACCGTTAGCAGATCTTACAGATAAGAAATACAAACCAGCGTTTACGTTAGCTACGTTAAATTGTACTTTGTTAAAACCAGCACCTACAGATTGAGTAGCTACTAATTTACCAGACAAATCAACTAACTCAACACTAGAAGCAGCAACTGCATCAACCTCAACAGTTAACACATTTGAAGCTGGGTTAGGGTAAACGTTTAAAGATTTAGCAACAACATTGTTTGAAGAATTTGCTGGAGACATAGAACCTAATAATACTTGCTCTACGTTAAATACCGCATCAGCAGTAGCAGATCTATAACCAACAGATTGAACTTTGTTTTTACCAGCAAAGTTACCCCATTTAGTAGCATCTAAAGCAGCGAAATCAACTACATAAGTATCTAATTTGTTAGCTTCAGTAATTTCGATAGTAGCAACTAAATCAGCAGAAAAAGTTGAAGAAGAAGGACTCCACTCACCTTCACCACCTAAGAATAACTCTAAAGTAGCTGGAGCAACACTTGAAGAAACTTTAATACCAACTTTAGTTTGATTAGTTAAATCAACACCTTTACTTTGACCAAATAATTTAGAACATTGGTCATCAGAACCATCGCCAATAACTCCTGGAACAACAGAATGAATTTGAAACCAAGCTGCAGTACCAAACTGACCGATAGTTGATTTAGATGTTAAAGTTAAACCATTAGCTGTTAATTGCATAGTTTGAAAAGTAGATTGATCACCGTTCATGATACCACCATTGTTTGGTAAACCTACGTTAATTAAACAGTTTGAAGCTGCATCTTTATTGTTGATTGTAAAACCATCACCATTTGCAGACATTTGTGCGTTAGCAGTTAAAGCTAATGCTAAAGTTGAGATAGAAAGTAAAATTTTTTTCATAATTAATTGTTTAATTGTTTATGTAATGCCCCAAATTTATAAAAAAAAAACAAGCAACAAAAATTATTGCTTGTTTTTTTAGTTAAATCTTATTTTAATATTAAGAGAAAATTAAATGTTTAGCGCCAATTTAACTTTTTAAAACATTCTACTGCCTCATATTCTGGTAAGCCTAAAATATTTAAAACATCAGCAGTATGCTTGTTTTTATCCTCTGTTTTTTTCCAAATATCCCTATTGTCGTCGCCAGTAAAATACGAGCCATCTTTACGCGAATAATGCTTTAAAATCGCTTGCTTTTTCTTTAAAGCTTCATCAGGACTTAAAGGAACATTCATTTGCGTTTCATTGATTTGCCATTCTTGCTCAGCTCCTCTGTACATCCAAACCCAACAATCTTTCGACCATTTTTCGGCTTTTACTTGGTTTAAAGCAGCGATAATTATATCGTAGCAAAAACGTTTAGTTCCTTGAGGATTTACAAAATCTGCAGATATAAAAATTTGATGCGGTTTAATTTTTTGCAACAATTTAACTACAATATCAACATCTTCTTGATCAAAAGCTAAGTTAGACAAGGTGTTTTTTTCGTAAAACGGAAGAGTTAAAAAGTGCATATTACTTTCGTTTACACCGCAAAATTTGCTAGCCGAAGCCGACTCTGCCCTACGGATAATACCTTTAAACTTTTTAACCAAATTTAAAGTAGCCTCATCGCCTACTTTAGTTAACAAATATTTTTTAAGCGCTTTTACTTTATCAGCAGATTTACTAGAATCACTCTCCATTAAATTAGCCAAATCCGAAAATAAACCCAAATGCATGTATACATCTTCATCATGCACTGATTTACTACCCGAAGTTTGATAAGCTACATGCACATCGTGTCCTTGATCCACCAAACGCACCAAAGTACCACCCATACCAACAACATCATCATCTGGGTGCGGACTAAAAATAAGAGACCTTTTAGGGAAAGGTTCAGCTCTTTCTGGCGTATTAATTTCTTGCGTTCCAGGTTTACCACCAGGCCAACCTGTTATAGTATCACGTAAATGACGGAAAACACTTAAATTTAATTCATAAGCAGAACCAATTTGCGCAACCAATTCGCCCATACCGTTTTGATTGTAATCCTCATCTGTTAATTTTAAAACAGGTTTATTTAGCTGTAATCCCAGCCAACAAACCGCTTTAATTTTATTTTCGTTATTCCACTCGCATACACCATTAACCCAAGGCGTTTTAATTCTAGTTAATTCTTGTGCAGCAGAAGTATCTAAAACAAACTCTGTGTTTGGGTGATCTTGTAAAAAAGTAGCAGGAACATTCCAGTTTTTTGGACCTTCTACAGAATCCCTAACTACCTCAGCTTTTTTATCACCCCAAGCAAACAAATAAATTTTACGAGCCTTTAAAATTGTACCTACACCCATAGTAATTGCACGGCGTGGTACATTATCTTCGCTGGTAAAATCTTTAGCATTATCTGTTCGGGTTTTTTTATCCAAAGTAACCAACCTTGTTTTAGATTTAGGACTTGAACCCGGCTCATTAAAACCAATGTGCCCCGTACGGCCAATACCTAAAATTTGAATATCAATCCCACCATAACCATCAATAATCGATTCGTAAGATTCACAATACTCATTAACCTCTTTAATATCCACTAAACCATTAGGAATGTGAATGTTTTTAGGTAAAATATCAATATGATTAAATAAGTTTTGATACATGAAATAGTGATAACTTTGAATAGCAGCAGGATCCATTGGATAATACTCGTCCAAATTAAAAGTTACCACATTTTTAAAAGAAACATTTTGAGTTTGATGTAAGCGAACCAATTCCTGATAAAACTTTATAGGCGAAGCACCAGTAGCCAAACCTAAAACAGTAGTTTTACCCATTTTATTGTTTTCGGCAATCACATTAATTACTTCTTGCGCAACAAAAGCCGAACCTTCTTGAGGGCTTTTAAATACAGTAGTTTCTATTTTTTCCACAGCAATACATTATGATGAACTTCAAAACTACAAACTTTTGATTATTTTACAGAATTTTTAAAGGAATATATTTTACATAAAGAAAATATTATTCATCCTCCCACTTCACTTCAATGCGTGTTTTTTTGTTTGTTTCTTGTTTTTTAACCGAATCTTGATAGCTTTTACTCCAAGTTTTACGTTCCTGTTCCAATGTTTTTTTCAAATCTTCTTTTTCGGTTTTAATATTTTCTTTTATATTTTTTTGAGTAGTTTTTAAATCGTAACTAAACTTAGGATCATCGATATTTCCATACATTTTTAAAGGTAAAATCAATGATTTACCATCATCGTAAATTACACCATACTTTTTATCAATTTCATTTTTGTTTCGCGCTTTGGCAATTTCTGAAGAGCGAATTTTAAATAAATAATTGATATCGTGATTAAAAGTGTGTGTACCCGACATACTCAAATTTATTGCTGATGAAGCAATATCCATTTCTGGAATATAAATCGTTTGGTTAATAATTTCGATTTCGTTACTTAAATTATTAAATTGTAAATTAGTTAAATCGAAATACATACCGAAATCTTGTTTTAGAAACGCTTGTAACTCCTCTAAAGGTGAAAAATTATTTAAAGTTCCTTTTTGAATTTGAATATTGGCTTTAGTATAAATTTTATCTAAATTGATATTTAAAAAATTATCCGATTCTGCAATAAAATTAATAGTGCTATTTAATTGTCCGTTAATATGCTTATCCAACAAAAAATCTTGTCCAAAATTATCCATAGCATAAAATAATTTTTTAACATTTACCTTTTTTAAATCCATTTGAGCATTATAAGTGATTTTTTGAGGATTTTGTTGATTTAAATTGCCGTTTAAAACAATCGTTCCATCGCACATTTTAGCCTCTAACTGATTAAGAATTAGCATATTTTCTTTTAAACTAATACTTCCACTAATTGCACTAGCCGAAAATTTACCAAAACTAAACTTATCTAATTTTGCATCTAAATCCAAAATAAGATAATAAGGTAATTTTAATTCTCCAGAACCCTGATTAGAAGTTTCGTTTGGCAATAAAAATTCCTCCATAATTAATTGATTAGCAACTACACTAGCTTGTATTTTTAAAGGAGCATCTTCTAGTAAACTACTTAAATAATCGTTAAAATAACCTTTAACTTCGAAGTTTGTAGAATTTACTTTACCTTTTAAATCTTGAACTTCAATGTTTTTTCCTTTAAAATCCAATTTTCCAAAAATATCTTGGAACAAAGTACCTTTTTCGTCCATTTGAACATTTACATTATTTAAAAATACACCACCATCAGCCTTTATTTTTTTCACATCATTTAACCACTCATTTTCATTACCAAACCTAACCAAGCCTTCAAAATCTACATTAAATTTACAATTGCCACTTAGTAAGTATATAGTTGATTTAGGGATATTTTGCATCCAATCCTCCAAATTAAACGATCCATTTAACACACCCTTTAAATAAGGATTTTCTAAATTTTTTATATTTATATTTCCACTAAAATTAGATTGCGATATATTAAAATTAAATTGAGAATTTAATACTGATGAATTAAATTTATCTAAATTTTTCCAAGTAAAATCTCCGCTAAATTCACCATCATGAATAGGATATTCATTACTTAATTTTAAAAAAACTTTACCAAATTTATAATGCACAACCAATTGATTTTGATTGGGGTAATTAGTAGAAACACCACTTAAAGTTACCACACCTTTAGCATCATCCCAAAAAGCCACATTTTTTAAATCCTTAGGAAACATTTGTACTATAGACAATAAATCTGCCCCAGAAAAACCCCATTTAAAGTAATAATAATCATTTACAACTCCCTCAAAATTAATTTTTTGCTTGTTTAATACAGCATTTTTTAAATCTACTTTAATTTCATCACCAACATCAATATTTGCCTCACCTATAAACGGCAATTCTTTACTCATTTCAAAATTAGGTACAACCGCATTTTTAATAATTCCATCAAAATCTACCCAAACGGTTAAATGCTCATGAACACCTAATTTAACCAAGGAATTTTTACTGTAATAAATATAACTTTGATTCAATTCTTCATCTTTAAACGAAACAGTTACATCTTTAACAATAATACGTTTAATATCTAAACCATTATTTTTTTGCTGCTCGGTAGTATCTTGATAAAAAATATCATAATTCCAATTCCCTTTAGCATCTTTTTGGATATGCATATTCCCTGTTTCAAACGAAATTTGCTCAACACTAATATCATCTTTAAAAATTTCCCACCAATTAAAATACAAAAACACATGCTGAACATGAATTAAAGCAGGTGTGTTTGGATTTGTTCCCTGACAAGCTACTTGGGTAATATTAATTGCAGCATAAGGGAATTTTTTAATTAACGATAATTCTATTTTATCAAAATAAACAGGTTCTTTAAGTTCGGCATTTAATTTCTCGATAATTATAGCCTCTATTTTATCCGAATAAATATATGCCAAAATAACTGCACTAGAAATTAGCAGCACAAAGGATAAAAAAACAATTAGGAATATTTTTTTTAAGCGTTTCATACCTTAATTACAACCCAACAAAATTACTTTTATTACTATTAAAAAAGTATTTAACGCAATAAAGTTGTTGATATACAAACGTTAATATGTAGTTTGGTAACTAAAATTTTAAATTAAAATTAACCCGTTTTGCTTTAAATTATCTACATTTTTAGAATTCCAAAATAAAATAAAACTTTCAATATAATTTTCTGACATTTTTTTTACTTCAATAAATGGTAAACCTTTAGATTTATCAATAGCAATTTTTGAGAATAATTCTACTAAAAAAAGTGCCTCATCAGATTTAAAATCTAAATAAATCGTTTCGGTTTTTTGTTGAATCACGAATGTTTTTAACTCTGTTTTTTTACCTTTTTTTTCTACAATTTTATTTTGAATAACGGGTTGTTTTCCCATCCAAATTAAAACACCATTATCTTTAGGTTCATCCCATTTTAAAAGACATTCTTGTATGAAATTAGGTTTAACTTTAGTGTTTGGAATTTTAAAATCAAACCAAGATTGTAAAGATTCATCTAATCCAATTCCATGCATAAAATTGAATAATGATTTTTTTAATCCATACGAAAATTTATCATGATTGATTCCTGTTTTATCAATAAATTCAATATCATTATTGGCAAAATCACCTAATTGATTAGTTTTTTTAGTAACGCCAAATGCATCAGGATTTAAACCTATCGGACTGTGTGTAGTAAGGGCAAATTGATGCCAAAAAGCCGATTGAAGAATTTGTTCCTCAAACATTTGCCTTACCATTTCTAAACTGTCTATGGTTTCCTGAATGGTTTGTGTGGGATAACCATACATTAAATAGGCATGCACCATTATACCTACTTGTGTAAAATGATTGGTTACTTTTGCAACTTGCTCTACACTAACACCTTTATCAATAAGCTGTAATAATCTATCAGAGGCTACTTCCAAACCGCCCGAAACAGCAATACATCCCGATTGTTTCAATAAGTAACATAAATCCCTAGTAAAACTTTTTTCAAATCGTATATTAGTCCACCATGTAACCACTAAACCACGCTTAATAATTTCGAGAGCCAAAGCTTTCATTAATGCAGGAGGAGCCGCCTCATCCACAAAATGAAAACCATTTATACCAGTTTGCTCCACTAATTCTTCCATACGATTACAAATTAAAACAGCAGTAGCAGGCTCGTAAATTTTAATGTAATCCAATGAAATATCGCAAAAAGTACATTTGCCCCAATAACAACCATGCGCCATAGTTAATTTATTCCACCTACCATCGCTCCACATTTTATGCATTGGATTTACAATTTCAATAACCGAAATATATTTATCCAAAAACAAACCGGTATAATCTGGAGTTCCCAATTGATTTTGTTTAAAATCGGGTAAAACAGAATTGTTTTTATAAATCACTTGATTACTTTCGAGTAAAAAAGTTCTTTTTAATACAGAATAATCGTTATTTTCTATAGCTTTTATTAATTCGATTAAAGGAGCTTCTCCGTCATCTAAAGTAACAAAATCAAAAAATTCAAACACTCTTTTATCATTTAAGCTGCGTAGTTCCGTATTTGGGAAACCACCCCCTAAAGCTATTTTAACCTTTGGATAATTAATTTTAAACCATTGCGCAACCCTAAAAGCACTATATAAATTTCCAGGAAAAGGAACCGATAACAACAACAAATCGGGTGTTGAGGCATTAAATTTATCATTTAATATCTTAAATAAAACCTCATCAATATATGTTGGCGAACTTTTTAAATGTAAGTACAATTCATCGAAACTATTTGCCGATCTTCCTAATCTTTCGGCATATCTACTAAATCCGAAATTTTCATCTACAACTTCGATAATTAAATCGGATAAATCCTCCAAATACAACGTTGCTAAATGTTTAGCTTTATCTTGTAAACCCATTTCGCCAAAAGCCCATTCTAAATCCTCAATTTGTTCAAATCTTGAAGCCTGAGGTAAAAAATCGCCCGAGCAAATATGCAATGCCAACGTTGGATTTTTTCCTTGCAAAAAACCAATCACATAATCAATTGTTTTACAATAATCATTTTGTAAAGCAATAATTCGTTGAGCATTATCAGATAAATCAATATTTTTTTTGGCAATACAATTAAAAATATCTTTTAAACCTTTTTGGCTGAAAATCTCTAAAATACATTCTAATCCCCAATCCGCCTGATCACAAACAATATTTTGCGTTTTTAAAAACCCTTTGATATAAGCCGTAGAAGGATAAGGTGTATTTAATTGAGTAAAAGGTGGAACAGCTGCAAATAATTTTAAAGACATGATTTGAGTTTGAGAAATACAAATTTAACCAAACAAATAAATGAGCAATCTTAAATTGAAAAATTTTATCTGTGTTGTGTTTTAAATTTGTATAAATATCAATTTAGTTTAATTTTGTTGAATGGATAATTTTTTAGATCAAATTGCAGTAGCTCAAATTAATGTAATTATTGGTGATATAGATGGAAATTGCCAAAAAATAGTTTCGAATATTGAGTTAGCAAAAACTCAAAACAAAAAATTGATTATTTTCCCAGAATTAAGCATTTGTGGCTATCCACCGCATGATTTATTACATTTTGATTCATTTGTTGAAAAATGTAATAAAGGATTACAAACAATACTTCCTTTTACACAAGATATATACGTTATTGTGGGATTACCCTCAGTAAATAAAAATAATTGGGGGAAAAAATTACACAATTCGGCAGTGGTATTGTACAACCAAAAAATTATACAAACAGTGCATAAAACTTTGTTGCCAGATTATGATGTTTTTGATGAATACAGATATTTTGAACCCAATACAAATTTTGAACCTGTTGAAATATTAAACACAAAAGTTGGCTTAACAATTTGTGAGGATATTTGGATGTTTAATGATAAACCTTTATATAATTTAAACCCTGTTAAGGAATTAGTAAATAAAGGAGCTAAGATTATAATCAATATTGCAGCTTCACCATTTCATGTTGGTCAGCACGATAAAAGAATGGAAATTTTACATCATATTTCTACTTCTTACATTGTTCCAATAGTTTATTGTAATTATTCGGGTGCTCAAACAGATTTGATTTTTGATGGCGGAAGTATGTTGATAGATGAAAAAGGTAATATAAAAAACAACTTAATTTTTTTTGAAGAAAAATTAATTGAAACAAAATCGCAAAAATCAAAAAATCCTAATTCTAAAATTGATTTAATACAAAAAGCTTTAGTTTTAGGAATTAAAGATTACTTTAAAAAATCAGGATTACAAAAAGCTATTTTAGGTTTAAGTGGAGGAATAGATAGCGCAGTAACTTATGCTTTGGCCTGCGAAGCTTTAGGAGCCGAAAATGTTTTAGGAGTTTTAATGCCTTCACAATATTCAAGCAGTCATTCAATTAAAGATGCTTTAGATATTGTAAAAAATCACAATGGAATTTACGAAAACTTATCAATAGAAAGCCTTTTTAAAAGTTATGAAGATAAATTAAAAAATGTTTTTGAAGCTTATACACCCGATTTAACTGAAGAAAATATTCAAGCCCGTTTAAGAGCCGTTTTATTGATGGCAATATCAAATAAAAAAGGCTATATTTTACTAAACACATCTAACAAAAGTGAAGCAGCAGTGGGTTATGGGACCTTATATGGTGATATGTGTGGTGCATTATCTGTTTTAGGTGATGTTTATAAAACTGATGTTTTTGAACTCGCAAAATGGATAAATAGAAACCAAGAATTAATCCCTGTAAATTCGATTATTAAACCGCCTTCAGCAGAATTACGACCAAACCAAAAAGATAGCGATTCATTACCTGATTATGAAATTTTAGATGCTATTTTAAAATTGTATGTTGATGATTTTAAATCTAAAAATGAAATAATTGAAAAAGGTTTCGATCCAAAAATTGTGGAAAAAGTAATAAAACTGGTAAATTTTAACGAATATAAAAGATACCAAACACCCCCAGTTTTAAGAGTTAGTTATAAGGCTTTTGGAAGTGGAAGGAAAATGCCTTTAGTTGCAAAATATTTATTTTAACATTAATTTTTGTTTTGAAGATTTAAATATTCTACATATATTTGTTAGCTGTCATCAATAAATGATATATTTTATTAAATATACCCTATTAAAACTATGCGAAAGATTTTGTTTGCGGCTATATTTTTACCACTATTAATTTCTTCTTGTACTCAAGAAGAAACTAAGGGAGTGATTACCGTTTTAGATTTAGCTACTAAAGCTCCTGTTTCATCAGCTAATGTAGTATTATCTATGGAAAACGCTACTAATGGTTTTTTTCCATGTAATGAGGATTTCACAACAACAAAAACATATTCAACTAATGGGTCTGGAAAGGTAGAGATTTGTTTCAAACATCCATCCGTTATAAATGTTGATGTTTCACAAGCTGGAAGAACGGGAAAAGGTCGTTTATCTCTTCAAGAAGGCGAAACCACAAACCTTACAATTTACTTATCAAATTAATTCAATATTAATTTTATGTTAACTAATAGTTAATGTAAAATTATTTTTTTTTCCAATTCTATATTTACATTCATTTTTGTATTCAAACTTAAGGTGAAATTATAAATTTGCTGAAAATTATAATATATGACCTTTGGTTTTTACGAAATTCTAAATCTACTAGGCGCAGTTGGTTTTTTCATTTATGGAATGAAAATAATGAGCGACGGTATCCAAAAAGCTGCTGGCGATAAGTTGAGAACAATTTTAGAAGCAATGACTTCTAATAGATTCACAGGTGTTTTTACTGGATTTTTAACAACTTCAATAGTTCAATCCTCTTCTGCAACAACAGTAATGTTGGTAAGTTTTGTAAACGCAGGATTATTAAATTTGAGACAGGCAATTTCTGTGATTATGGGGGCCAATATTGGTACAACAATGACAGCGTGGATTATTGCATTTTTAGGTTATAAATTTAAACTCTCTGATTTATCCTTACCTATGTTGGCAATTGGAGTTCCTTTATTGTTTTTTAGAAAAGAACAAACCAGAGCTGCAGGAGAATTTTTAGTTGGATTTGGATTATTATTTTTAGGGTTATCCGAGTTAAAAAATGCAGTTGAAGTTTTAAATTTGGAACAAAATCAAAGTTTTATATCTTTTATAAATGGTTTAGCAGACAATTCATTATCCAGCACCTTATTATTTGTATTAATTGGAACAGTATTAACCATAGTTGTTCAATCATCTAGTGCGGCAATGGCACTAACTTTAACTTTTATAGGTGAAGGATTACCATTTGAATTAGCGGCTGCTATTGTTTTAGGGGAAAATATTGGTACTACTATTACTGCAAATTTGGCTGCAATAATTGGAAATGCGAGCGCTAAACGCGCTGCACGATCACATTTGTTATTTAATGTAATAGGTGTAATTTGGATGTTATTTATTTTTACTCCATTTTTAGATTTTATTCATGCTTTATTTGCTAAAATGGCAGCAAGTTTAAGCGAAATTCCTGCTGATACAGCTGAAGCTGATAGATATTCATTAGCATTGTTCCATACTGTTTTTAATATAATCAATACCTTAATTTTAATTTGGTTTGTAAAATATATCGAAAAAGCTTCCATTGCAATGGTTAAACCGGATAAAGTAGTAGAACAAAATAATTATAAATTAGATTTTATTGGTCAGGAATTAATTTCAAGCCCCGAAGCAGCATTTTTAGAAACAAAAAAAGAAATTTACAAATTTGCTGGAGTAATTCGCGATATGAATATCAATATCAAAAAGTTAGTTAACGAAACAGAAGATAAAAATTTTAAAACTTTAATGCAAAAAATAGGTTCTATGGAGGAACTTACGGATAAAATGGAGGAAGAAATTGCAGAATTTTTAATTCGTGTTGCACAAAGTTCAATGACCAAAAATGCATCAAAAAAAGTAAAAGGATTACAAAGTGTTGTGTCTGATTTAGAACGAATGGGAGATATTTATTACAGAATGTCGTTGTTGTTAGAGAAGAAAAAAGATTCCAAACAATGGTTTATACAAAAACAACGCTCCAATTTAAATGATTTATTAGATATGTTGGATAAAAGTATAATAATTTTATTAGAAAATATCGATAAATCACCTTCCTTAATCAACTTGGAAAAAGCCAAAGAAATGGAAACTGCCATAAACGAAAAGCGAAACGAAGTTTTGGATCAACATGTTGAAAGCATGGAAAAAGGAGAATATAAACTAAAATCTGGCTTATTTTATAAAGATTTATTTAGTTCTTGCGAAAAATTAGCCGATTATATGATTAATATTTCTGTTGTTTTAAAAAATCAAACCTAAGAAATATTAATTGAAATAAAATAATTTATAAATTTAAAATATAACAGAATTGAGTAATTTAGATAAACCAAGAAATTTAGCACTGATAATTGCACTTGGATCCGCAATTATTTCCTTTGTAGTTGCCTTTGTAATTGATTTTGAAATAAAAGTAATTTGGAAAATATTAGCCTTATTAGTTTTTTCGTTTGGCTTAATATATTTATTATCTATATATTTAATCAAAAAATTTGTTTTCGATAGAATCCGTTTGATTTACAAAAAAGTAATGAATATGGATTCTGAGGCAGCTAAAAACATTCCTTTTTCATATTTATCAGATATTGACCCTTTAGAAAATGTTGATGACACTGTTAGCGATTGGTTAAAAGTGCAAGGAGCGCAAATTACAATTCTGAAAAAACAAGAAGAATTTAGACGTGAATTTATAGGGAATATAGCACACGAATTAAAAACACCTATTTTTAGTATGCAAGGATATGTGCATACTTTATTGGACGGCGGATTAGAAGACGAATCCATTAATAGAAAGTATCTTTTAAGAGCTTCCTATAGTATCGAACGTATGATTGGTATCGTAAATGATTTGGATACGATTACACGATTAGATTCGAAAGTTTTACAATTAGAATACACTGATTTTGACATTGTTGAACTAACCAAAGAAGTTATTCAAGGTACAGAAATGCAAGCTCAAGATCAAGCAATCACTGTTAAAGTTGCATATAAATCCGATCAACCTATAAAGGTTCATGCTGATAAAGATAAAATATCTCAAGTATTAACCAATTTAGTTATTAACGCTATAAAATATGGAAATTCAGGAGGATATGTAAGCATTGAATTTCATGATTTAGACGAACTTATTTTAGTTGAAGTAATCGATAATGGTCCTGGAATAGAATCAGAACATATTCCAAGATTATTCGAAAGATTTTATCGAGTGGACAAGCATAGAAGCCGCCAAGTTGGAGGTTCGGGATTAGGTTTAGCCATTGTTAAACATATTATAGAAGCACATAACCAAAAAATTAACGTGAGAAGCAAAGTTGGATTAGGTTCTACTTTTTCTTTCACATTAAAAAAGGCTGATAATTAATAATTTACAATTAAAACATTGCTTTTTTTAAAATTTAAACTACTTTTGCACAAAATTTTATTATGTTAAAAATCAAATTCACAGCCATACTTTTAGTTTTAGCATTTAACTTAAGTGCATTAAATTTATTATTCAGGGTACAAATTGGAACTTTTGCTAAAGGTGAAACTCCACAAGAAGTATCAGAGATACCAGGAGTTACAACATACTCTTTACCAGAAGGATACAATAGTTATTTTGCTGGAGGTTATTACGAAAACTATATGGGATGTAAAATTCGTTTAGCCTCTGTTAAAAAAATTGGAATTAAAAATTCCATGATTAGAGTTTTTAAAAATGGCAAATTATTAGGTATTGAAGAGGGACAAGAGTATATTGCCAAAGAAGAAGAAAAAATAGCTAAAGGTAAAATTGATGAAGAAACACTAAATCAGCAAGTTTATAGCTTAGATAAAAAAAATACTTTAAAAAATAGAGATTTATTATATAGAGAGATTGGAAAAGAAGCAATACCAGACTCCATTTTAATTGTTATGAGGATGGAGGCTTTAGAAAGAGCTTCGTCTAATAAAAAAACTAAAGAACAAAAAGAAGTTTTAACCGAAAAAGAAAAAAAAGAGGATAAAATAATAATTGTAAAACCACAAGTAGTTGATAATCCTGTTGATTTAAAAGAAGTTGAAAAACTTTTACCAAAAGAAGACGAGGTAAAACCACTTCCTAAAAACATTTATACATTAGACAAAAAAAAGGAACTTGAAACTAAACGAAAAGAAGAAGAACAAAAAAAGATTGAAGAAAAAAATAGTGAGATTCTAGAAAAAGAAGTATTAGCTGATATTGAAATTGCTGATGAAATTGCAAAAGAAATTTTAGAACAAAGCGAAGAAATAATTGAGAAAAAAGAACCCGATTTTAACCCAACAGATTTACCCTTTTATAAAATATACTTATTATCCAATTTAAACAATGGAATTGTTCCACAAAAAGTTGAAGATTTACAAGAGATAGTTTATGTTTATGACAAACAAAAAATATTAATTTATACAGTTGGTTATTACGCATCGGCTGAAGATGCAGAAAAAGACGTGCCTAAATATCAAAAAAAAGGGTTTGATAAAGCAGATGTAATTGGTATTTATAAAGCCATGGTTATATCTAAGGAAGTTGCTGAATATGTTACAAAAAAATCTCTAGGAAAAAAATAAAGTGCACGAAATTCAAATAAGAGTTTTAGCTCAATATATACATTCTGAAGTAGAAATTAAAAAATCAATTGCATATCAAGCTAAAATATCAATTGATTCAATTTCTGAGTTTAGAGTTGTAAAACGCTCGGTTGATGCCCGACAAAAAACAATTTATTATCAATTAAAAGTTGAATATACTACAGAGGGTAAATTACCTCAATCCTCCGTTTTCAAACCAATTTCGCATTCAGGAAAACAAAATAAAAAAAGAGTTATTGTTGTTGGTGCTGGTCCGGCCGGACTTTTCGCTGCAATACAATTAATCCAAAACAATTGTATTCCGATTGTTTTAGAAAGAGGGAAAAAGGTGAGAGATCGCCGCAGAGATTTAGCAAAAATCAATAAAGAACATATCGTAAATCCAGAATCTAATTACTGTTTTGGAGAAGGAGGAGCCGGAACTTACTCGGACGGAAAATTATATACACGCTCGGATAAACGTGGTGATATACAATCAATTTTGCAATGGTTAATTTATTTTGGTGCAAACCCTGATATTTTTATCGATTCCCATCCACACATTGGAACCAATAAATTGCCTAAAATAATCGAAAATATTCGCGAATATATTTTAGATAATGGTGGTGAAGTACATTTTGAAACTAAAGTTACCGATTTGATTATTCAAGAAAATTGCATTCAAGGTGTAATGGTAAATCATTCGAATGAAATTATAGCAGAAAATGTAATTTTAGCAACAGGTCATTCTTCTAGAGATATTTTTGAGCTACTTCACAAAAAAAATATTTTAATTGAAGCTAAACCGTTTGCATTGGGAGCAAGAATTGAACATCCTCAGGATTTAATAAATGAAATTCAATACAAATGTTCTCCTAAACCAGAATATTTACCTCCTGCATCCTATAGCTTAGTTACCCAAACCAATTTAAATGCAGTATTTAGTTTTTGTATGTGTCCGGGCGGAATTGTTGCACCTTGTGCTACAGCACCAGGCGAAATAGTTACCAATGGTTGGTCGCCAAGTAAACGAAATAACCCTTATGCAAATTCGGGAATTGTTGTTGCAATTGATGTAAAAGATTGGAAAAATTACCAAAATCATGGCCCATTAGCAGCTTTACAATTTCAAAAAGAAGTAGAACAAAAAGCTTTTGAATATGGTGGTGGCGGACAAACTGCTCCTGCACAACGTATGATTGATTTTGTAGAAGGTAAATTGTCAGCAACTTTACCTCAAACATCTTATCAACCCGGTTTAAAATCGGTTATTTCCGATGAAGTTTTACCAAAAGTAGTTGCACAATCTCTAAGAATGGGTTTAAAAATATTTGGAAAAAAAATACCTTCATATTACACAAATGAAGCTGTTTTACATTTAACAGAATCCAGAACGTCTAGTCCGGTTAGAATACCAAGAGATTCAAAAAATTTACAACACCCACAAATTAAAGGTTTATTTCCATGTGGAGAAGGAGCTGGATATGCCGGCGGAATTATGAGCGCTGCAATTGATGGAATGAAGTGTGCCAACGCAATACATTCTTAAGATTATCATAAAAAATCGAAAATTCAGTTGTAGATTATAAAATCTAATAACTTAATTTAATATTGCCACGTAATTAATTTACTGTGATTTCTTTATGAAAATCACATTTGATTTTAACCTTAATCTACACTATTATGAAAGATCAAGCCCCAAAAAAAACTGGCATGTACAACAACGTTTTAAAACAGTTTAATCGTGCCGCTGATGCAATTGGATTGGATGAAGGTATGCGCAAAATGCTTATTGCAACCAATAATGAAATTGTAGTAAATTTTCCTGTTAAATTAGATGATGGTTCTGTAGAAGTATTTACCGGATATCGTGTTCAACACAATAACGCTTTAGGGCCATACAAAGGAGGCTTACGCTATCATACAACATTAGATATTGATGCAGCTAGGGCTTTAGCAATTTGGATGACTTGGAAAAGTTCATTAGCAGGCTTGCCTTATGGAGGAGGTAAAGGCGGTGTTGAAATTGATACTTCTAAATATTCCAAAGCCGAATTAGAAAGAATTACACGAAGATTTACTTTTGCATTAGGAGATAACATAGGACCAGAAATTGATATTCCTGCTCCAGATGTAAATACTAATCCGCAAATTATGGCATGGATTGCAGATACTTTCGTTTCTACAAAATCTCCTAATACCAGAATGCAAAATTTACACGTAGTTACCGGAAAACCAGTGGGCTCTGGTGGCTTGGAAGGTAGAGATAGAGCAACTGGATTTGGTGTGGTTGTTGCCTTAAAACAATGGGCAAAGCTCAATAATTACGAGTTAAAAGGCAAAAAATATATTGTTCAAGGTTTTGGAAACGTAGGCTATTGGACAGCACATTTCATGCACGAGTTAGGTGCTATTTTAACTGCTGTACAAGATGCTAGTGGAACAATTTACGATGAATCTGGAATAGATCCTGCTGCTTTACAAAATCATGTTTTACAAAACAACGGAAAAATTGCGGGTTATGCTAAAGCTAATGCTATTCCAAACGAAGAATTTTTTGGATTAGATTGTGATATTTTAGTTCCTGCTGCATTGGGTAATCAAATTACTAAAGACAATGCAAATAGTATAAAAGCTAAAGTTATTGCCGAGGGAGCAAACGGACCAACAGATACAGAAGCAGAAGAAATTTTATTGAAAAAAAATATCAGTATAATTCCAGATATCTTATGTAATTCGGGCGGTGTAATTGGTAGCTATTATGAATGGTTGCAAAATAAACGTAGTGAAATTTGGAAGATTGAAGAAGTATTGTTGAATATTGAAGATAAAATTAAAATTGCATTCAATAAAACAATAACTACTGCAATTAATTACAAAACCGATTGGCGAACAGCGGCTTACATTGTAGCTATAACTCGAATAGAGCAAACTTACAAGGAAAGAGGGATTTTTCCATAATGTTGGATAAAAAAATTAATCATAAACGTTTCGGAACACAAAAATTACACTTTAGTTTTAATTTTTTTCCGTTCGTCATTTAACAACAAATAAAGTAAATATATGTAGCTATCTTTGAAACAGAGTAATAAGGTAGTTCTCATAGTTAAGGGTTTAGGAGGGTGTATCGCAACAGTGATACACCCTTTTAATTTTTATACAAGTTTATATCTATATTATGATGCAAGATTTTTGGAACAAACGATACAAACAAAAAGAGTACGCCTACGGTGAGCAACCTAATCGATTTTTTAAAGAACAAATCCAAAATTTAAGCCCAGGCAAAGCTTTATTTCCTGCCGAAGGCGAAGGAAGAAACGCAGTTTATGCCGCACAATTAGGCTGGGAAGTTGAAGCGTTTGATATAAGCAAAGAAGGAAAAAACAAAGCCAACAATTTAGCATTAAAACAAAATGTTACCATAAATTATCATGTAGGTGAAATAGAAACACTAGATTTCAAAGCCAATCAATTTGATTTAATCGTTTTAATTTTTGCGCATTTTGAAACTTCTAAAATATCTTTATGTCATAATATATTAGCTTCTTATTTAAGAAAAGATGGACTACTAATATTAGAAGGTTTTAGTAAAAATCATATCCAATTTAACGCACAAAATCCAAATGTAGGCGGTCCAAAAGATATAGATATGCTATTTTCGGTTGATGAAATTCTAAACGATTTTAAAGATTTACATTGTATAAGTTGTAGCGAAAATGAAATTGAATTAAACGAAGGTATTTATCATATAGGTAAAGGTTCGGTAATTCGCTATATCGGAAAAAAAATATCTTAAAACCTGAGTTCAATTAAAATTATAGTAAAATTGGATAAAATCCTAACTAAAGTTTAACCTTTTAAAAATATCCATTTGGTAGTTTTGACCGATTTAAGCAACCAAATGATTAAAAACATTAAAGATATTTACAGGATTTTAGGAAAGTATAAATGGTATTATATTTTTTCAACTATTATATTACTCGTTTCCATTATTGCCCGAGCTTTAGAGCCAAAAGTATTACAAGTTGCAGTAGATAATGTCATAGGGAAATATATAACAGGAAACAAAATAACAGAGAGTAAAAATAATGATGTTGTTTCTAGATTTTTCGATTACTTATTACCCAAACTAAACGAAAGCAACTTTGGCGAAATTTTATTGTTATTAGGCATAATTTATATGGTAATTTCATTGTTACGCAGTTTGTTTTTATTTATTTCATCTGCCATTAAACACCATTCCACGCAAAGCACCATATTTAGGTTACGCAATAAAATGTTTAACCATATTCAACATTTACCTCTTTCTTTTTTTTCTACCATTTCAAAAGGCGAATTAATGCAACGATGTACAGGTGATGTAGATACTATAAAAGATTTTATCGATCAACAAATCATCAATTTTTTACGGTTAAGTGCCACCTTTATTTTTTCGTTTATCATGATGTATTTTATTCACCCAAACTATGCATTTTATTCGGTTTGTTTAGCACCATTTATTTTCGTTTTGAGTTATTATTTTTTTAAAAAAGAGATAGCTGTTTGGGAAGAACATGAAAAAGAAGCCGATAAATTAAACTCTATGGTGCAAGAAAACTTAAACGGAATCAGAGTTGTTGCAGCATTTTCAAATCAGGAATATGAAATTGAGCGATTTAAAAAGCAAAACAAAGCTAAAATGAAAATGGGTGTAAAACAAGCAAAATTACAAGCCTATTTTTGGCCCTTAACAGATTTGATTTGTAATATACAGCTGGTTATTTCGGTAATTATTGGAGGATATTTTACATTACAAGGTGATATAAGTGTTGGAGAATTGCTAGGTTTTAATTCGTATTTAGGAATGGTAACGATGCCGATGCGCCATTTAGGAAGAATTTTATCGCGAATGGGTATTGCTTTAGTGGCAATGGAACGAATATCCGAAATAATCGAAAAGCCATTAGAGGAAGATTTAGGTGAAATTAAAACGGGAAAGCTTTCAGGTAAAATTGAGTTTAGAAATGTTAGTTTTACATATGACGGTAAACAAAACGTGTTAGAGGATGTAAGTTTTATTATCCCTAGTGCATCCCAAGTTGCTATCATTGGCGAAAGCGGATCAGGGAAAAGTACCATCATTAAATTACTTTTACGTTTTTACGAACCTACTCATGGTAAAATTTTAATCGACGATATACCTATTCAAAAATACAACAAATCTTTTTTACGTGCTCAAATAGGTTCGACTTTTCAAAAGGCTTTTTTGTTTTCTTCTACCATTCAGCAAAACATCAATTACACTAAAATGGATGCAATGGAATATGAAATTGATGCTGCAGCAGCTGTTGCGCAAGCTATCGAAATGAAAGACAAATTTAATAAGGGTTTTAATACTTTGGTAGGCGAACGGGGTGTAACCTTATCTGGCGGACAAAAACAAAGAGTAGCCTTGGCGAGAACCATTTTGG
>JACCEE011736136.1_pt1 | contig 27603 bp, 23 predicted proteins | sample 7449931 | NCBI WGS metagenome assembly JACCEE01 (sample SAMN15323457, study PRJNA562643) | freshwater metagenome | isolation source: river surface water | place: USA:Blue River Watershed | collected 2017-08-19 | reverse complement strand
TCCGTTTCCTTTACTTTAGAAAAAGGATTTTTAAACTGATAAGACAAAAAAAGCATAGCTCCAATTTTATTATATTCGAAATAATTACGATCCAATAAACTAGATATGTTATATTGTAATCCAAACTTAAAATTTTTATATTTTGTGTTTGCAGTTAAATTGATATTATTAAACAAATGTGGTTTTTTACCTACATATACTTGATTTAAATCTGACCAACCTTCGTAATAATTTATAATTTGCTGATTATTGTGTTTTACAACCGAGAATCCATAAGATAAAAAGGCCTCAAAATACTTAAAACTAGTACCAAATGTCCCTCCGAAATTTAATTGTTTAGCATTAATTGAAGCATATTTGCCAAAGCCAAAACCAATATTTGCTGCATAATAAACATTATCGTTTAAATTATACAAAACCATTTCGCTTGTATTGATATGCGAATCCTGATTATTAAATATCTCTATAAAATCTTGATAAGATTGATTAAAAACCAAGTGCTTACTTGGCGCATATGATAAATTTAAAAATCCTACACCTCCTACTCCAACACCAACCAAAAACTCATTTTTTTGAATAGTTGGAATAAGTTTACTTGATGCAAAATAGTATTCGTTAGGGGTACAAAATAAACAACCTAACGAAAACGCTTGATTTTTTTGAGGAATTAATAATGTAAAAAACATTGCTAAATAAGTGACTTTCTTTTTCATTTTTTAAATTTTAAATCAAAAATACAAAATATAATTTAATTTTATATTTTTTGATATAAAAATTTAATTATAGTTGATATATTGATACTTTTATTAAATTAAAAAAATAAAATTTTAAGTAAATATGTTAGCAATTTAAACGTTTTTGATATTATCTCGTATCTTAGTAGTCTAATCAAAAATCGTATGGAAAAGCTACAAAATAACTTCGTGTGGAAAATGTTGCAAACTCATTATTCCGAAATTTCAAACATTCATATTAAAGAATATTTTCAGCAAAACCCTAATCGATTTAAAGAATTTTCGATAGAAAAAGAAGGGGTTTTATTAGATTATTCCAAAAATCGAATCACCAAAAAAACAATGGATTTATTACTTGAATTAGCAAAAAGTAGAGGCGTTGAACAAGCGATTAAAGCAATGTACGGAGGTGAAAAAATTAATTCTACCGAAAATCGTGCTGTTTTACACACTGCTTTACGCAACAAAAGTAATCAGCCTGTATATTTTGAAGGAAAAGATGTTATGCCCGATGTAAAAAGAGTGTTACAACACATGGAAAAAACTTGTGCTAAAATACACAAAGGCGAATGGAAAGGATTTACAGGAAAAACGATTAAATTTATTGTAAACATAGGAATTGGAGGGTCGGATTTAGGGCCGTTGATGGTTACAGAATGTTTAAAACCTTATCAGGTTAATGGTATCGAAAGCTTTTTTGTTTCTAACATTGATGGAACACACATTGCCGAAACTTTAAAAAAGATAAATGCAGAAGAAACTTTGTTTATTGTAGCGTCTAAAACATTTACAACTCAGGAAACTTTAACAAATGCGCTAACTGCAAAAAATTGGTTGATAGAAAAATTAGGTAATCCTAATGCTGTAAAAAATCATTTTGTTGCTTTATCAACAAACACCAAGGCAGTTACCGAATTTGGTATTGATGCAGAAAATATGTTTGAATTTTGGGATTGGGTTGGGGGACGATATTCTTTGTGTTCTGCAATCGGATTATCTATCGCTTTAAATATTGGTTTTGATAATTTTAATGAATTATTGGAAGGTGCGCATGCAATGGATGAGCATTTTAAAAACAGTGCTTTAGAGGAAAATATGCCTGTAATATTAGCTGTTTTAGGTATATGGTATCATAATTTTTTTAATGCGCCAGCGCATGCTTTGTTGCCTTACGACCAATATATGCATCGTTTTGCGGCATATTTTCAGCAAGGTGATATGGAAAGTAACGGGAAATATGTTAATAAAAGTGGTGAAAAGGTGGATTATACCACAGGACCAATTATATGGGGCGAACCTGGAACCAACGGGCAACATGCTTTTTATCAATTGTTACACCAAGGAACATGGTTAATTCCTTGTGATTTTTTAGCGCCTATACAATCGCAAAATCCTATAGGAAAACATCACGATATTTTATTATCTAACTTTTTTGCCCAAACAGAAGCTTTAATGAAAGGCAAAACTGCCGATGAAGTTATTGCCGAATTTGAAAAACAAGGCTTACAAAAAGAAGCGTATCAGGAATTAGTAGCTCATAAAGTATTCGAGGGCAACCGCCCAAGCAACTCTATTGTATTTAAAAAATTAACACCTTCTACCCTAGGAAAATTAATTGCAATGTACGAGCATAAAATATTTGTACAAAGTATTATTTGGGATATCAACGCCTTTGATCAATGGGGAGTAGAATTGGGTAAACAATTGGCAAAAACCATTTTAAGCGAAATTGAAGGCGGAAAAGAAGTAAACAACCACGATTCCTCTACCAATGGTTTGATAAATTACTACTTAAAAAATAAATAAAAAATTGTAGCTAGGAGCAAATTTTGTATGCTCCTAGCACATATTATTAAAACTTGTACAACATCAACAACCTCACACTGTTGGTGCTAAAACCTAAGTTTAGTAAACTTAAAATCACATCATTATCTCTAATAAATATATTACCTGTTATATTAGGCGTTGCTTCCAATCCTAAAGCAAATTTTTGATTTAATTATACTGTAAACCCAAAACATACCCAACGCCAATTCCAAATTTATTTACTCCTGCTGTAGAGGAAATTCCACCTAAAAAATCCCATCCTCTTATTAAGTATAATTTATCATGAATTTCTTTTCGTTTTTCTCTACCAATTGAAATGTTCGAATTAAAAACATGAACGTAATCATCCGATCGATTAATCAATGAATAATTCATAGATGCCAACGACAAACGAAAAAACGAATTATTTTTTCGATGTTTTTTATACATTAATCCAAAATCGTTTAAATTGGCTAAACTTAAACCCAATTCGTATTTGGAAAAAACTTTAGTGCTATCCTGAGCAAAAGTGGATAAGCTAATAATGCTAGCCATAGCAAAGATTACAATCTTTTTTATAAATAAATTTTAAAAATAAAGTTCAAATATAATTTAATTTTGAGTACTTTAGTCTGATATAAATACTTATAAATCCAAACTCTATGAAATCAAAAATTACACTATTAGCATTCATTTTAAGTTTAAATATTTTTGCAAAAGAATTTACGGGTTCGGTAACATTAGGGCAATTAAACGTTAAAGTTACTTTAAACGACGTTACAAATAAAGCTAAAATTGAAATAACTGGGCCAACTAACTCATGGTTTGCAATTGGTTTTGGTAGTAGGACGATGAGTAATACTTACGCAATTTTTGCCAATGAAACTTCAGGAGGAAATGTATCTGAAAGAATTTTAGGAAATTGGACGTATGGAAATGCAATCACCAACACAACTTCAGTAGAAAGTTTTACAACTTCTGGAGCATTATCCACTTATATTATCGAACGCTCTTTAATTGCAACAAATGGCGGTTATAATTTTAATGCACAAGCTGGTAGTATTGATGTTATTGTTGCTGTTGGCCCAAATCAAACTGCGGGAACATATCACGGTGGAACTCGAGCAGGTACAAGTATTAATTTAGTAGAGGTAATACCTACATCTAACCAGACTATTACCAACGAAAAATTTTTTAAAGCTTTTCCAAATCCAACAAATTCATTATTAAATATCGAATGGAGCGAGATTGCTAAATTAACTACAATTAAAATAACTACTGTAGAAGGTAAAATTGTACAAGAATTAGCGGTGGAAAATGTTAAAAATTATGTTTTAGATGTTTCTTCATTACCAAAAGCAACTTACTTTTTAATCTTACAAAATAACGAGTGGAACAGTAATTTTACTTTTATAAAAGATTAGAAATAAACTTAAAAATTTTTTAAATTAAAAAAGGTCTTCAATTTCTTGAAGACCTTTTTTCTTTCGGGCGACGTGTGGGGCTCGAACCCACGACCCTCGGTACCACAAACCGGTACTCTAACCAACTGAGCTAACATCGCCGTATCGGGTGCAAAGATATATTTATTTTTACAAAAATCGAAAAAAACTTTTCTATTTTTTCACCTTACTTAACAAAATTTATCTCAACTACTTGTTTCCTAAGGATTTAATTATATCATGGCGTGTAATTATTCCAAATGTACCATCGCTTTTTTTAACCAACATTGCTGGATTATTTTGATCGATAATCCCCGACATTTCCTCGATAGTTGTACGCGGACTAATAACTGGCAAGGGTGATTTCACTATTTGTTCTAGTTTTTCATTTTGATTATCTTGATGTTCAATAACAAATTTAAATAAATCTTTTTCGTGCACAGTCCCTACACATTCATTATTTTCCATTATAGGTAATTGCGATATGTCGTTTTCTGTCATTAAATTAATAGCTTGTTTTACACTATTTTCTTTGGTTGCAAAAACTAATTTTTGTGCACCTTTTCGGTTAATAATATCCTGTGCTGTTTGTTTTCCACTATCCATAAAACCTCTATCACGCATCCAATCATCATTAAATATTTTACCAATATAACGTGTACCACTATCATGAAAAATCACTACTACAACATCCGTTGGCTTTAACAAATGTTGTAATTGCATTAAACCCTGAACCGCCGAACCGCAAGAGTTTCCAACAAAAAATCCCTCCTCGCGAGCCAATCGCCTGGTCATGATTGCTGCATCCTTATCCGTTACTTTTTCAAAATGGTCTATAATGCTAAAATCCACGTTTTTAGGTAAAATATCCTCTCCTATTCCTTCGGTGCTGTAGGGATAAATCTCGTTTTTATCAAAAATTCCTGTTTCGTGATACTTTTTAAACACCGAGCCATAGGTATCAATTCCCCATAATTTGATGTTAGGATTTTTTTCTTTTAAAAATCTCCCTGTTCCTGATATAGTTCCACCAGTACCTACACCTACCACTAAATGCGTAATTTTTCCTTCGGTTTGCTCCCAAATTTCGGGTCCGGTGGTTAAATAATGCGCTTTAGTGTTGGATAAATTATCGTACTGATTTACGTAATAAGAATTAGGTATTTCGGTTTCTAATCGACGTGCAACCGAGTAATATGAGCGAGGATCCTCGGGTTCAACATCCGTTGGACAAACAATTACCTCGGCACCCACTGCACGTAAAATATCTACTTTTTCCTTACTTTGTTTATCGCTCATAGTACAAATTAATTTGTAACCACGGGCAATACAAACCAAAGCCAAACCCATTCCAGTATTTCCACTGGTACCTTCAATAATAGTTCCTCCAGGTTTAATTTTTCCTTCAGCTTCGGCATCCAAAATCATTTGCAATGCCATACGGTCTTTAATGGAATTTCCAGGGTTAAAAGTATCAATTTTAGCCAAAATAGTACCCGGGATATCTTTGGTGATTTTATTAAAAGCAATCATTGGCGTATTACCAATGGTTTCTAAAATATTGTTGTACCACATAAAATTTAGTTTGTATCAAAGTTAATAATTTTACATTTGGATAAAAAAATAGCTATAGATAAATAGTTTAAAATAATTATATTTGCCTCCTTAAACTTTTAAAATGAAGAAATTATCTATTGTAATACCTGCTTATAACGAAGGCGCTACCATCCATTTTATTTTAAATAAAGTAAAAGATGTACAATTGGTTAATAATATCGAAAAAGAAGTGATTATTGTAAACGATTGTTCCAAAGATAATACAGAGGAGGCTATTCAAAATTACATGGCTCAAAACCCCGATTTAAACATTCAGTATCATAAACACGAAGTAAATCAAGGGAAAGGTGCTGCTTTACATACAGGAATTTCTAAAGCCACAGGCGAATATTTAATTATTCAGGATGCAGATTTAGAGTACGACCCAGAGGAGTACAATATTTTGTTAAAACCAATTGTAAATGGTTTTGCAGATGTGGTTTATGGTTCCAGATTTATGGGCGGAAAACCACATCGAGTATTGTTTTTTTGGCATACTATAGGAAACAAATTTTTAACCATGTTATCCAATATGTTTACCAACTTAAACTTAACGGATATGGAAACTTGTTACAAAGTTTTTAATACCAAAATGGTGCAAGGTTTGGATTTACAAGAAAAAAGATTTGGTTTTGAACCAGAGGTTACTGCTAAAATATCTGCCATACCAAAAATTCGGATTTACGAAGTTGGGATTTCTTACTACGGACGAACTTACGAAGAAGGTAAAAAAATTGGTTGGAGAGATGGTTTTAGAGCTATTTATTGTATTGTTAAATACGGTTTAAGTAGATAAAAATGAAGGCTGGTTTTTTCCAGCCTTTTTTATTTAAAAAAAGATGCAAATCATGAAAGATGCAAAATATTGGGTAAATAAACTTAAACTTTTACACCATCCCGAAGGAGGTTTTTACAAAGAAATTTACCGATCTGCAAATACTTTTATTCCTGCCGAAATAGGTGAATATAGAAATTATATCACAAGTATTTATTTTTTAATTGAAGCTGGAAATGTATCGCATTTTCATAGTATTAAACAAGATGAACTTTGGTTTTATCATGCTGGAGCACCACTTTCTGTTTATTGTATAAATAATGATGGTAGTTTAAATCTTTTAAAAATTGGACCGAACCCAGAAAAAGGAGAAGTTTTACAAGCTATGGTTCCTGCTAATCGTATTTTTGGATCAAAATCATCAGGAGAATTTTCTTTAGTAAGTTGCGTTGTTGCGCCAGGTTTTGATTTTGCCGATTTTAAATTGTATCAAAAATCGGAGTTGTTAAAATTATATCCTCAACACAAGGAGATAATTGATGAATTAGGAATGGATTAAGCAATTCAACTTATATCGTTCATTATTTTAAAATTTCATAATCATAGGATATTTCTCAATAGCTAATCCAAACTAATTTTATCTATCTAATGTTATAATTTAAAAATTAAATACTTATATTTTTTTAAATTTAATAATACAATAATTTTTAATTTAAATATAATATTTTTAATTTTGTGTATTAATTTTAAAAATAACATTATGAAAAAAATATGTTTAATTTTATTTATATTTGTTGCGTTAAAAAGTAATGCGCAGATATCTTTTGGTGTTTCACCTGGTTTTAGTTTTAATAGTTCCTACATTGGCTATAGTGTTAATGATAGATTAATTACTTATTTAGGATTTCAGTATTTTAATGCCAATTTTAAATATAAAGAATCCGGTGAACGTTTTGATGACGATTTGTTTAGTGTGGTGAACTATACTGAAAGCGAAAAATTTTCAGCTAATGTGTATTTGCCAAGTATAGGCTTAAAATATTTTGCTTTAAAACAAGATAAAATTCAGGCTTATGGTACAATAAATTTTACAAAACCAATTTTGAAATTAAAGGTTGAAAGCGAATATTACGATACAGATGAGGTTAATAATATTAATTCTAATCTTGTAATGTTTGGAGGGGAAATGGGTATTGGAGTGGAGTATTTTTTTGATAAAAATTTTAGTGTTGGTGGAGAATTTGGATTTAGATATTTTAATTTAAAGTATCGAAATGAATTTGAAAATGATTTTTACAATTATGATACTCAGGAAATACAAAATACAACTATCAAAAATGAATTTTCGTTTAACACGAGTCCAACATATTCCAAAATTTCATTTAATTATTATTTCACAAAAAAAATAAATGAAGATAAAAAAGAAAAAGATATTAAGTTAAATTAGCATTATCACAGGATTTAACAAGAAAAAGGTGAGTAGAAATTTCTACTCACCTTTTTTTAATTTAGTAACTGAATTCTGGAATTTAAAAAGAAAATATTTCCTTTAAACCTTTGGTTAAATATTCAAAAATTATAGAGGAATTAAAAGTTTTATAGCATAAAATTTAAATAAAAACCTAAAATTTGAATGGATTTAACCAATTGATTTTACAAATACTAATGCAAAAGTTAAAGCCTACACAACTTAAAGGTAATTTTGAAAAAAGAAATTTTTTTGAGGGTTGGTTTCATAAAATATATTCTGCTGAACATCAAACTAGTTTTGTAATTATTTATGGTTATTCCACTGGACATTCCGATGATAAATTTGGATTTATTCAATTATTAATTCCGCATAAATCTATTGAAATATTTTATTTTCCAAAAAATGAAATATCTTTTAATGCTAAGCTACACATTATGCAAATGGGTTCAAATATTTTATCTACAAAATATTTAAAAATTAATTTAAAAAATATATGTATTAACTTAAATTTATCGGATAATCAGCCCATTTCCACGTACAAAAATTCTATGGGTTACTCCTATTTTATCCCAACTTTACCATGCTACCATTCTGTTTTAAATAAATCTCATTTGGTTTCGGGTAAAATTAATTTTTTTGATAACAACTACTTGGTAAAAAACGCCTTAGGTTATATGGAGAAAAATTGGGGGACTTCTTTTCCCGAAAATTATTTTTGGTTACATGCAATAGATTCCAATAATCCTTCTATAAGTTTACTTTTTTCACAAGCCGAAATTAAATGGCTGGGAAAATCGTTTATCAAACACCTTGGACATTTACGTTTAAACGGGGAAGAATTGGATTTAAAAACGCTTTCCCATTTTGAAGTAACTTATGATTTATGGAAAGAAGATAATCCAAAAATTATTTTAAAAAGCAAACAAATTAAACTTGAAATAGGATTTGATGCATCTAAAAAATATATGTTTAAAGGTCCGATCAATGGAAAATTATCACGAGATATTTTGCATCATTCTGATACCCAAATTGAATTAAAAATTTATCAAAATTCCGAAACGAAAATTTATAAGTTAATTGGAAATTTTGAGATGATAGGTAACTTAAAATTAGAATTTTAGTTTTAATTCAACCCAAAAAAAATTTCATTTAAAAACTCTTGGCATGAATATTGAAAAGTTATGGTTTCATTTAAAAAAATTAAATCATGAAAAAAATTATTTTAGGATTAGGATTATTAACTGTATCATCTTTGTTTTTAAATTCATGTGAAAAAGTTAAAGAAGAAGAAAAAACTATTCAGGGTAAATGGAACGTTGATAAAAGTGTTGTTCTTGGACAAACAATTCTTGGTACAGGTTCTTATTTAAAATTTGGAACATGCAATGATACAACATGTATTGGTGAAGATTATAGTTCTACAAACAGTACCAAAGGAGCTTTTACCTACTCCTTAAATTCCGAACAAACACAATTAGTTATTATAGATGAAACTAGTGATGGTGGTGCTTGGGGAGGTACTTGGACTATAACAAAATTTACTGAAGACAAGTTAACACTTAAAACTACAACTTTTTTAGGAGAAGTATCATTTGAATTATCCAAATAATAGATTTTGTAATAAAATTAAATCCGTTAACTAGTATATTAGTTAACGGATTTTTTATTTTCTATTTAATCGTTAAAATAAACTGCAATAAAATTGTTATTGGTTAAATATACTGCATTATCTTTTTCTCCTAAATGAATTAGATAGGATGTTGCATTTTTATCATTAACCAAACCATTTTGTTGATTTACCCAATCAATTAAACCACCATACAAAACTTTTACTTGTGTAAATCCATTTTTTTTAAGTTCTGTAGCCAAAATATCCGCGCGATAACCAAAATTTGAAACCACAATTATATTTTTATTTTTTGCAACCGAATTTAACTCCGTTAAAATTGGATGTACTGCATTTATATTTATACTGTTTGCTATAGTTCCTTTACTGTATTCGCTATATGATCGGGCATCTATCCACAATACATCATTTTGAATTTTTGCATTTAAAACACCAATCGTATCGTTTTTAAAACTGATATTTTTATTTATAAACTCATATAAATTATGATTTTGAGCCCACAAAAAATTGGTAGAAAATACCAAAACCAAAAGCAAATTTTTAAACATATCCTTTTACTTAATTATTTATTGTAGTTGCGTTCACCAAATATCGTGCTACCAATCCTAACCATGTTACTTCCATTTTGAATCGCTAAGGCGTAATCGTTAGACATTCCCATGCTTAAGATATCAAATGTAGGTAAAATTTTGTTGTAAGATACCTTAATTTTATCGAACAAATCTTGTAAACTCTTAAATTCCTTGCCCAACTGTGTTTGGTCATCTGTAAAAGTACCCATACCCATTAAACCTTTAATTTGGATATTTGGATATTTTTGCAAATAAGGGATTATTTCGAATATTTCGTTTAATTTAAATCCAAATTTATGCTCCTCTTGTGCAATATGAACTTGTAATAAAATAGGAACAACACGATTAATTTTTTGTGCTTTAGCATTAATTTCTTCCAACAAATCTAAACTATCCACACTATGAATTAAAGCCACAAAAGGAATAATATATTTTATTTTATTCGATTGTAAATGCCCAATAAAATGCCACTCGATATCTTTAGGAAGCGCATCGTATTTTTCCTTCATTTCCTGCGCTTTGTTTTCCCCAAAAACACGTTGCTGGGCATGGTAAGCTTCCAAAATTGCTTCCACAGGTTTAGTTTTACTCACCGCAACTAAAGTTACGTTTTGCGGTAAGGAAGCACGTACATTCTGTAAATTTTGGGCAATCATAATTTTTTATTTAATAATTATAATATTCGTTTAAAATCCTTTCGATTAAAACAGATTTGGGTGTTTTTTTAATCGTATTCCAATCCTCCCATAATATGCTGGTATAATCCTCTTTTTTACCTTTAGTAAAATTATTTGGCTCAAAACCTCCACTAATAGCAAAATAGGATTCTGTAATTCCATCGTATTTACTTTTAATTACAAAAGTATAAAATTGTAATTTTTGATTTTTAAATTCAACAATTTCGGTACTTAAAAACTCAATTTTATCAGGTGTATACTCTTCAAATTCTATACTATAGTTTAACAAATCACTTTTAGCTAACTCTTTATAATCCTGTAATTTTTTAGGTAATAAGTGCGTTAAATTATGTTCTTGTAATTTAAAATACATATACCAAAAATATTGCGTATCGGCAAATACTTTGTTTTTTAGTTCCTTAGGTAAATTTAAATTTTTAATTAAAAAATTAACCACAACTGTGCTACTAAACTCTTTTGAGTTTGCGTTTTTTTCGGCAAATAAAATTTTATTATTAAAATCCTCATTCTGCCAATTCATGGTATAAATAATATTTACACTTTTAGAAATCCAATACGGAAAATAGTACCACTCATCCTCACTTACATTTTTTAATTTATACAAAGCACTATCTATACTTTTTTGTGTGTACAATACAAATTTATCTTTGTAAGAATTTAATATTTCTGATGAAATTAACTTTTTATCTAAAAGATTTTCTATTAAAAAAGCTAAGTTTTCGATATTAGTTTTATGATTTAGTATTGGTAAAATTTTTGGGAAAACATATTGTAATAAATTTGAAGAATCTACTAAAATGTTATTTAAGTGCCACCAATTAATAGAGTTATGTGTTGAAGTATCTTTTAACAACAAATCGGAAAAAATATTTAAAGAACTGTCGCTTTTTAATTTGATTAGAGAATTTAATAAAGTTAATTTGCCGTTTGAGTTTAATTTACTGTAAATTTCCTTGCTATCTTGTAAAAACTGTGAAGTATTTAAAGTATCCAATACCGATAGTAAACTACTGTTTATATTAAGGTATAGTGTATCGTGTAAATATGTTTTTGATACATAAGATTTTAAAAGAGGATAGTCGTTTTTAACCCATTTGGCATCATAAATTCCTTGAGCAATTTCATCGGAAGGTAAAGTTTGATTTTTTAATTGGGAAAGTAATATGTTTTTTTTATGCTCGAATAAACTTTGATTTTTGCTTTTTACAATTTTAATATTTTTAAAAAACTTAGATAAATCTCTGTTTAAGGTATCAAAATCATGATAAACCTCAAAACTAAACAACTCATTACCGTTTAATTGTACATATACACTTTTGATTAAATTAGACTCTAATTTAAAACTTAAGGTACTGTTAAATCCAGCTTGCGTAATATCCACAATGCTATCTAAAACAGTACAGTTTTCGGGAATTTTGCTATTAATTATTTCTCTAATATAAGAAGTATCCTTTTGTGTTAGTGTTGAATAAGTATCATGATAAATTTTATATAAAGCAGATGAATTTAAATCTTTTGCTGTATAAGTGTAATTTTTTTTGATTCCTGATTCTTGATTACCCGAATCAATGTTTAGGGTATAATTTTCGGGAATTAAAAAACTGGTTTTATTTGCTGTTTCTATTAATGTAAATTTAGCAGGTTCATAATTTATAAATTCAAAAGAATTAACAAAATCTTGCATTTCTTGTTGATTTTCTGTTCTAAATTCGCCAAAAATTAAAAAAACACGATTTAATTTACAAAACATCAGCATTTCTGTTTTAGAAATCTTATTTTTTATTATAATTTTCCATGTATTCAACCCTTTATAGCTTACAAAATCATTAAATTCTATTGTTTTTTTGTCATAATCCGCTAAAATACTCTCGCTATATTCTTGCAAAACATTTTTTTCGTTAGCAATATAATAATCTCCTGTGTACTCCGAAACCTGAATTAAAAAAGTAGTATTGGTAGATAAATTATTCGAAACATAGGTTCTAAGTAAAATATAATCATCTTCCTCAAAAGGAGTTACATTTGTTGTTGGAGTACTTGGGAAATTAACTTTAAAAGCATCAATTTTAGAAATAAATTCTTCTGATTTGGTTTTTGATTTTGGGATAATTTTTAAACTATTTATAAAACGATTGAAATAAAAATCCAATTTATCATTTTTCCCACCTATCATCAATAAATATACATATCCATTATCTTCTAACATAAAAATTTTAAAATTTATGTTTTTAAGTTCAAGTGAAGCTTCCAAACCTTCAATTCCATTTGAAATTCTTTTTTTACTATTGGTAACTACAGCTTTTCTTTCGTTTTTAATTTTATTGAGCATAGTTTGATATAACTTTTCCTTACTCAAATTTTGAAATTCTAATGCCAAAGGACTAGATACCGAAAAGTAAACCAAATCCTTAATAATTTCATTGGAGCAATATAATTTATTTACTAAAACCGAGTGTTGCATTGGATAGGGAACACCCATAAACTCAGCACTGTAACCCGATGTTTCATCTGTGATAACTGAATATTTTGGTTCCGAAAATTTAAGTGGATATGTTTTGGCTAAACCCGATTTTTTAGGGGAAACAGGTGTAACTTTATAGCCTTTATTTTGCAATAATTTTATAACGCCTTCCTCTCCCAACAAATGCGCACAACCCATTATAAAAAAACACGATTGTTTAGAAAATATCGTATCAATGCTATTTACCATGATATGATTTCGATGATCCAACAAAGCCTTTTTATAATCAGATTTTATTTTTGTGGAATCTTCGAAAATTTTATGAATTTCCTCTAATTGATTGTTTTGATATAAATCTATTAAGTTTTCAATGGATTTTAATCTATCTAAAAAATCAATCTCTACTTCAAACTGCTCTTGTAAATTGGGTTTAAACTTTTCTAGTGCTTTGTACGAACTTGTTAAGGATTCTAATCCATATACTTTTTTATTTTCTCCTAATGCTAAATCGTATAAATATAAATCTAAAAAAACATGTTTATCATCATTGGAAACCTCTGTTTCGCTTAATAAATGTTTGATATATTTTGGGTTTTTATTTTTAATTTGATTAAAACTAATTCCTGATTCTTTTTGTAATCTTTCTTCAATTTTACGAGCTAAATTGATATCAAGATTTTGATCTAAACCATAAAATTTTCTGTTGATAGATTTTTCTATATTGGTAATTTGAAATAAATTAAAACTATCTGGATGAATTTCTAAGGCAATGGATTTACATGAATTAAAAGCTAACAATACAGAATCTGCAAAATCAAATGCCTTTGCGTTTTTAACATGCATAGAACCATATAAATATGATACGGGCATACCTTTTTTTTCGATTTTCCACAATAAAGTGTTGTTGTTTTGGGCAGATAAATTTCCTGTTAAAACAAGAATTAACGATAGGAAAAAAAAGTTTTTTAGCATATTTTTAGATTGTGTGCTAAAAGTATAAAACAATCTATATACTGCCAATTTATTTTTTTATTAATATTTCTTTTGCCATTTTCATGGGTACCGAAATATATTTTTTCTCCAAATAATCGAACATTTTATGTAAAACTTCCCTGCTTTTAGGGTCTAGATTTTGAATATCTTTGGCAAAAACCTCATTAAAAGCTTTTTCTTTTATTTTTTTCATGCGCAAAGGTACATCTCGCATTGCCAATTCAATTTGTCGCTGATGAAAAGATTCCTCAAAAGCTTCTAAATATTTAACAATAAAAACCTCACATTTAGCCAATTCTTTATGGCGTTCTTGTAAGTTTTTTTCGGATATCTTTTTTAAACTTTCAATTTCGATGTAATTAATTAAGTTATTTTGAATAACCTCTTTGCTTACATCGTTTGGTAAAGCTAAATCTACCACAACTTTTTTAGTAGTTTCGCCATTTAATATTGTATTGTATAATTGTGGTGTAAAAATAGCTGTATCGCTTCCTGTACAAGTTAACAGTAAATCAAATCCTTTGGTATAATTAGTTAAATCGCTTAACGCCAAAGCATCGCCTTTTACTAAATTAGCTAAAGTTTGTGCATTAGCTAAAGTACGGTTTGCAACTGTAAAATTCCTAAAACCATGTTTGTATAAAAATTTACACATTTTGGTATTGGTTTCACCCGCTCCAACTACTAAAACGCGTGCATCTAAACTTAAATTTAAACGCTTTAACATTCTAAATGCTAAGGAAACTATAGATACTGGATTGCGAGCAATATTGGTGTTGGTGTATATTTTTTTTGCACATTCGATAGTTTTAGTAACCACAATACGTAAAACATCACCAGTTAAACCTAAGTTAAAACACTCGGTATATGCGTTTTTAACCTGAGTAATAATTTCACGTTCACCCACTACTAAACTATCCAAAGAAGCTGCCGTTCTAAACAAATGTTCAACCGCTTGTTTTCCTTCAAAAACTTGCGCTTTTTCTATAGCCCAATCAATTTCTTCGTTGGTCCATGTAGGATAAACCGTAAAAAATATATCTTTTTTACGCGAATTACTTAGTTCAAAATCATCTACAAAAGTAAATTCTACCCTGTTACAAGTAGCTAAGTAGTAAATTTCTTTAATTCCTAAAGGTAAAAGTTTGGATAATTTTTCTTTTCTGTCTAACTCATCAATGTACAATTTCCCGATATCATTTAAATCGGTGGTTTTGTGTGTAAACGCTATGGTTTTAATTTGATTCAAGTTAGTTGTTTTAAAACAGTGTACAAAAATCAATATTAACAAGCATTAGTTTGTCATAATATTGTCATCTTGCACTTAAAAATGATAAAAATCAGGTTTTACCGTATTTTTTACATGCCATTTATCGATTCCCCTTTATTATCCCTAAGACAGTTTAAGGTTATTTCTCACAGAACACACAGATATACACAGAGTTTTTAAATTAATTATTTGTTTCACAGATTCCACTACGTTTGATAGATTTCACAGAATCAAAAACTTCGTTTTTTTGTAAACCAATTTTTCAAGATTCCTTAAATCACGTTTTAATTTTTATAGAAAATAAAAATTATCTGTGTAAATCTGTTAAGTGTAACGTAATCAGCGCAAAATAAAATATCTAAATCTATAAAATCTGTGTTAGTCTGAGATTTCTGTGAGAAACAATTTATTTTTTTGAAATAATTACTAGTACAATTCCATGAAATCAATTCCCATTTTATTTATCAACCATGTTTATAATAATAATTTTTTAAATAAAGCTAGTAAAATGTTAAGGGGATATTCTATTTTTGTGCTTTGTAAATATTTAAAAAACAGATAAGTAAATGAAGCACTTTTTTTCTGTTGAAGATGTTCAAAATCTTCCCGAATTATTAAAAAAAGCTCTTGAAATAAAGCAAAATCCTTTAGCAGATTTGCATTATGGTAAAAATAAAACTTTAGGGCTGATATTTTTTAACCCTAGTTTACGTACCAGAATGAGTTCTCAAAAGGCAGCTTATAACTTGGGAATGAATGTGATAACTATGAATGTGGGTAGTGATGGTTGGCAGTTAGAAACCGAAGAAGGTGCAATCATGAATGGCGGAAAAGCCGAGCATATAAAGGAAGCGGCAATGGTAATGAGTGCCTATTGTGATGTTATTGGAATTAGATGTTTTGCGGGTTTGGAAGATAAAGCGGAGGACGATGCCGAAAAGGTATTAATGGGTTTTATGAAATTTGCAACTGTTCCTATTATTAATTTAGAATCCAGTACTTTACACCCTTTGCAATCTTTTGCCGATTTAATCACTATCGAATCCTTTAAAAAAGTTCAAAAACCCAAAGTTGTATTAACTTGGGCGCCGCATCCAAAAGCTTTGCCGCAAGCTGTTCCTAACTCGTTTGCGCAATGGATGAATGCTACGGATTATGATTTTGTAATTACGCATCCTAAGGGTTACGAATTGGATAAAAAATTTGCTCAAAATGCACCTATCGAATACAATCAGGATAAAGCCTTAGAAGGAGCTGATTTTGTGTACGTAAAAAACTGGAGTGCTTTGGAACCTTATGGTAAAATTTTATCTCAGGATTTAAGCTGGACGATTAGCGATGAAAAAATGGCGCTTACCAACAATGGTAAGTTTATGCATTGTTTACCTGTACGTAGAAATATGATTGTAAATGATAGTGTGATTGATGGCGAAAATGCTTTACATATTCATCAGGCTGCAAACCGTGTAGTTAGTATGCAAACAATTTTAAAACAATTGATATAATTTTAGTGCTATGATACAGGTAGTTAAAGTAGGTGGTGGTATTATCGAAAACAACGAAAGTTTACAACAATTTTTGCAATCGTTTCACGATTTAAATGGCCCTAAAGTTTTGGTACATGGTGGCGGAAGATTGGCTACGGATTTAGCAAATAAAATGGGTATTGAAACCAAAATGGTGGAAGGCCGACGAATTACGGATGAAGCAACATTAGATGTTGTAACGATGGTATATGCTGGTTTGGCGAACAAAACTATTGTAGCTAAATTACAAGCTTTAGGCACCAATGCTTTGGGTTTGTGTGGTGCAGATGCAAATTTGATATTGAGCCATAAACGCAACAACTCATCTATTGATTATGGTTGGGTGGGTGATGTAGATAAGGTTAATGCGCCATTTTTATTATCCTTAATTCAGCAGGGAATTACGCCAGTAATTTCACCAATCACACACAATAAACAAGGTAATTTATTAAATACCAATGCCGATACAATTGCTAGTGAAGTAGCAAAATCATTAGCGAAATTGGAAAAAACACAATTAATTTTAGGTTTTGAATTGGCTGGTGTTTTAGTAGATCCTAAAGATGAAAGCACTGTGATTTCGCAAATTACACCTCAACTTTTCGAGGAATATAAACAAAGTGGCGTGGTAAGCGCGGGTATGATTCCTAAGTTAACTAACGCTTTCGAGGCAATACAAAATGGTGTAAATTCCGTAAAAATTTGTCATGCTTTAAAAGTAGGCGAAGCTGCCAATAATCCTGCCATTGGAACGTTAATAGTAGGATAATTTTTTTAAATGCAAGTTAAAAATACAATACTAAAAATTTTTACCGCTTTATACATTTTTTCCTTTTATACATGGGGAGCTAGTATGGTTTTATCCAAAGCAAGTATAAGTATTTCCTACGCTATAATGGGTATTTCGTGGTTATGTTTGGGGAATTTTAATCAAAAATGGCAAAATTGTATTCGGTATAAAAAATTTATTTTTCCGTATTTACTTATTGCTATTTTGTTTTTGTTGGGATTGTTGTACACTACAGATTTTAAATATGCATGGGATAATATCCGAGTTAAAATTCCATTTTTTGTAATGCCTTTAATTGTGTTTTCCGGACCCAAAATTCCTTTTAAACACTTCCTTTTTATTGTTTTAATATTTGTTTTAGCTAGTTTTTCGGCTTCCTTAATTGGATATTTTAAAAATTGGAATTTACTAAACGATGCCAGTTTCGATCGCCGAAAATTATCACCTTTTATATCGCATATTCAACTGGGACAAGCCATTAGTTTAAGTTTGGTATTTATTTATTTTTTAGTTCAACAATTTACGCATAAAGTAAAGTATTTGTTGATTTTACCTGTAATTTGGTTTGTGTATTTTGCCACACAAGCTCATAGTTTAACCTTATTACTGGGTATTGTAGGAGTTGGATTTATACTAAGTATGTATTATTTAAGTAAAAAAAATACTGTATTTGTGTATGGTTTTATGGTAATATTTTTAGGTTTAATAGGCTTTGCTGGCGTAAAAATTAAACAGGTGTACGATGTTGTTTTTATAGCAAAAGATATAAATGTAAATTACCCAACAACTAGTGTAAACGGAAATCCTTACCAAGCTATTACAGGAAACGAAAGAGAAAATGGCTATTTAGTGGGTGCGCAAATTCAGTTAACCGAGTTACAAAACGAATGGCAAAAACGCAGCAAAATTCCCTTAGATAGTGCCACAAACAATTATGCCTTACATTTTACTTTAATCCGATTTTTAACTTCTAAAGGTTTAAGTAAAGATAGTTTGGGCGTTAGCATGTTATCGGATACAGAAGTAGCACAAATAGAAAAAGGCGTAGCTAATGTATTTTACTTACAACACAAAGGATTTTTATCCCGTATTCACCGTAGTTTTTGGGAAATCCAATCTTTACAAAACAATTATTACGAATCCAGTTCTTTAAGTTTACGCTTTGTTTTTTGGCAAAATGGCTGGCAAATTTTTAAAAACAATTTTTGGTTAGGGGTTGGTACCGGCGATGTAAAATTAGCTTATGAAGATATCTATTCAAAAGCGAATATTTATAATTTACCTCCAAATAATCAACTCAGAGCACACAATCAGTTTTTAACCAATTATCTAACATTGGGCTTTTTTGGAGGTACAATTTTTATATTAGCTTGGCTGTATCATTTTAAAAATATCTGGAATCATTTGCCAAAACTAATTGCCTTAAGTATTATTTGGGTTATAAATATGGGAATGATTTACGAAGATTTACTAGAAACCCTTAGCGCCATTGCATTAGTATGTTTTACCACCGTTTTTTGGTTGAGGAATGCACAAAATGATTAAATTAAACTGTTAAACAAGCCTTATTTTACTACCTTAATTCCAGCTCCATTAGCTATACATTCGTTGCAATATGTTTTACCATCACAACCTTTTACACCCGGACAATCCATGGTACAAGCTTTATTTTTAAACTCATCTTGTAATTCTTTACTATAACAACTGTGTTCTTTATTACACGAAAACATCATTATTAATAATGTAAAAAGCAAAATAATTTTAATTTCTTTAAATTTCATTTTATTATTTCCCATACCCGTAAATTATGTTATTTTTCACAAATTAAATATTTATAATTGATTTATTGTATAAAAGTATTTTTAAATAATGTGTTTTAATACTTTTTAGCACGCTTGGTATATCTATCTGTAGTACATTTGTAGCCTTAATTTGTATCATGTTTAAACCATTTTTTTACAGCGCATTGTTTTTTGTTTTTGGAAATGCTTGTTCACAAAATCAGGTGGTAACTGATATTCAAACCCAATCTAATTTAAATCAAAATAAAATGAAAATTGAAATCTGGAGCGATGTAGCTTGTCCGTTTTGTTATTTAGGAAAACATAATTTCGAAAAAGCTTTAAATTCTTTTGAGTTTAAAAACGATATCGAAGTAATTTGGAAAAGTTTTGAATTGAGTCCGGGTTTAAAAACAGATACTTCCATCCATATCGAAACATTTTTATCCCAACGTAAAGGTTATCCTTTACAACAAGTAAAACAAATGAATCAAAATATTATTGCTGCCGGAAAAAAAGCAGGAATTGAATTTAATACAGATAAAATTGTTGTTGCCAATACCTATTTAGCACACAATTTTATACATTATGCAAAAACCAAAAATTTACAAAACGATGCTAAAGGTGCTTTATTAAAAGCCTATTTTACACACGGTTTAAATGTAGATGATGTAAATGTTTTGCTAAAAATTGCTCAAGAAGTAGGTTTAGATGCACAAGAGGTTAAAGAGGTTTTGGCACATAAATCTTTTTCGAATGAAGTAAATTTTGATATAGAAGAAGCACGAAATTTAGGTATTAATGGTGTTCCGTTTTTTGTACTCAACAGAAAATACGCTATAAATGGCGCACAGGACTCATCGGTATTTTTACAAAATATTCAGAAAGCATACAAAGAATGGTGCGCCGAAAACCCTGTGCAAAAATTACAAGTAATTGATGGGAAATCCTGCACGGTAGATAAAATTTGCGATTAAAATCAATTTGTTTTGATTGGTAAATCCAAAGCCAAAAAGTAATTTATTTAATTACCTTTGTGTAATTTCGTTTTTTGATTTTATTGGATTGTAACTAAATTCCCCACTCCGGCTTCGCCACCTCGCCCGAGGGCAAGGAGATAGCGGAGTGCTAACGCACGTATTTTTTGCTATCGCAATTTAATAATAGCTATGCTATTATTTATTTAGAAGTGTTCGTAGCTCCTCGCCTTGAGGCGAGGTGTCCGTAGGACGGAGTGGTGAGTAATTTATACATTTCCAATAAATAAAAATCAATTTAATTTTTACTTTTTGGAGGCCTTATGTTCAAGAAAATAATTTTTATTTGTTTAGCAATTAATTTTGGAATAAAATCCTATGCGCAGGAATCGGATTTTGGTAATTGGTTAATATATTTTGGAGATATAAAATTTAAAAACAAATGGAATTTCCACAACGAAGTTCAATACCGAAACTTTAATTATTTAGGCGATACAGAACAGTTGTTGATTAGATTTGGTTTAGGTTACCAAATTAAAGAAAAGTGGAATTTTTTAATGGGTTACGGATATATTTACAACGAACCATATTTAAATGATGGTATTACTAAAACCAACTCTGTAGAGCATAGGATTTTTCAGCAAAATATCAATAAAATTAATTACAAACGTTTGTACACAACGCATCGTTTGCGATTAGAAGAACGTTTTTTTACAAACGATTTTAGCATCAGATTTAGATATTTTTTGTTGCTAAATGTTCCTTTAAGTAAAAGTAAAATGGAAAATAATACTTTTTATTATTCCATGTACAACGAAATATTTTTGTTTTCGACAAAAAATGAAGTGTTTGATAGAAACCGCCTATATGCTGGTTTAGGTTACAAACAAAACAAGCATTTTAGATACGAAATTGGCGCAATGAACCAGCTGGTAGGAACCAACAACCGTAACCAACTAAATTTAATTGTTTATTGTAATTTTTAAACATTTATAAATTTGGATTTTTTGTAATACATATAAATTGTTTTAGCTTTATCCAATCAATTTATATCCTAAAAATTATGATCAGATATTCCGCTATATTTTTCCTATTAATTAGTTTATTTTCCTGTGAAAATCAGGATGAAGCACAAAAACGCATACGTAAAGCTAGCTTATTACCTGAAGCAATTGGTGAAGTATCCGACATTTTAATAGTTGTTGATGAAAACCTTTGGTTACAAGGTGTGAAAGTTAAAATTGAAAATATATTTCAAGAAAATATAAAAGGATTATTCCAAATCGAAAAAGATTTTGATGTTGCTAATGTATCAACAAAAAACTTTTCGGATTTACTTAAAAAACAACGTCATATTTTAGAAATACAAATCGACAAAAAATTAAAATCGGGTGTTTTTGAACCCAGTGTTGGAACTGCTAAAAATCAAAAATACATTAAAATAATTGGTAAAAACATAAACGAAATAAACGATTTATTACAGCAAAACGCTAAAGATATTTATGCACATTTTGATACACATCGTTTACAAACTATACAATCTAATTTATCTAAAAATAGAGGGTTGGATCATATTAGTAAGTTAATAGAAGACCATAATTTAAGTATAGAAATTGCAAAAGATTTTAACCGAATAAACAATACCAAAAATTTTGTTTATTTCTCTAAACAAGGAACTTTAAACTGCGATAAAGGTGTTAGTAGCCAATGCTATTACCAAATTGGATTTTTTATTCATTATTTTCCTTACACAAATCCCAATCAATTTTCCACCAAATATTTAATGAACAAACGTGATAGTTTAACAGAAATATACTTACTAGGACCTGACAGAGCTAAAAAAACCTATGTAGAACACGAAAAATCTTTCCCAATTTATACCGATACAATACCAGTTTTAAACAGTTTTAGTATCCGAAATAAATCTTGGTGGAACATGGTTAACGCAACTATGGGCGGACCTTTTGTACAATATGCGGTGTACGACGAAAAAAATAAACGAATTATTTTGGTAGATGGATTTGTTTTTGCACCAAATTTAAACAAACGCAGATTTATTCATCAAATTAACGCTGTAGCACAATCGTTAAAGATTTTTTAAATGATTAAACCGTTTACTGTATTTAAAATACTATTGTTTTTAGGCTTAATTTGGGGTTTAATTATTGGCTTAAACTCTATTAAAGAAGTTAAAATTGGTGCGTTAACCTTAAAAATTCCAACTTTAGAAAGTATCATTACATTACAAAAATATACTGTAAACAATTATCCTCCAGCATCTAAAAAAAACATACAACACTCTAACTCTAAAGTATCTAGCAATTTTATAGTAGATAGCTTAGAGGTAGATTGGATACAACATCCGCACAATAGTGGAAATGTATTATTTTCCTTTTATCAAAAAATTAAAACAGAAAAATCCAAGGATATCATTAGAATTTTACATTTTGGCGATTCGCAAATAGAAGGCGACAGAATAAGCAGTGTGTTAAGAGAAGAATTGCAAAAAATTTGGGGAGGAAGCGGTACAGGATTTTTACCTTTATCGGAAAATAACTTCGGAAAACCATCGGCACAAATACAATTAAACAATTGGCAAAAACACCAATGGTTTAACAGTAAACGTAATGCACCTCACAATTTATTTGGTTTTACAGGTTATTTCCATCAGTTGCAAAACTTACAAAATCCAGGGGTTTTTTCGGTAAAAACTAGCGGATTTGCACAATCAAAAACTGTAAATTTTAAAAATATTAAATTGTTACTTAATAATAAAAATCAGGAAATTAACTGTACTGTAGCGCAAAAAAATATCCCGAGTATATCTCAAAACATTTTAGCATCTGAGGAAGTGCAAATGATAAAAATTCCTTTAAAAGCGAATTTAAAACAACAGCTTAATTTCACCCTATCCAATGCATCAAATAATATAGATTTTTATGGAATAAGTTTAGATAGCGATACGGGGGTTACGGTAGATAATATCCCTATGCGGGGCAGCAGTTATATCAATTTAAACAAAGCCAATTTTAAAAATTTAAAAAAACAGCTAGACAATTTCAATGTTGGATTAATCATTTATCAATTTGGTATTAACATAGTGCCCAATATTTTATCCAATTATGATTTTTACGAAAAATTAATGAGCAACGAATTGAGTTTGCTAAAAAAATTAATGCCCAATGCAGCTATTTTAGTTATTGGAATATCCGATATGTGTTATTTTAATAACGATGAATATCAAAGTTATCCAAATTTAGAGCTTATTAAACAGGCACAAAAAAATGCAGCTTTTGCTAACAACTGCGCTTTTTGGGATTTGCAAGAAGTAATGGGCGGACCAAACTCTATGATAAATTGGGTAAACGCTCAACCTCCATTAGCACAACCCGACCACGCACATTTTAGTCCGATTGGATCAAAAATCATAGGCAAAAAACTTTCTCAAGCCATAGAGCAAGATTTTAAAGATTACATTAGTTTACAGGAATAATAAAATTAAACACCGTTAAAAATTTTATGAAAAAATTTAAATTAACCTACATTTTTATTTTATTTTTTACAAATTATTCGATTGGTTCCAAAAACAATTTATACATTCAATTTAATCACAATACAAGTAGTATTTTTGAAAATGATGATACATTAAAATTAAAATTAAGTAAAATAAAAAACAATCTTCCAAGGTTTTTACAAGAAGAATATATCTATAAAATTGAGCCTAACTTAACTGTGTTAACTTATCAGCAAGCAAAATTTTTATTTGATAAAATTAAAGCCGATCCCACAATGCCATACTTAGCTGCAAATCAAAATTGTTTTGCAAGAGCTCAACGCATGACTAGAATAATTGAAAAATATAATATTGATGGTTCTTCACCTATTCAAGCAGGAAGAGTTTTTTTAGAGGTAATAGGAAATAATCAAACAATTTTTAATTCTTTAACATTTAAACACCCCCTTGCTATTTCGGAATTTGTTTGGATGTATCATACCGCACCTTTAATTAAAGTAAAAACATCTAAAGGAATATTTGATTATGTAATTGATCCTTCAATTGCTTTAAATCCAGTTCCATTAGAATATTGGGTTAATTGGATTTCAAAAGATGTAAAAAGTGAAAACTATTTAAATTTATTTAAAACATCAAAAACTGCGTTTACTCTTGTGGATGCGGAAAAAGAATGGCCAAGTGATTATACTAAACACAATTTGAAAGAAGAAAAAAAATTATTAAAGAAAGATATGAAATTACATAAAATTAGATTGCAAGGAAAAGAAAAGATTAAATAATAAACCTCAAATTTCCAAAAAACATCTGATTACTAAACATCTAAATGTTTATAAATGCCTATTTATAGTAAATTTTTGTGCTATAATATACTTTAATTTCGACGAGATTTTTTGATTGTAAAATTTCCTTCTGTTAATTGTAAAAAATGAATAAAAAAAAGTGGATTATTTTAAGCATTATCCTTTTATTGGTAGGCTATTTACTGTATTATTTTATTCCTAGAGCCAACGTTGATAGAGAATTTGATTCGGAAAGCATCGACATGATACCTGCGGATGCTTTTGCTATTATTAAAAGTAATAATCCATTTGATGTAGCAAATAATTTATTTAACTCGCCCATAGGTAAAGCTTTTTTTAGTTTTAAAGATGCTAAAGAACTTAAAAAAAATATTGCCAGTTTAGATTCCTTTTTTTTAAAACATCCCAATATAAATGAAGTACTTAAAAATAAAAATTTATTACTTTCATTTCATAAAACCGGACTAAGTAGTAAAGGATTTTTATTTGTTACCAAAATTAACAATGATGATAATAACGATATCAAAAATATTATCTCGGATGCCAATTTTACAAAAGATTTAACTTTTAAAGAATATGATGAGGAATTTATATATTCCATCACTTTAAAAAACAACTCAAAATTACATATTGTACAATTTGGTAATTGTTTAGCTGTTTGTAACTCGTTAATTTTAGCCGAAACTGTTGTTAGGCACTATAAACACGGACAATCTTTGGGTAAAATGCAAGGGTTTGAAAAATTATATCGCTCATCGGATGAATTGGCAGATGTTAATGTTTTTATCAACTTTAATAAAGTTGGCGATTATCTATTTAACTTGGAAAACCCTTATTTAGGAATTGTACAAAACAAGGTTAACCATTTTGGTAACTGGATGGAATTGGATGTAAAATTAAATGACGATAAAATTTTAATGAACGGTTTTACCTATGTTGGAGATAGTACACAAGGTTATTTAAAAAGCTTTTTAAACACTACTCCACAAAAAATGGATGCTGTTAGTAAAATTTTACCCAATAATACCAGTTATTTTAACTATCAAGGTTTTGGCGATTTTAATGTTTTTTATGCTAATTACGAAAAATACTTAGCCGAAACCAAAAATCTTTATGCCCACCACCGCAACCTTGAAGTTTTTAATCAGAGATATAAATTAGATATCAAAAAAGATTTTTTTAGTTGGATTGGTAATGATGTATGTGCTTTTGTTACCGAAGGAAATCAGGATAATGTAATGCAAAATTTTGCCGTTGCCATACACATTAAAGATGTTGAAATTGCTGATGCATCTTTACAAAAAATTTTAACTGCTACAAAAGGAAAAAAAGATGTTTTAAACTATTTAAATTACAACATTAGCAATTTAAATGTACCCGAATTTTTACCTACAGTTTTAGGTGATTTTTATATGAGTTTAAACAAAAGTTATTACACTATTATTGAGGACTATATTGTTTTTGCCAATGACATTTCTAACTTAAAAAATATAATTTATAGTTATTTAAGCGCCAAAACATTAGAAAAAAACGTTCATTTTAATTCGTTTACCGATAATTTATCTAAAACATCCAGTTATTTAATGTATTTTAATTGTAAAAAAATTTCCAATTTTTACAGTTATTTTTTACACCCCAATTGGGCACGACAATTTAATGCCATTAATGGAAAAATAAAAGAATTGGATGGTTTAGCTATTCAATTTGTAAGTAATGCCAATTTGTATTATACCAATGTGTATGTAAATAAAATGGATATTAAGGAAAATCAGGCAGTATCATTAATCGAAAGCGCTTTGGATGCAAGCTTTACGCAAAAACCATGGGTTGTTATAAATCATACCAACAACGAGAAAGAATTGATGGTACAGGACAATAAAAACACCTTATATTTAATTAATAATGTTGGAAAAATCATTTGGAAAAAATCACTTAAAAATCAAATTATTGGCGATATTCATCAGGTAGATTGTTATAAAAACAATAAATTGCAATACTTATTTGGTACAGGTAAAGAATTACATTTAATTGATAGAAACGGCGATTATGTAAGTGGTTTCCCTGTTAAATTAAAAAACGAGCAAACTTGCGGTATTGCTGTTTTAGATTACGATAAAAATAGAAATTACCGTATTTTAATTCCTACACAAAATAAAATATTAAATTTTGGTATCGAAGGAAAAGAAATTGGAGGATGGAATTTTAAACCAACATCGCATAAAATTGTAAATACTCCTCAATTGTTGCAAATTAATAATAAAGATTATATCATTTTTGCCGATTTTGGTGGAAATGTTAGAGTTTTAAATCGCAAAGGTGAAGATAGAGTTAAATTGTTATCAAAATTACCAAAAAATAGAGGAAATTATGAAGTAATTATGGGTTCTTCACTTCAAAATTCGGGTGTGTTAACTACGGATGAAAGCGGTACAATTTTTATGGTAAAATTAACAGATGAGCTTGAAACTATTAATATTAAAGCTTTTACATCTAGTCATCAATTTTATGTAAGCAATATTAATAATGATAAAGGAAAAGATATTGTGTTTTTAGATGAAGGAAATATTTATGCCTACAAATTAAGTAAAAAAGCAATTACAGAAATTAAAAATATCGATTTTAATCCCGATTATGGTGTACAATTTTTCCATGCAAACGATAAAATAATTTACACTTTAACCAACGCCAAAAACAAAAAAGTTTTTGCCTATAACATTGAAGGTAATTTATATGATAATTTCCCAATCGAAGGATCTACTCCATGTATTTT
>JACCEE011125922.1_pt1 | contig 27628 bp, 23 predicted proteins | sample 7449931 | NCBI WGS metagenome assembly JACCEE01 (sample SAMN15323457, study PRJNA562643) | freshwater metagenome | isolation source: river surface water | place: USA:Blue River Watershed | collected 2017-08-19 | reverse complement strand
TAGCCTTCCAAGCTGAGGGTCGCGGGTTTGAGTCCCGTCTCCCGCTCAAAGTTGCCGATGTAGCTCAGGGGTAGAGTACTTCCTTGGTAAGGAAGGGGTCACGAGTTCAATTCTCGTCATCGGCTCTTGTTTTTCACCTTCACATCCCATCCATCAGAATTTAGCACCGAATTTCATTTTTTTGTTCATCTTTGTATTGTTCTATCCGTTAGTTTTAAGGGTATAACCTACTGTCGGAGATGAACGCCCATTAGCAATTTTCTTACCAAGACACGCGACTATGAAAAAAAGGCTCCTCTTCACCTCATTGCTGCTTGCCTCAGCATTATTGTTTGTACAGTGTAAAACATGTGGCTGTGGTTATCAACCCAAAAAATACAAAGCCAGCCACAGTTGGACCACAAAACGCAGGTAAACAACCCAAAAACCGCATACGTTAACAATTTGTAAAGTGCATGGAATTCTGTTCCATAATTTGAAAAAAATGAATTAATATTCTTACTTTTGTTGTGCATTTTAACAAAGTGTTTTATTCTTTCTATAATTCTCAAAACGAATAAATTATGTCTAAGATTAAAATTGGTATTAACGGGTTCGGTCGCATTGGTCGCTTCGTATTCCGCGTTGCAGTAGCAAAAGAAAATGTTGAAGTTGTTGCCATCAACGACCTTATCAGCGTGGATTATATGGCTTACATGCTGAAATATGATTCTACACACGGACAATTCAAAGGTACTGTCGAAGTTAAAGATGGTAACTTGATTGTAAACGGAAAAGTAATCCGTGTAACTGCAGAGAAAAATCCAGCTGACATCAACTGGGGTGCAGTAGGCGCCGATTATGTTGTTGAATCAACAGGTTTATTCCTCGAAAAAGCGAAAGCTCAGGGACATATCGACGGTGGTGCCAAGAAAGTTATCCTTTCGGCTCCTTCGAAAGACGATACCCCGATGTTCGTAATGGGTGTTAACCACACTTCATACACCAACGACATGACTTTCGTTTCAAACGCTTCATGTACAACCAACTGTTTGGCTCCTGTTGCGAAAGTGCTTCATGACAACTTTGGTATTGTTGAAGGTTTGATGACCACTGTTCATGCGACAACCGCTACCCAGAAAACCGTTGACGGTCCTTCAGCAAAAGACTGGAGAGGTGGCCGTGGTGCTGGTCAAAACATCATCCCATCGTCAACCGGTGCTGCCAAAGCCGTAGGTAAAGTTATTCCGGCATTGAATGGCAAACTCACCGGTATGGCTTTCCGCGTACCAACCCCTGACGTATCTGTAGTTGACTTGACCGTACGTTTGGCTAAAGAAACAACTTACGCTGAAATCTGTGCAGCCATGAAAGCGGCTTCAGAAGGCGAACTGAAAGGTGTTCTTGGTTATACCGAAGACGAAGTAGTTTCCAACGACTTCATCGGCGATGCCCGTACTTCAATCTTCGATGCCAAAGCGGGTATCCAGTTGTCTCCTACTTTCGTTAAAGTTGTATCATGGTACGATAACGAAATGGGTTACTCAACTAAAGTTGTTGAATTGATCGAATACATGGATTCTGTAAAATAATCAGAACCCCATTATCATACAAAAGCCATCGCAGAAAGCGATGGCTTTTTTTGTATCCCCCGACCCAACCTTTTCCATCTCCGGCGCGAATCCAACGCCGTTGCATCCTCTTTCCTAAACCGGTTTATTCAATATCAACTCCCTATCTTCTGTACATCTTCTGTACATCTTCTGTACATCTTCTGTACATTTTGTATACTTTTTAATAGATTTAATGTATTGAATAAAATTTAAATAACAGGAGATAATAGGGTGCGTTTACCGGTCAATACAAGATTAAAAAAACAGGGTTGGTGCAGGCAATGAGGCAAAAAAAACGGATAGCCTGCTACCCGTTTTTTCATATCTGCTTGTGAAATTTTTAGTTTATGGCTCGACCAGCCCTTTGATTTTACCGACCACCTTTACTTCGTATTTTTTGTCATATTCAATGACAAAGAAAGACCGGTTCATAAAGCCACCGGCATCGGATACCTGCTGAAAGTGATAGTCGGCCTGCAACAGTCCGGGGTTGCTCACCTGATTGCCCCGGGTATCGCCTTTCGAAGCCTGATCGAGCGCTTTCAGAAAGTAAGTAACGGCATCGTAACCCTGAAAACTGAATGGCGTTGGCTCGGTGCCAAATTCGCGGCGGTAGGTTTCGACAAACTCGATAACCGCGGGTTGGGTATAATCGATAAAATAGGGCGACAAGTAACGTAGGCACACATTGTGCAAATGCTCAATGTCGATACTCTGCAAACGGGTATAATCCTGAATACCGACCAGAACAAAATTGAACTGTTTTGATAACGAGTTTAGGCGGTTCATCGCTACACTTACATTTACCTCGTTGGTTTCGGCCATTACAATTACGTTTTGCTGATCGGGCTTTAACAGGTTATTCAAGCCGCCGCCCCCTTCGTTCCAAATATTATAAAAATGGACATTGGGGGCCAGTTTATCGTCGCGGGTAAACTTCCCGCGCACCAATTCGGTGACCAGTTTGCTATCGGCACTGCCATTGCTGCGCGCCAGTACAACAATATTATCGTGGCTAAATTCACGTGCCACATAGTCGGCTGTAGTGACTAACCGAAGATGCTTGGCAGGGTTCACCTGAAAATAGTAGGGATTGGTCCCCACGTAAGTATCTTCGGGAGCAAGCGGCGAGACCATGGGTATCTGCTTTTGGGCACTTATTGCGGATACCTGCTTTTGGTTATCGGGATATACCGGACCGATAATCAGGTTGAGTTGCGAAAATTCAGGTTTGCGAACCACCGACTCTACTGTCGATGCGCTGCTTTCGGTATCATAAACATATACTTTAACCCTTGCCCCCGATTGGACCATTCGGTCGGTTGCCAGCAGAGCACCCTGATATAGGCCCAAAAAACTGGATGTTTTGGATGTAACCTTGACCGAATCGAGCGGATTGATGCCGACAGGCAGCAACAATCCTATTTTAAAAAGTTCGCCTTTGGCGTGGCCGGCCAACACTTTGTCGTTATTTTTTTCGGACAATTCAGCCTTTTCGGCTGCCGGTTCATCAGGTTTCCCGCCCATTATCGAAGGATCAGGAATATAAATAACCGTCCCAGCTTTCAATCCTTCGTCCAAATCGGGATTAATCCGTTTCAACACCTCTTCCGATATCCCAAAACGTTGTTTCAGGTTGAAGAAAGTATCGCCACTGACCAGCTGATATTCGGTTAGCTTCACATCTGCAATACGCGGTGGGTTTTTCTTAGCTTTCGGTGCAGGGATGTTTAATACCATTCCCTTCTTAATTACCGACCTGACATTGGGGTTAGCCTCCAGGATCTCCTCCTGGGTCAGATTGTACTTTTTAGCTATTGAATAGAGGGTTTCCTGTTTTTCGACACGGTGTAGGGTTAAGCCTTCAGCCGACTTTGCCGTACCCAATTTAGGAATGCGGATAACCTGTCCATTCTTTAACCCGCTCTTCAACTCAGGGTTATAACGAAACAGTTCGGCTTCGGCAACTTTATATTTTTTTGCAATCGAAAAGAGTGTCTCTTTTCGGGCCACCGAGTGATAGATGAATTTATCGGCATCCTGTTCGCCCGTATCCGCGCGGGGCTTAACCGATGAGACCTCTTCGGTTACCGGGATTTTAATTTTTTGTCCGGCTACTATCGACCCTTTGGCTTCGGGATTGGCGGCTTCAAACTGGTCGGGCGTAATTCCAAATGCTTTGATGATGGAATAGGGGGTGTCGCCTTTGGCAACGGTATAAAGCATATACTTTTTCCCGCCAATAACAACTTTCTCGGTGGCAGGTTTGGTTTGAGCCCATCCTGTTTGGCCCATCAAAAGTAAAAAGGCAAATGCTACTATGCTCAAAGCTATTTTCCCTGATCTCATCTTTTAATCTGTCGTTATTTGTATTCGCCAAATGTTTTCATAAACTGCACCCGCTCATATTCAGCAGGGTTTACAGTGTTGCCCATGCTCAGTTTTCCGCGAAAATCGCCTATAGCCTGATAATGGTGCTGCTCCATCCATTTTTCGATTCCGGAATGGATGGCCGAGATGGTTTCGGGACCGTGGAGATAGAGCGAAGAGACCACCTGTACGGCTTTAGCCCCTGCCAGCAGCATTTTGATGGCGGTTTCGCTGTTGTGCACCCCGGTCGAGGCCACCAAATCGCAGTTCACACGGTTGGCCATCATCCCAATCCATCGCAACGGAAGGGTATAATCAGCCGGTTGGCTTAACACCGGTGCCGACACAATTTTCTCGTGATCGATATCGATATCGGGATGGTAAAAGCGGTTGAAAAGCACAAGTCCTTTGATTTCGCTGAAAGAGAGATCGCGAATCATCCCACCGAGGTTGGAAAAGTAAGGGCTTATCTTTACCGATACCGGTATTTTCAGTTTATGGGTTACACGGGTAATCACATCGAAATAGATACTTTCGTTATCGTGGCTCGATTGTGAAAGATTGGCCGGCGTAATAAACATGTTAAGTTCGATGGCATCGGCTCCGGCAGCTTCGATTTTCTGGGCAAAAAAGCCCCACTCCTGCGAGGTGACGCAGTTGATGCTGGCAATTACCGGGATATCGAGCACGGCTTTGGCTTCGCTTATCAGGGACAGGTAATTTTTCAGATTATCTTTTTTGATGTCTAAATCGTAATAATCCAGAAATTCGAGGTTGCTGTCCATCGGGCCAAGTTTGTGAAACTCACGGGCAAATTCGAGATAAATCTCTTCTTCGAAAACCGATTTCAGGACAACTGCCCCGGCCCCTGCAGCGGCAATCGCTTTTAGTGAATCGATGTTGCCGGTCAGTCCGGAGCTTCCGGCAATAACAGGACTCTTTAACGCAAGTCCGAGATATTCAGTTCTTAAGTCGGCCATACAGTTAACTATTGAATTGGTTGACTTGACATTTTTTGTTGAAGATACTGGTGCATATGTTCGGCAGCCCGTCGTCCGTCGCCCATGGCCAGAATAACAGTTGCCCCACCACGGACGATATCTCCGCCGGCAAACATTCCCGGAATGGATGATTCCATCTTATCGTCATCAACAATGATGGTCCCCCAACGGGAGACACTTAGTTCGGGCAAACAGGAAGGAACCAGCGGATTGGGCGAAACCCCTACCGCAACCACAACCATATCGACCTCTAATTCAAACTCGGAGCCTTCGAGCACTACCGGTCGGCGGCGGCCGCTGGCATCGGGTTCGCCAAGTCCCATACGGTTTAATATCATTTTATTGACTCTCCCTTTATCGTCGGCAAAATATTCTACCGGATTACAAAGGGTCATAAATTCTACGCCTTCTTCTTTGGCATGTTTCACCTCCTCGACACGTGCGGGCATTTCGGCTTCCGAACGGCGGTAAACAATGATGGCCCTTTCGGCCCCAAGGCGCAATGCCGTACGGACAGAATCCATCGCGGTATTTCCACCTCCTATCACGGCTACGTTTTTCCCGCGCAGTACCGGCGTGTCTGAATCGTCAGTAAAAGCCGCCATCAGGTTCACGCGGGTCAGGTATTCGTTCGATGAGAAGATCCCGTTGTAGTTTTCGCCCGGAATATCCATGAAACGGGGTAGCCCGGCTCCGCTCCCAACAAAGAAACCCTGAAAACCTTCCTCTTTCAGATCGTCGAACGAAGCAGTACGACCAACAATAAAATTGGTTTCGAACTTTACCCCCATTTGACGAAGGTTTTCCAGTTCGAAATCGACTATGGCATTGGGTAACCGAAACTCGGGAATCCCATATTTGAGTACCCCCCCAATTTCGTGAAGGGCTTCGAAAACAGTGACATCGTATCCATATTTGACCATATCGCCGGCAAATGAGAGTGCCGCAGGGCCTGAGCCAACGGTGGCCACTTTGATGCCGTTTGGTTCTGCCGTTTCCGGGATATTGGTCGTCCCTGCGTTGCGTTCGTAATCGGCAGCGAAACGTTCGAGATGGCCAATTGAGACAGCCGGTTTAGCCATCTTTTCAACATAAAAGCAACGCGACTCGCACTGCTTTTCCTGCGGACAAACGCGACCGCAAACTGCCGGAAGGGCATTGGTCTCTTTCAGGGTAGTGGCGGCCATCAACACATCGCCACGCTCGATATATTTAATGAATTTGGGAATATTGATACTTACCGGACAGCCTTCGATACAGGTAGGGGTGACACAATCCATGCAACGGGTAGCTTCTTTCACCGCCTGTTCCAGCGTAAGTCCCCTATTCACTTCGCGATCCTGATACCTGACACGCACTTCTGGTTCGAGTTCTGGCATCTTCACCCGTTCTATCAGCCCGCGATCTTTATTTTTAATCTTCTCCCGGAGGGCGACTCGCCACTCCTTGCTTCTTTCATCTTTCAGGAATTGAGGGTCTAAAGCCATTTCTCCCTTATATTTGATTTGAATATTTTTCGAATGCTGTTATCTCTTCGGCTTTGTAGCCGCCCAACCGCATCATCATCTCATCGAAATCGATTTGATGGGCATCAAATTCGGGCCCGTCAACACAGGTGAATTTGGTTTTGCCGCCTACCGTTACGCGGCAAGCGCCGCACATTCCGGTTCCATCGACCATTATTGAGTTGAGACTTGCTTGTGTGGGAATTTTATATTTTTTAGTGAGCAGCGACGCAAACTTCATCATCACGGCCGGGCCGATAACAATACATTCGTCGATTTGCTCGCGCTGTATAACCTCTTCCATACCGGTGGTTACCAGTCCTTTTCTGCCATATGAACCATCGTCAGTCATCACAATTACCTCGTCAGACCATTGTTTGATTTGTTCTTCGAGAATGATTAAATCTTTGCTCCGCGCAGCAATAACCGATACGACCCGGTTGCCGGCCAGCTTAAATGCCTGCACAATAGGCAGCAGGGGGGCAACGCCAACTCCGCCGCCCGCAGCCAGAATGGTACCTTTGTTTTCGATATGGGTAGGTTGACCTAGCGGCCCAACCAAATCGGTTATCGATTCGCCAGGATTCATCGCTGCCAGTTTGGCGGAACTTACGCCAACGGTCTGGGCAACCAGCGTGATGGTTCCTTTGGCGGAATCAGCATCGGCTATGGTAAGCGGGAAACGCTCCCCTTTTTCTCCAATACGAAGAATCACAAAGTTGCCGGCTCTTCTCGATTTGGCAATCTTGGGGTTTTCGACTACCAGTTTCACCACCTTTTCAGAGAAAAACTCTTTTTCAATAATCTTGTTCATACAATAATTGCTGGATCAAAAAATCTTCCAAATGTAAGCAAATGATTGGTTCCGGCTGATGTTTTTCACGACTTTGTCCCCTTTCGACAGCTTTGGCCGGAATAAGCAATAAGCCGATAAAAGTACAAAAAATGCAAACCCGGCAACCGCCTCCTGCCAACTTTTAAATCCTTCGCTTTAACTAACGATATAACGGGCTTTCCTGTCAAAAAAAAACCGCTCCGGAGCCGGAGCGGTTTCTATCTGTATAGCCTGAGCCAGTTGATTATTTCAAACGGGCTTCGAGGTTGGTCAACTGAACTTTAAGTGCTTCAGGAAGACGGCTGCCCATGTTGGCATAGTGTTCCTGGATAAGCGCTAATTCGTCATTCCACAACGCTTTGTCTATTTTAACCAGTTCTTCAACATCAGCTTTTGTTACATTCAAACCACTGATATCGATGGCGTCAACTTCAGGTACAAACCCGATTGGGGTTTCAACAGCTTTAGCTGTTCCATCGCAACGTTCAAAGATCCATTTCAGCACACGGATGTTATCGCCATAACCTGGCCACAGCCATTTGCCATTCTGGTCTTTACGGAACCAGTTAACGTTGAAAATTTTGGGAAGGGCTGCTTTATCAGGAGCAGTTGCGCCAATTTTGATCCAGTGACCGAAGTAATCAGCCATGTTGTAGCCACAGAAAGGCAACATTGCGAATGGGTCGCGACGTACACCTGCTTTCAAACCGATAGCTGCAGCGGTAACTTCTGAACCAACAACTGAACCCATGAAGGTTCCATGATCCCAGCTCATTGCTTCGTATACCAATGGAACGGTGCTTGGACGGCGTCCGCCGAAGAGGATAGCCGCAATCGGCACGCCCTTAGGATCTTCCCAAGCAGGGTCGATTGCCGGACACTGGCTTGCAGGTGCAGTAAAACGGGCGTTCGGGTGAGCAGCAGGTTTACCTGAAGCTTTGTCGTACACCTCGTTAGTCCAGTTGATTGTACCTTCCGGAGCATCGTAACCAATACCTTCCCACCAGATATCGCCATCAGGAGTCAAACCGGTGTTGGTGAAAATGGTGTTTGATTTGGCCGAAAGCATCGCGTTCGGGTTGGTTTCCATTGAAGTAAACGGAGCTACACCAAAGAAACCAGCTTCTGGGTTGATGGCGTATAAACGGCCGTCAGCACCAAATTTCATCCAGGCGATATCGTCACCAATCGTTTCAACTTTCCATCCCGGAATAGTTGGGATAAGCATTGCGAGGTTGGTTTTACCACAAGCACTCGGGAATGCAGCAGCAATATATTTTTTAACCCCCTGTGGGTTGGTGATACCCATAATCAGCATGTGCTCGGCCAACCAGCCTTGTTCTTTAGCCATGCTTGAAGCAATACGGAGGGCGAAACATTTTTTGCCCAACAGCGCGTTGCCTCCGTAACCACTACCATAAGACCAGATTTCTTTGGTGGCGGGGTAGTGAGTAATATATTTCTGTTCGATAGGAGCGCAAGGCCATTTAACATCCTCTTGTCCGGGTTCCAGCGGAGCACCTACCGAGTGGATACATGGTACGAATTCGCCGTTGCCCAGAACATCGAGAACAGCTTTGCCCATGCGGGTCATGATTTTCATGTTGACTACCACATATGGTGAATCGCTCAATTCGATACCAATGTGGGCAATGTTTGAGCCGAGCGGACCCATACTAAAAGGAATCACGTACATGGTACGGCCTTTCATACAACCTTTGTAAAGCTGTCTGAGGGTCTCTTTCATCTCTGACGGATCAGCCCAGTTGTTGGTCGGGCCGGCATCTTCTTTCTTCTCGGTGCAGATGTATGTCCGGTTTTCAACACGGGCAACATCGCTCGGGTCTGACTGGAAATAGTAGCTGCCCGGACGTTTTTTGTCGTTCAGTTTTACAGCCATGCCGCTGGCTACCATCTCTGAAAGAAGCCGCTGGTTCTCTTCTTCTGAACCGTCGCACCAGTAAACTTTCTCAGGCTGACAAAGTTCAGCCCATTCGTTTACCCAGTTAATCAATTTTTGATTGTTTGTCATTGACACTAGTTTTAAGGTAATGGATACTATTTACTATAAATAATCAGTATGACTGAATACTAATTTTCATTTTTAAAATCTTGGCACGCCATATAAATATTCTCTACCAACTGCGGTATCTGAGACTTTGGCACTGCCGAAAAGGCCAGACGGATTACATTCCCAAGTACTATCACTCCGGTACTGTATTTTTCCAGCAATATTTTGCGAATATCTTCAGCAACCAACCCCTCTTTCAGGCTAATACACATGAAATAGCCGGAGTTAAAAGGTAGCGCTTCGAAATATTTGCTGTACTTTTTATCGGCAAGGATGTTTCGGATGGTAGAATATCGTTCTTTAAGCACCTCGTATTTGTGCTGTTTGTCACTGTAATATTGCTCCGAAAGGTAAACTTCCTGCAATAACGACTGCGATAAGTGGCTAATATTGGAGATATTGCCCCTAACAGCTCCGGCAGTTTTATTTTCCATTGCCTCGTAAAGTGCAGTGGTTCCGTTTTTGATGCCATAAGTAACAAAACCCACCCTAAACCCCCAAACGTAATCTTCCTTGGTTGGCCCGTCGAGTTTGACCGCCAATACTTTCTCGCTCAAGTCTGAAAGTTTTGTGAAGATTGACTCTTTGTAAACTCCCTCTTCATAAACCAGCCCGAAGTAAGCATCGTCAATCAGTACAACAACATTCTTTCCACTGGCAGCCTGTTCTGAAATTAGACTGACAATGCCTTCGATTTCATGGTTTAATGGAGTATAGCCCGATGGATTATTGGGAAAGTTAAGCATCAGGATAATTTTACCCTCGCTTTTGTCCATTGCCTCTTTCAGCCCTCGCAAATTGAAACCGCCTTTACTGAAGAGTGGAAAGTTGAGGATTTTACCCCAATAGGCATTTTCGAAGATAAGTGAGTAATTCTCCCAGAACAAATCGGGCACAATCACAGTATCACCTTCGTCAACAAACATATATGATGCAATGCTGATTCCATGGGTAAGCCCGTTGGTAGCTATTGGGGTACTGATTTCGCGTTGACCGAGTGATGGGTTTTTGGCGTAGATAAACTCACGCCACTGGTCGCGCAACTCTTTTTTTCCGAAACTTGGCGCATAGGGATAAACCGACGAGCTGTTGAGCTTAATCATCTGATCGAAAGCCGACAGGTGCATCGATGTGCCATTGTCTTCTATCGCTTCGCCGATTGTTGCATTGATTTTTTTTCCTTTGGCCTGAGCCGACTGTGACAGGATGCCTAATTTGGGAAAGAAAATGTTCTTGCCTCTCCCGGACAACATTTCGTAAAGGAATCCGTTTTGCTCCCGGATGGTTGCATTTAGAGTTATCGCTTGTTGGTCCACTTAAGTACAGTTTAATTAACTTAAATTTTACTTAATTGCAAAGATAATTAAAAATTCCCGCCTTTCAGCCCATTCTACTTTCAATTTCACAAAACTTAACATTGATTTGACATTCATTCTGACAAATTTCTATTTAACTAAATATGGGGCGGCGTGATTATCCACAACACTTTTGCAGAGGAATTATGAATATTTTTCAACGAGTGAGGGATGTTCGAATTGAAATAGAAATTATCTCCCTTCTCGAGAATGTAGTGCGTTTTCTCGAGTGTTATCATCAGCTTACCTTCGAGCACATGAACAAATTCCTGTCCGGGATGGCTGGTCATTATATCAGAGGTATCTGAGTTTTCGACAAACTTGATGATATAGGGTTCCATCTGCTTGCCGTTTTCGTGCTGCGAAAGCAAAAAAAGGCTTGTCCCGCCCGAATTCACTTTAACAAACTTGATATCATTGGCCTTAATTAGCGGTTTTTTTGTCAGCGACTCATTTTCGCCGATAAGTTCGCCAACCGTGGTATAGAGCTGGTCGGCAATTGTCTTTAACGTAATAATTGATGGGAAAGCCTTCGCGTTTTCGATTTGCGACAACGCACTGGCACTTATTCCAACTTTTCGTGCCAAATCGCTTAAAGGCAGATTCAGCAATTCACGCTTACGTTTAATTCGCTCTCCTATTCTGTTCATCGGTTAATGCTGATACGATATATTTTCAGTTGACAAATATATACATATTGCCCGAATTGACTTCATGTTGGTTTAATTTTTTAAGAATCACTTAAAAAATTATCAGGCCAACATCAAAGGCAACAATCAAAACCTACTGAAATTCAACAAAAAAGGCACCAGTAATATCTGATGCCTTTAGGGAAGCTAACCTAGTGTACGATTCTAAAAACCTTAACTCCGCGGATGAAATTTATTCACGGTATCCTTTAGGTACTCTTTGTCAAGATGGGTATATATTTCTGTGGTCAAAATCGATTCGTGGCCCAGCATCTCCTGCACGGCACGTAAATCAGCCCCTCCCTGTATCAGCGACGAGGCGAATGAGTGGCGAAAAGTGTGAGGACTGATATTTTTATCAAGCCTAATCTTGGAGGCCAGGTTTTTGATGATGGTAAAAATCATCACTCGGCTGAGCTTCCTGCCCCTGCGGTTCAGAAAGACAATATTTTCGCTCCCTTTATCTATTTTGAGCCGCTTGCGGTAACCAACCAGATATTTTTTGATATCTTCGATAGCCCTTTTACTGATAGGGACCAAACGTTCTTTCTCACCCTTACCGGCAATCTTCAGGAATTCCTGTTCGAAATGAAGATTCGACATGCGAAGGTTCACCAGTTCTGAAACCCTTAAACCACAACTGTAAAGTGTTTCGAGGATAGCTTTGTTGCGCAACCCTTCCGATTTGGTTACATCTACCGCATCGATCAATTGGTTAATTTCGTCATCGGTCAAAATATCGGGTAGTTTACGGCCAATCTTGGGCGATTCGAGCAGCGTGGTAGGATCATTTTCGACAGCTTCTTCGATTAACAGAAATTTATAAAACGATTTGATTCCTGATATGGTACGGGCTTGCGTGCGCGGGCTAACACCCTTTTCGTTCATCCACTCGACAAACTTACGCAATTGTGCAAGTTTTACCGTTTCGGGGGTGATATCCGGGTAATGCTCTTCCAGAAACGTTACCAGCTTGTTGATATCGTTAATGTAGGCGCTTACCGAATTCTGAGAGAGCGATTTTTCGAGCCTCAGAAATGTTTCATATCCTTTTTTACTTTCTGCCCAGTTCATACGATTTTGTTTTTGCTTTACAACAACTGAATTTATATTATTGTTTGGTCGCCTATCTTAAAAATGCTGATTCAGTGTCTACTGATACGAAAATATATTATGAAAGTTACGGATATTTTTTTGAAATTGCAACAGTCAACCATAAATACCTTACATGAAAATAATTATCATCAATGGACCCAATCTCAACCTATTAGGTATCAGAGAGAAAAGCATCTACGGCAGCCGTTCGTTTATCGACTGGCTGGCTGCTTTCAAAGCACACTACCCCCATATTGAATTTGAATATTATCAATCGAACGTCGAAGGCGAAATTGTTAATTATCTTCACCAGGTTGGCTTCTCGGCTGATGGAATTGTGATCAATGCAGGTGCTTACACCCATACTTCAGTCGCTATCCGCGATGCCATCTCGGGAATCAATACGCCGGTGGTCGAAGTACACATATCCAATATCCTGACCCGCGAAAGCTTTAGGCACGAATCGTTGATTGGCCCTGTGTGCAAAGGCAGCATCATGGGTTTCGGCCTCGATTCGTACCGCTTGGGCGTAGAAAGCTTCCTCTCGCCCGAAATCTGAGCCTGATAATGGCATGGTTATTATTTTGTTAATTCTAAGCCATGAGAATATTTCGAAATGACCACCTCCATTTTGATTATCAACGGCATAAATAGAGAGGCGGGAAGATTGTGAATCTTAACCCACAAAATCCATATTTGAATAATCTGATAAAAATCAGCTACTTTTGCAGCAGTAAAAGTTGATAAAAATGAATACGAAGAAGCATACGAAGATAGTTGCAACTATCTCGGACAAGAACTGTGAACCCGACTTTCTCGGGAATCTCTACAAAGCGGGAATGAATGTGGTGCGCATCAACACGGCCCATCAAACGCCCGAAACAGCCCTGAAAATTGTAGACAATGTCAGAAAAGTCTGCGACTGTATCGCCATCCTTGTCGATACCAAAGGGCCTGAAATCAGGACCAAAAATATTACTGAGCCAATTAAAATCAAAGCCGGCGAAACCATCCTGATTAAAGGTGGAGAAGAAAACTCGAAAGATGGGCTGCTGGTAGTCGATTACAACAACTTTGTAGACGAGATTCCGGTAGGCAGTTCGGTATTGATTGACGACGGAGATCTCGAAATGACCATAACCGGCAAAAAGGGCAATGCACTGGAGGCTTTGGTGGGTAACGACGGTGAAATCAAAAACAAAAAAAGCATCAACATACCGGGAGTCCCGCTTTCGCTGCCTTCGCTTACCGAAAAAGACCGTATGTTTATTGAGTGGGCCGCCGATAACGATATCGATTTTATTGCCCATTCATTTGTCCGTAACAAAGAAGATGTACTGGCCGTTCAGGAGATTCTCGACCGTAAGAAAAGCAAAATCAAGATTATTGCCAAAATTGAGAATACTGCAGGCGTGGACAATATTGACGAAATTCTCGATTCTGCTTACGGGATTATGGTTGCCCGCGGCGACCTCGGAATAGAAATCCCGGCAGAGAAGATTCCAGCCATCCAGCGCCGTTTGATACGAAAATGTGTCGAACGGAAAAAACCTGTTATCATTGCGACTCAAATGCTTCATACCATGATTAGCAATCCGCGCCCCACCAGGGCTGAAGTGAGCGACGTGGCCACTGCCATTTACGACCGCACCGATGCCATTATGCTTTCGGGCGAAACGGCCTACGGACAATATCCCGTTGAAGCGGTAATGACCATGTCGAAAATTGCACTGGAAATTGAATCAAGCAAAGACAAACGCAACGACCTGCCCGTACCAAGGCTCGATAACGAAGTATCGGCATTTATGGCTGAGGCGGCAGTCCTTGCTGCAAACGAAATTGACGTGGCTGCTATTGTTACCGACACACTCACCGGAAAAATTGCCCGCTATATCTCTGCCTTCCGAAGCTCAAAACATGTTTTTGCCAAATGTCACAATGGCAGGGTAAAACGCGAACTTGCACTTTCGTATGGCGTATTTGCCAGTGAAATTGTATCGAAAAAGAACAAGCATAAACTGGTAGAGTCAGCCCTTCAGGATTTGATTGACAAAGGCGCTGTGACCGAAAACGACACCGTTGTGTATGTTGGAGGAAACTTTGGCGTTGGCGGAGGAACGTCGTTTATCGAGATTGCCTCGGTAGCGCGCCTAACCCAGGAAAAGAAAGACAGCAAACATACCACAAACTAAAAAAGAGAGGCAAATGCCTCTCTTTTTTTTTGATATCATACAATTCATTAACGCATATCATTAACCTCAACTCCGGGATATTTTGCTTTGTTGAATTTGAAATAATCGTCTCCAAGCAACTGATCGGTTTTCATGTTCTTCATCACCAGCGTATAGATATTGCCGTCTTTATTGAATGTCTTTGCACTTACTATCTGCGATTTAATCTTATCGACATAAAGTCGTACCTTATTGAATTCTTTCGATTTATCTGTAGGGAAAAGGTCAATAACCTGGGTGGCTTTACCGGCAACAGTCTCTTCACCAACATAAGTAAAGTTAAACCCTTTTTCGTAAATGGTAAAGATATTGGCAGGATTCAAAGAACCTTCGTCACCGGGTTCGTTGGTCGAAATGTTTACTTCGTTGGCATCCGACAAATAACTCCAGACTGTGGTTCCGTCGCAAAAAATATCAGTTCCAAGGGCAGGCATATGCAAAAAATAACTCTTCCCTTTCATGGCCACCGAACCGTCATTCGTCTCTTTGACATTGGCGGCTTTATTTTCGAGCGTAAACGAAAAATCTATCTGTACCGATTTGTAACTTTTAGTGGTCTGCGACAACTTGTCAAGGACCGCTTTGGCTTTGGCGTCCTGCTGTGCCTGAACAGTGCCGGCCAACAGTACAATCATGGCAAAAAATGCTGTTTTCTTCATTTTAAAGTCAATTTATATCAATAATCAATCGAGTCCCTTCAATAATTGTTCCAAAGTATATTCATCCTGGATTAAAACCTGCCGGGCCTTGCTCCCTTCGTTGGGGCCAACCACCCCCGCAGCTTCCAACTGGTCCATAATGCGGCCTGCCCGATTGTATCCGATGGCAAACTTACGCTGAATCGCCGATGTGGAACCGGTCTGGTTCAATACCACAATTCGTGCGGCATCGTCAAAAAGCTCATCCCTGTTCTTCAGATCAACAACATCTGAATTGCCATCGGCACCTTCGCTATGGTATTCGGGCAATAAAAATGCCGTTGGGAAACCTGGCTGTTCGCCAATAAAATGGGCAATCGCTTCAACTTCAGGGGTATCAACAAATGCACACTGAACACGGGTAAGGCTGTTACCGGTCGAAACAAGCATATCTCCTTTCCCAATCAACTGATTGGCGCCCGGAGTATCGAGAATAGTGCGGGAGTCGACCATTGAAGCTACGCGGAAAGCAATACGTGCAGGGAAATTGGCTTTAATTACACCGGTGATAATGTTAATCGAGGGACGCTGCGTGGCTATAATCATATGAATTCCTACCGCCCGCGCCAGCTGGGCAATACGGGCAATGGGCAATTCAATCTCTTTCCCGGCAGTCATAATCAGGTCGGCAAACTCATCGACCACCACCACAATATAAGGCAGGTAGCGGTGCCCCTTCTCCGGGTTCAACCTTCTGGAAATAAATTTCTGATTATACTCCTTGATGTTACGTGCGTGGGCCCTTTTAAGCAGGTCGTAACGGGTGTCCATTTCAATGTTGAGCGAACTAAGGGTATCTTTAACTTTCTGGACATCGGTAATAATCGGCTCAACCTCGTCAGGCATTTTGGCCAGAAAATGTTTTTCAATAATCGAATAAAGGTTCAACTCCACCTTTTTAGGGTCGACAAACACAAACTTTAGTTCGGCCGGATGCTTTTTATAGAGCAATGATGAAATAATGGCATTCAACCCGACTGACTTGCCCTGACCCGTAGCTCCGGCCACCAGAATATGCGGCATCTTGGTCAAATCGACCACAAAAGTCTCGTTCGAGATGGTTTTACCGAGCGCCAGCGGAAGTTCATAATCCGATTCCTGAAATACTTTAGACGAGATAAGCGACCGCATCGAAACGACCTCGGGCTTGCTGTTAGGCACCTCTATACCCACGGTTCCCTTACCGGGAATTGGGGCAATAATTCGGATACCCAGTGCGGCAAGGCTCAACGCAATATCATCTTCGAGACTCTTAATCTTTGAGATACGCACACCGGGGGCCGGAACAATTTCGTACAGCGTGATAGTAGGCCCGGTAGTAGCTTTAATCTTAACGATATCGATGCTATAATTCTTCAGCGTTTGAAGGATTTTGTTCTTGTTGGCAATCAACTCTTCGTCCGACACCTGAGGGTTGCCCGACGAACGCTCTTCCAGCAAATCGAGCGGAGGGAATTTATAGCGCGACAAATCGAGTGTCGGGTCATAATCTTCCATCTCCTCTAAAGGCTCATCTTCGGTCTCATCCGACATATCGTTCGGAATAGTGCTTGCAGGGGCAGTTCGGACAGGCGGTTCAGGCAAATCAACAATCTCTTCCTGAAAAATCTCTTCCCGTTCCAGTTCCAATCCGGCTGGCTCGGGCATTCCGGCATAAACTTTCTCCACCTTATTGCCAACGGCAACTTTAGCAAAAGCCTCGTCCACCACATCAAGTACCGGGGCTTGCGGAATAACCGACGGGGAACTATCGGCCAGCAGTGGCTCAGCCGCAACGGCTTTAGCCTTGGGCGCCGGACGATAGAGCAACCATTTCTGAATGGTGGCCCAGGAATTTTCGAATACAATGATGATAAAGGTAAGCATCGATGCAAAGACCAGGAAAAAAGTCCCGATTTTGCCAATGAGCGAGCTAATATACTGACTGATAAAATAACCGTAAGCCCCGCCAAACTGAATGTAAAAATTCTCGGCCAGCGGCGTGACAATCAACGCCAATGCAATGGAAGTCCAGAGAATCAGGAAAATGGCATAGGCAAAATGTTTGCCCATCGACACCTTGCCCAGTTTGGCCAGCCGCATTGCAATCACCACAAAAAGATAGATGAAGCCAAACGAGGCAATCCCGAAACCCTTATTGATAAACCAGTTCGAAATAATGGCTCCCCATTTGCCCCCAACATTATCGATTTTGATATCGGGGTTCGAAAGAATCTCCTTTACCGACACATTCATCAAACTTTGGTCGGCTCCCTTCGACAACAGGAAAGAGAGAAATATGATAAAGAGATAGAGGGAGAAGATAAAGAGCAAACTGCCCAATATTCCGCGAAAGCGGTCCATTTTTGTCATTCCGGCACTTTTGCTTTTCCCTCCGGAGCCTTTGGTTTCCTGATTGTCACTTTTCGATTTGGCCATAAGGTGGTATCTAAGTTTCAGCTATTTTTCATTGATTTCGAACAGGGCAAATGTAACCAAAAATTTATCGGCAATTGAACTTTGCCGTATATTATCTATCCTTTTCTGCTGAAGGCACTATCCAAAATACGGCTGATTTGCAAAGCAGTAGATTGGCCATACTGAAATCACACAAAAAAATAAAACCCTTTCACAGCCAACTTCCCCGATTGAACAATATGGGGAAAATTCACTATTTAATCCCAAAATTATTCTCTATTTTTCGGAATAGAATCGTATGAATATGAAACCACACCTGAAAAAACTGGCTGTAGTTGCCTTTGGGGGCAACGCCTTACTGCGCGACAACGAACGGGGGACCATCGAGCAACAGGAGATGCATGTGGCCGAGACCATCGAAAATCTCCTTTTTTTGATCAAGGAAGGGTATAATCTGATTGTAACCCACGGCAACGGCCCGCAGGTGGGCAATATCCTGATGCGCAACGATGCCGGCGAACAGCTTTACGGCATTGCCCAAATGCCCCTCGATATTTGTGTAGCCGATTCGCAGGGTGGTATAGGGTATATGATTGAACGCATCTTCCGTAATATCCTGCGCAAAAACCAAATCGACAGAGAAGTACTTACCATTGCCGGAATGGTAGAGGTCGATGCCAACGACCCGGCGTTTAGCAATCCCACCAAACGGATTGGAATGCTTTACAACAACGAGCAGGCACAAAAACTTCAGCAAGAGAAAGGGTGGGTATTTAAAGAGAGTAAAAAAGCCGAGAAAGGCTACCGGCGGGTAGTCCCGTCGCCGACCCCCAAACGGATATTCAACCTGGCCACCATCGAAGAGCTAGCCCGCAGGGGCAATATTGTCATTACCTGTGGCGGTGGCGGCATTCCGGTCTATTTCGACGAGAACGGAGATATCCGCACTGTCGATGCCGTTATCGATAAAGATTTGGCCTCATCGGTACTGGCTACCGGGGCCAATGCCGATGAATTTTACATCCTCACCGATGTATCGTTTATCTATAAAGATTTTGGGTTGCCCACACAAGAAAAGCTTGAATTCCTCGATGCGGCCGACACCCGCAAATACCTCGAAGCCGGCACTTTTGCCGAAGGAACCATGGCCCCAAAAATTGTGGCTGCCCTCAACTTTGTCGAAAACGGTGGTATCAAAAGCATCATTACCGAAGCTTCGAAACTCGAAGACAAATCATACGGGTCGAAAATAACCCTAAACTATTGACGCGAACCAATCACGAATAATAAACCACAAAAAACGAATCCAATATGGCTATCAACCTCCACAACAGACATTTTCTGAAGTTGCTTGACTTTACTCCGGCCGAAATTGAATACCTGCTCAACCTGGCCGCCGAACTGAAATGGGACAAATACAGCGGTACCGAAGAGCCCCGCCTGACCGGAAAAAACATTGCCCTGATTTTTGAAAAGACATCGACCCGCACCCGCTGTGCTTTCGAAGTGGCTGCCTACGATCAGGGGGCACATGTCACCTATCTGGGGCCATCAGGCTCGCAGATTGGCAGCAAAGAGTCGATGAAAGATACCGCCCGCGTGCTTGGACGGATGTACGACGGGATACAATACCGGGGTTACGGACAGGAAATTGTTGAAATACTCGCCCAACATGCCGGTGTACCGGTTTGGAATGGCCTTACCGATGAGTTCCATCCCACTCAGATTCTGGCCGATTTACTTACCATGCGCGAACATTGCAACAAACCATTGAACGAAATCAAATTTGCTTATCTGGGCGATGCCCGCAACAACATGGGCAACTCGCTGATGGTGGGGGCTGCCCAAATGGGAATGGATTTCAGGGCTGCTGCCCCAAAAGCCTGTCAACAGGCCGCAGATTTACAGCAGAGATGCCAGGAAATTGCCAAAGAAACCGGTGCCAGCATATTGGTAACCGACCATGTAGCCGAAGCGGTAAAAGATTGCGACTTTATCTACACCGATGTTTGGGTATCGATGGGCGAACCGGCCCATGTATGGGAAGAACGCATCAAACTGCTGCTCCCCTATCAGGTCAATCAACAAGTGATGGAACTGACTGGTAACCCAAACACCAGGTTTCTCCATTGCCTGCCGGCTTTTCACAACCGCGAAACCAAAACCGGTGAAGAGATTTTCCAGAAGTTTGGTATCGAAGCAATGGAAGTTACCGATGAGGTGTTCGAAAGCGCTGCCTCTATTGTTTTCGATCAGGCCGAAAACCGGATGCATACTATCAAAGCCATCATGGTGGCCACACTTGGCAAATAATCCATACGAACAGACAATGGCTCAATATTTCGATCTTACACAGGCTCTAAACAGTGAAACACCCGTTTATCCGGGCGATACTCCCCCTGTGATAAACCAGGTTTGCTCGTTCGGCACCGATGGCTTCAACCTTTATCATTTCTCTGGCAGCATGCACATTGGCACCCACATTGATGGCCCAATGCATATGAGCAGTGATAACCGCATGATAGCAGACTTCCCGGTAGACCATTTCTGCGGAAACGGTCTGTTAATTGATGTCCGGGGGAAAAAGGAGATTGTTATCGACACCGGCGACCGCGATAAAGTAGTACCCGGAGCGATAGTCCTCTTCTTTACCGGATGGGATCGCTATTTTGGCAGCGAAATTTACTATAGCGAACATCCTGCATTAACCGAAGAGACCATTGACTTTCTTATCTCCCGAAGAGTGAAAATTGTTGGGTTCGACTCACCCTCGCCCGACCATTATCCCTTTCCGGCACACCCGCGCCTGTTCCAGAACAATATCTTTATCATCGAGAACCTCACCAATCTCGAGCCACTGGGCAAATTCCCCACTTTCGAAATAATGGCTTTCCCGCTGAAACTGGCTGCCGACAGCTCATGGGCAAGGGTGGTCGCGATGGTTCGGGAGTAATGAAGAGAAGCCTGTTCCCGAAACTTTTTACACAGTAATATCTGTTTTGGACTGGAGAGGCTGAAAAGTGAATTGCATTTCAGCCATACTTCAGCTAAATTTGCTTCACACAAATTGAAACCATTATGCAAAACTTTGAATTTTATAATCCGGTAAATGTGGTTTTTGGCAAAGGCCAGATAACCAGGTTAGCGTCTCTGGTCCCGCAGGGAACCAAAATCATGATGACTTACGGTGGCGGAAGTATCAAAAGCAATGGTGTCTACGATCAGGTTGTAGCGGCACTGAAAGGGTTTGACATTATCGAGTTCAGCGGTATCGAACCCAACCCGCATTACGAAACACTGATGAAAGCCGTTGAAATCGTCAAAGAAAAAAAGGTAGGCTTTCTGCTGGCAGTAGGCGGAGGTTCAGTACTCGACGGCACCAAATTCATTGCAGCCGGCGCAAACTATACCGCAGGCGACCCATGGGAAATATTGGCCAAAAGGGCCTATGTGGCATCGGCAATTCCCATCGGAACGGTGCTTACCCTGCCGGCAACCGGCTCCGAAATGAACGGAGGCTCAGTGATCACCAAAGCCGAAACAAAAGAAAAATTAGCATTTATGTCGCCACTGGTGATGCCTAAATTCTCGATCCTCGACCCCGAAGTAGTCTTCTCGCTCCCTGACCGTCAGGTAGCCAACGGTATTGTCGATGCCTTTATCCATGTGATGGAACAATACCTCACCTATCCGGTCAATGCGCCTATTCAGGACCGATTTGCCGAATCCATCCTGCAAACGCTTATCGAAGAGGGGCCAAAAGTGCTGAAAAATCGTACCGATTACGATGCAGCGGCCAATTTTATGTGGGCCGCCACCATGGCTTTGAACGGATTGATTGGTGCTGGTGTACCACAGGACTGGATGACCCACCAGATTGGCCACGAACTGACTGCTTTCTACGGTATCGACCACGGACGCACACTGGCGATTGTACTTCCCGGCATGATGCGGGTAAAAATGGCCAACAAAAAAGAGAAAATCCTTCAGTATGGCGAAAGGGTCTGGAATATCACCAATGGTTCGGAAACGGAAAGGGTTGAGGCAACTATTGCCAAAACAGTCCAATTCTTCGAATCGCTGGGCGTACCAACCAAGCTGGCCGACTATGGGGTGGAAGCCGATATCATCCCGGTCATTAAAGCGCGCTTTATCAAAAGGGGTATTTTGGCAGCCGGCGAACGGGGCGATTTAACTCCCGACCAGATAGCCGAAATACTCGAACTTCAACGCTCGTAGTGGTCAAACTGAAAATAGCATCCCGCAGGTGGAACAGATGACCGCAGAAAAACAAACCTTCTGCGGGGATCTGCAAAATCTGCGGGAAAATTTATCCGGTCATTGACAGCCACCAAGAATTATGACGGCTATTGATGGTCATTGACAATTATTGGGCAATCCTTCGGATTGGCATGTAAAACAATAATTCAGGAACCACTAATTACCCTTCACGCAATCCTTTAGCGAAAGATTTCTTAATGCAGGCGATTTAATGGCTGCCACGGCAACCACCAGTAAAGTCATCCCACCGCCAAAAACCACCGAAGGTACCAACCCCATCAACCGTGCGGCAACCCCCGATTCGAAAGCGCCCAACTCGTTCGAAGAGCCGATAAAAATACTGTTGACCGCCGCCACACGTCCTTTCATCTCGTCCGAAGTAAAGAGTTGCAAAATACTGGCCCTTATCACCACGCTGACATTGTCGAAAACACCGCTCAGAAAGAGGGCTGCTGCCGAAAGGACAAAACTCTTCGAAATGGCAAAAACAATCATGCTCAACCCAAAACCGACTACACTGTAAAGCAGCAGCTTTCCTGAACGGTGAACCGGAGGGTGAAAGGTCAGCATTACCGACATGATAATGGCCCCCACTGCCGGACAGGCCCTCAGCACGCCCAACCCCTCAGGGCCGGCTTGCAATATATCCGAAGCAAAAACAGGCAACATGGCTACCGCACCGCCAAACAAAACGGCAAACATATCGAGTGCAAAGGCCCCCAATAGAATCTGATTGTTGAACACATAGGCAATCCCCTCCCTGATACGGGCAAAAATATCTTCCTCGTTGCTGCTTCCCGTAGCCACCTTCCCGGGGCTTCGAATGAAAACCAGCAATAGGGTGCACGACAGGTAGAGCAGAAATACAGTGGTAAACGCCGGCACCACCCCAAAAAAACCGTAAATCAACCCTCCAACTGCCGGGCCCGTTACGGCTGCCAGCTGCCAAACCGAACTGCTCCAGGTGGCAGCGCCCGTCAATAAACGGCGGGGCACCAATTGTCCCAGCAAAGCCGTATGGGCTGGCATCAGGATACCACGGACCAAACCGGTAATGAAAATGGTGATAAAAATCGGGAGCGTCCCCAGCAACTGGTGAAGGTCGAGTTGCGGAAGCGTATAGATAGCCAGCAACGACGAACCAAACAACAACAGGAAAGTGGTATAGAGAATAATCTTCTTCCGGTCCCAGATATCGACAAAATGGCCCGCAAAGAGCGCGATGCTCACCTGTGGTATCACCTCGGCCAGCCCGATCATCCCCAGCGAGAGGACATTTTTCGTTAAATCGTACAACAACCAACCCACCACAACAGCCTGCATCTGGGTCGCTGTCGTCATCAGAAAACGGTAGGCCAGAAATAACCTGAAATTTCGGCTATGCACCACTTCGAATGCTTCGCGCGGAAAGAATCTGCTCATTGAGTAAGAATAAAGTCTGCTAAAGAGGGTAAAAATAGCGGAAAGCAACCGAAATGATGTGGAATAAAAATTATCAAATCGTCAAATTATTGCCGGGCCTCTTTACCGGGAGCGATAGGGCATCCCTCGCATGAACTGCTGCACCCACCGCAATCCAATGGTTTTTTGACAAATTTCTTCCGGTAAAGGTTCACCCTGCGCGCCAAAAAGAAGAGCGCCACTGCCACAATAATTCCAACGACTATGTTTTGGACCATCCTTCAAAATTATATCATTAACGAAGCAATATGGTAGGTAATAAATGCGCCAATCCATGCAGCCACCGAGGTATAAACGACCGTGAAAAGCGCCCATTTCCAACTGCCCGATTCCCGTTTAATGGTAGCTATCACGGCAATACAGGGGAAATAGAGCAAGACAAACACCAGAAACGACAAGGCTACCGCCTGATCGAAAACCGGTTGCCCGATTTTGGGCCCTGAAGTATGAAGCTGGTTGCGCAATGACACAGAAAGCCCCTCGTTGGCATGTTGTCCATGTTCGGGTGTTTGATACAATACCCCCATGGTGCTCACCACAATTTCTTTGGCAGGAATCCCGGCCAGCAGGCTGATGCCCATTTTCCAGTCGAAACCCAGCGGACGGATGGCCGGTTCGATAAAACGGCCTACCTGCCCCAGATAAGAGTTTTCAATTTGAGCCTCCTGTGCCTGTGCCATCTCTATCTCACGCTGGGGAACCGTGGACAGTGGCGTACGTGGAAAATATTCCAATGCCCAGATAATCACCACGGCAATTAAAATGGTCCCCCCGATTTTATTCAGGTACTGGCTCCCCTTGTCCCACATATGCAGCAACGTATTGCGCATCACCGGCATACGATAGGGCGGAAGTTCCATTACAAAAGGGGTCTCCTTCCGTTTAAATACTGTCCGGTGGAGAATATTGGCCATCAGTACGGCCACCATAATCCCAATCAGGTAGATGCCAATAAATACCAGCGCCGGGTAAGTCGGGAAAAAAGCCGATATCAGCACAATATAGACCGGGAGCCTGGCTGAACACGACATAAAGGGGATAATCATCATGGTAAGCAGCCTGTCGCCACGGTTGCGGATGGTACGGGTGGCCATGATAGCCGGTACATTGCAGCCAAAACCCATCACCATCGGGATAAACGAGCGGCCATGAAGCCCCATTTTGTGCATCAGCTTATCCATGATAAAGGCGGCACGCGCCATGTAACCGGTATCTTCCATCAACGATGTGAAAAAGAAGAGGATTAAAATATTGGGCAGAAATACAATGACGCTCCCTACCCCGCTGATAATCCCATCGACCAGCAAGTCTTTTAATATCCCTTCGGAAAGCAGTTGTTCCACCCATCCCGACAGGTAGCCGATGCCCACCTCCATCCAGTCGGTCGGGAAAGCGCCCAACCTGAAAGTGGCAAAAAAGGTAACAAACATCAGCAAAAGGAAAATGGGAAAGCCCCAGTATTTATGGGTCATCACCCTATCTATCTTTTCGGTAGCTTCAATCCTTTTCTGATAACCGGCTTGGTAAGTCTCTTTGAGTGCCCCCGAAATAAAGCCATACTTGGCATCCGTAATCAGGTGCGAACTGTCGTCGCCCATACGCGATTCGAGCCGGTGAATCTCCCGCTCATACACCTCTTTGATCACCCCAAAGTTGGTCGAGCTTTCGAGCAGTTTCAGCGCTTCGGTATCTTTATCGAGCAAACGGATAGAGAGGTATCTCGACGAGAATTGTGCCGTAACCGGTTTATCTTTCTTAATCTCCTGCCGGATAGCCATAATCGACTTCTCCATCTCCTCCCCATAATTGATGTGGATATGTCGGACAATGGGATCGCGATCTTCGTACACATCAATCAGTTTTTCCAGCAAATCGTCGAGCCCCACCCCCTTGCTGGCCGTGGTAGGCACAATCGGGATGCCCAGCAACGCCCCCAATTTTTTGATTTTTAGCTTCGACCCGCTGTTCAGCAAATCGTCGTACATGTTCAGCGCAATCACCACTTTAATATCCATGTCGATCAACTGAGTGGTGAGGTACATGTTGCGTTCGAGGTTCGAAGCATCGATAACGTTCAACACAATATCGGGCGTTTCGCCTAGAATATAATTTCGGGTAAAAAGCTCTTCGGGCGTATAAGTGGTCAACGAGTAGGTACCAGGCAAATCGACCAGATTAAAAGTATAGCCGTTTCGTTCCACACTGGCCACCTTAGCACTGACGGTCACCCCGCTGTAGTTGCCCACATGCTCTTTCGAGTTGGTAAAACGGTTGAAAAGGGTGGTCTTGCCACTGTTGGGATTTCCGACAATGGCAATCTGAATCATCTTCCCTTTCTCGCGGGCCGACGTTTTCAGGCTCTCCATATCGATGGTGCCATCGAAACCATGGGCTACCAGCGAGCCGGCCTCCTCTGGCGTAACCACCTCTATCAGATTGGCTTCGGCCCGGCGCAGCGAGACATTATATCCCATTACCCGGTATTCAACCGGATCCCTGAACGGGGCATTCTTCATCACGGTCACCTCTTTGCCCGCCACAAACCCCATCTCTGAAATTCTGCGCCGAAAGGAACCATGCCCCAACAGTTTGGAGATAACCACTGTTTTATTTTCGCTGACGTCGGATAAACGCACGGGTAAAATCTTATTAAGAATAAATAAAAATAGATCGCAAAGATATTCTTTATATCGAAAACCGAAAATGTTAATGCCGATAATCATTGAACAGGCTGCTGCTAAGAGGCTCGCCTCAAAACCTCGACAGAAGCTGGGAACCCGACAAACGACCTGTTTCACACGGCACCGGACTGCGTCAACTGACCATACGGCTTAACCCCGGATCAACGCCATATCATCCAATTATTTTATCTGTAACTTCTCATAATTTTCAATACTAAAATGTACAGAAGATGTACAGAAGATGTACAGATGACAGGGCGTTGATCCGGACAAAACAGAGCGTCTCTCCGGTGCAACCGGTAATCCTATCGTTCGAAAAAATTGACTGCAGATACCATAAAAAATTCATTGGCATACAGATGAAGCCATGATGGCTGAACGAAAAAAAGTAGCTTTGCGGCAAAACGTGCAACAATGAACAAAACGGTGAATATGGCATTGCAGGTATTGCCTCAGGCCGATGGAAAAACAAGTTATGATATGGTCGATGTAGCTATTGCGATTATTGCCCGGTCGGGAGTGAAATATCGTGTTTGCCCGTTCGAGACGGTAATGGAAGGCGATTTCGACCAACTGATGGAGGTGGTGAAAAAGGTACACGAAGCCTGTTATGCCGCCGGGACCGAAAATATGATGGCATATATCAAAATAGAAAGCCATGCCGGCCAACCAGCTGTGATAGAGCAAAAAATGGCCAAATACGAGTAAGCTCCGGAAAGGCGAAAACAATAAAAAGTACAATTTTCAGAAAAAAGGCAGTCCGAAGGGTTTTCTTTTAACAAAATCTGTTTATCTTTGCACCGCTTAAATGCAATGGCCTCGTAGCTTAATGGATAGAGCATCTGACTACGGATCAGAAGGTTGGGGGTTCGAGTCTCTCCGAGGTCACCTTACGGGACAAATTCAAAATTGATGAATTTGTCCCATTTTTTTTGCCTCCTATTTTATTGTCTATCAATAGAATATATTCCAAAGCTTCATTTATTCTTGTGGTTCGAAACTGAATTCCGTCAAATGTCAATTTTTCGGGGAAGACCGAACCAATGATTTTTCTTTTCTGGGTAATGCTGCCATTCTCGTATAATGAATCAAGGTTGGAAATACTGCTAATCGCCTTGTCCCATAAGGGTTCTATGTTTTCAGAATCACTTATGGAGCCAGTTAATTTCGCTTCAAGCCTGGTAATTCGCGTTTCAATTTCAGATTTCATTATGCGATAGTCTTCAGCCTCAATATCTCCACATAAAAGCAATTCCCTTGCTTTGGAAAGGCGTTTATTTTCTTCCTGCAACTGTAGCTTTATTTGCTGGATATCTCCCTTTTGAGCTTTAGTTTTTTCATTATAACGGTTCACTATAACTTCTTT